>Ga0208942_1000416_pt1 | contig 17390 bp, 19 predicted proteins | sample GreLakmeSU08MSRF_FD_187704 | JGI IMG/M metagenome (GOLD analysis project Ga0208942, IMG submission 187704) | Freshwater lentic microbial communities from great Laurentian Lakes, MI, USA - Great Lakes metaG SU08MSRF (SPAdes) | ecosystem: Environmental > Aquatic > Freshwater > Lake | place: Great... | reverse complement strand
TTTTAGAGATCAACAAGGTCAAAATAGAGATCCATTATCTACAGCTGGTGTTGTAGGCGGTTTGGATAGAAGTAAAATAGGTCATGTTACAATGGGCAATAAGAAATATAACAAACTTTTTGCGCAACAAAAGAATTAATTTAAAGGAATAATTATATGGGATTACTTAGAGCTGGTATGGGGTCTTTAGGCTACCTGGGTAAATCACTATATAGGGGTGGAACTACTAGAGCCGGTGCATCCATGATTATAGGTGGAGCAGCTTTAGCTGGATTAGCACACCATACTGTCCCAGCTGCACGTGACGCAGCAATGGATGTAGCCTTTGGAAGTCCAGACGCAGATAAATCCTTTTTAGGTAGAAAGTTATCACCAAGCGCTATTATTGACTCAGCGGTACCTGGTGGGCAGAGTGGCACAGCTGCTATGGCCCTTGGTGGAATTGGAGCAATAGCAGGAGCTGCAATAGGAGGAACTGCTGGACGCTTATTGGGGAAGGGTGTAAGAGGTGCAATAATGGGCGGTATAGCTGGAGGAATAGGAGTTCCAGCAATGGCTGCTAAAGGTTATGTAAATCGTAATAAAAGTTTCATGAACCAATCTCCATATACGGGTAATAAAAGATTAAATAGAGAAACAATGGAATACTCTCCCTGGACAGAAGATAAAAATGTTTCTCTAGCTAGAGCAAATGAACTCAATGCATCTGGGGACATTGTTCTCGGAATGCATAACCTTAAGAGGGGCCGATAGTCACAATGGTTAATCCAGATCAAATGGCAAAAGCCTCAGAAGAAGCAGCTGGTTTATTCGGGATAATAGAACATATCCCAACACCTTTACATGTAGCAGCGTTTAATAACAACAGATACCAAAACACCATAATGCGTGGTGGCTTCATGGATAGGGGTAAATCTTACACTAAAGGGCAGGGAAAGTACAGACCTTTTAAAAGGGGATCATTGATCCCAGAAGCCATGGGAGATGGTAGACAATTTCTTGGCGGAACTAATATTTTTGGCCGAACTACTCGTAGAGGTGAAAGATTAGCTCAAGCAAAAAAAGCTTCGAGATTAAGAGGAGGTGCAACTGCTGCTCAAGAATTCAGAGTTCCGATGTTCAAGGGCTTCAGAAAAAATAACTTAACTTTAAACCCTAAAGCTTTTGGTAGATTTCATAGCGTTTCTGTTTTTGGACCAAGTGCTAGCGGTTTCTATGCGCCACAGCAAGGTGGAGCTCTTGCTGGTTTAGGAAATATGTTAACGCGGAGGAAGGCATGATAGTCCAAAGTTTAGTGGAGGTATAATAGGTAGACTGGGAGCTATAACAAAACTCGAAAGACGAGCAGCTGCTAGTATGAGTACTCTAGGTGGCGATTCGCAAATAGCTAGAATACTTGCAATGAATAATCCTGGTGTTATGACCCTAAAAGGTACAACTGGTCCATTTGCTGGAGGGTTGACTATGACCGCAGCGCAAAGATTCGAAGCTGGACACTTATCAGCATATGGTCAAAAAATTAGTGACAACTTTGCTTCCGGAGTAGCAATGGGCAATAGCGAACGCAGACTTGCTACAACATTGGGAGTTAGGGGAAAATACTCTCAAACATTTATGAGAGGAATGCTAACCTCTGGTGGTGGTGAAGCCATGATGAGCGCTGAGGCATTGGGCGCAAGAAGTGTCATGTTCGGCGGTGGAGAAAGAATGATGACAGAAACATTTGAAAGATTTGCTAAACCATTAGCTGGAGCATTCGAGAAAAGCGCTGCACTAAGATCTAAAGCTGTCGCAGCAGGTTTGGAAGGCGCTGTAAATAGCTTGATACCCTTATCTGCTGAAGCAATTACAGCATCAACAGAAAAAATGGCAATGGGTACAGTCCAAAAAGGTATTATAAAAACTTTAGGTGGAAAAGGTGCCATGCAAGCAGTAGGCGCAGGTGGAGCAAGAGTAGGATTAGCCGTAGGCGCAGAAGCCTTAGGTATGATGATACCTGGACTTAATATGATCTTGGCAGCTGATATGGCTTATAACTTAGCTAAATTAGGTGGATTAGGAGTAAAGGGCGCTATTAATTTTGGAAAAGATGCTATGAAATCAATGCAGGGCGATATTAGTAGTGGAATGTTTGGCTCGTACAAAGATGATGAAGTTAGATCAACATCAAGAGCAAGAGGAGTTATGGCTATTCAAAATAGCCAACTTAACGCAAGATCACTATTAGGTTCAGAGGGCGCTATGATGGCTGCCCATTTCGGGTAGAATGTATTATGGATAATACTAAAGAATTTAGAAAACAGTTAGAAGCTCTCTCTAGAGAAGATCTGCTTGAGATCATTAACGCTCAAGATCCGGAATATACTAAACAAATAAATAGAATTGAATGGGTATTTAAAAATAAACTAAAACATTTAAACTGGGCTGACGGATCTCCTATTGTTGGTAGAAATTTTACCAATAGAGAATTAGCATTATTGGTTGATGAACCATTTGAAGTAAATAATGATTTATTAAATGCGGGTATTTCAGCAGAACAACAAAGACAGATACACATAGCTAAGGACCCATGTAGGTGGGCTAAGCATTTTCTTGGAGCTGAAACAAGAGTTTATCAAACTATAATTCTTAGAGATCCTTCTTTAAGAAAAGTATTAAGAGCTGGTCGTCGTTTAGGTAAAACTTACACAATGGCAATTTATCTTTTACATTATAGTTATACACATAGAGATGGTAGATGTTTAGTTATTGCACCTATGAAAACTCAAGTAGAACTTATTTACCAAGAGATTAATCGCTTAGCTGCTAAAAATGCAATTGTATCTGGATCAATAACCAGAAAAGTAACGAGCCCTCAATTTATGATTGAATTTTCTAACGGCTCTACTATTCGATTCTTTACTTCGGGCATGAGGTCAGGAGGTAAGTCAGACGTTGCCCGTGGTCAGGAAGCACATATCATTGTATTAGACGAAATGGACTACATGCACGCAGACGACCTCGATGCATTGTATGCAATGTTGCAGAAAACCGCTGAAGATCAACCGGATAAGGTTTTAATTGGGGCATCTACTCCAACTGGAAGAAGAGAAAGATTTTGGGAATGGTGTAAGTCAGAAAGATTTACAGAGTATTGGTATCCATCATACTGCAACCCATTTTTTTCTAAAGATCAAGAAGATGAATTTAGAGAGCAATATTCAGAATCTGGATATCGACATGAAATAGAAGCAGACTGGGGAGAAGACTCAGAAGGTGTATATCCTAGAAAGTATGTAGATAAAGCTTTTATAGATCCATCTTGGGCATATATACCCGAAGTGCAATCAGCTAGATCTTTTTATACCATAGGAGTTGACTGGGATAAATATGGTGCAGGAACAAATATAGTTGTATTAGAAGCCTGTAACGACACATATGAGGATGAAAGATTTAGGGGAAAGGTAAGACTTGTATATCGAGAAGAAATAGCTAAGTCTGAATACACTCTCACAAATGCCGTAAATAGAATAGTAGAATTAAATGAATCTTTTAGCCCTAAGCATATTTATGTTGATCGTGGTTACGGAGAAGTGCAAGTAGAACTTCTTAGAAAATATGGAACAGAAAATCCTAAGTCTAGTTTACGCGACAGGGTTAAAGGAATTGGTTTTGGAGAATCTATAGAAATTAGAGATCCATATACCAAACTTCCAGTTAAAAAAGAAATTAAGCCATATATGGTTGACAACCTTACGCAATTTTTAGAAAAAGAACAATTACTATTTCCAGCTTCAGACGAAGAGATGTATCTACAATTAATATCTTATGTTGTTGTAAGAACTACTCAATCTGGTAGACCAGTTTTTGAAGCCGGCGGTTCAGCAGTTGATCACGCACACGATGCCCTAATGCTTGCGCTATTAGCTATTACTCAAAACTATGGTGATTTTAGCAAATTAAAAGTAGCTAGAAATACAGAAAGTTTTTCCAATACGTTCTTCATGCCAAAGACTAACGGGACTAAGTTAGATGATGATTCCGATAAGGGTAAGCCAGAAAGTGGTATTATGGTAACCACTAAGAGAAACTCAGACCTGATGCCAGGCTTTAAAAAAGGGAGACCCGCAAAAAGGGTTTCTAGAAAAATGTTTTAGGTACATATGTCATTAATAAATAATGTTCAAGACAATCAATCTCCTGCATCAAAGATGTTTGGGGATTATAAGATTGAAGAATCTTCATCGTTAAGCAGTTTGCAGCAAACAACAACTGCTAAAAAAGCATATTTAACACAATCTGGTGTTTCTTATGGCAATGATGAACCATATAACATAAACTTAGATTTATTAAGAAAAGAGTCAAATAATACTCTTAGTGTTCTTAGTTCTTTTTTAAATGATTTAGAAAATTTATTAAGACAAGTAAACCTTGATCCAACTAATAATCCAAATATAGAAGAAGCTCACGCTCATATTTGGGATGAGATTAATAAAAAAAATATTGATTATCCCAAGATAGAAGTAGATGGATATCCTGGGGACTTAAAGTATCCAAAGCCACCGTTTATTTGCTTTGATCAGTATTTATATGCAGAAGACTGTACAACTAGGGCTCATAGAAAATTCGTAAAAGAATATGACAATCTAATATCTAATTCAAGTTTTGGACACATATATGACTATAGGGAAATTATTAAGTATTTATTGAATGAAACGGAATGTATAAAAACATCATTAAACACAGATTTTGGAGATACATATGAGGATGAATCACAACAGCAAGTCGCAACGTACTACTTATACTGGTTTAAAATGGCAATCCACTATAAGGAACTCTTTGCCCAGTCAATCACAGCGTCGACAGCAAGTATCCCAGAATCCGAAGTGGATAAGGCAACTAAAAAACAAGCCGCTCAATTTCAAGCATTTTTTTCGATCAGAGTAAATTCTTTAACAGTATCTATAGATAATCAATTAGATTCCCTTCATAAAGATCTTGTAACTAATTGTGGCGTATTTTATAAAAACTTTTTAAGCCCATCGCTAAGGTTTAAAACAAAAGTAATTTCCGACTTTTCTTTAGAGCTAAAAACCACTCAAATGAAATCAGAGATGCCGACGTTGTCCGAAGAATTAACAATAGCACTATTGACTATGGAGGGCAATTTTAAATCTGTTTTAACTGATTTACTAGAAAGAAGAAATCATACAACGTTAAAAATAGATTTGCTTCTTCAATCTATTACGCAAAGAAGAAAATATATATCTAATATAATTCAGCTTTCGGCAAAAGCCTTATCAAAAGAAAAAATAGTAACAAAAAATACAAATGAAAACTATGCAACGTTACTTGCTGGTATTTACGTTAACACAAGTGCATCTGAATCACTTAAATCTAGTCATGGTTTATTAGATGATCTAGGGGAAGATAGTCACCCTCAATATCTAATGAAATCTGGAGGCTCGATAATTGGTGACGTCATTACTGAAAATGATGCTAAGATTGACGGACTTAAGGTAAAAACGCATTCCCATAGTGGAGCTGATGGCTCTGCTAGAGTTAGGTCAATTGATATTGATTACGATTCAGTAAGAAGAGATATTTCATTAAATGAGATTGCTTCTTTAACAAATGAGATTGTTATCAACATAGATTCCTATACACCTGATATACTACAGGGTGGAGTTCCCGTAGCAGATGTTAACATAAGCATTGAAATACCAGATGAATATAAGGATAAATACGATTTTGAAATTTTGTATATAGAGTTATAATATGACTTGGTTCAAATATTTAGATAACGACAGCTCCTTAGTGAGCTCTCCCGCATATATGCATTATATAACGCCGCCTTTAAAGAGGCGGAATTTTAGCTGATCAATTTAAAGATTATATAAAAAAAAATGATTGGCTATTTGTTGACATTGGCGACAATGAACTAAATATACTTTATGATAAGAATTTAAGTAAAGTTTTACAAGACCATTCTTATATTGTTGTATACGAAGTTGATGGTGGTTTAGAAACTGCCTCTCCAACTATGACTAAAATAGTTGATAATATTTTATATTTTAAATCAATAAAAGATCACGAAAAAGACAAAGTACCCGCTGGCTTATACTCGGTATATTATGGCTCGGATAACATAAAATATATACATGCTACTCCAATAGGTTCTAGTTATGGATATATTAAATATCCACAATCTATTATTACTTCAACGGAATCTAGCCCGGGATATAGTATCTGGTACAGCGCAACTCCTTCTACTATTAATTTATATCAAACAGAAATTAGTAAAACTTCTACAGGCTATTATAAGTTAGGCTATTTTAATGATGGCATAGATTGGATAGATCTAAAATCTACTAAACCTGGAGCAAAAATAGTTGGGACTTTTAACGGTCCACGATTAAGGATTTATGGATCACAGGGTCCAGATTGTGGAAAAATTAGGATTAGAATAACAACTAAACAGGTTGTTACATCTGATGTAGAAGCTATTGCTCTAGATTGGTTTGAGTTAGATTGTTTTTCATTAAACGAAAAAGAAACAATCATTTTTGAAAAAACAGATTTAAAATATTTAGAATATAATATAGAGATAGAAACTTTAGAAGAAAAGAATATTCTATCAACTAGTTCTTCTGTAAAGATTGCTAAGATTTCTTTTTTAAGAAACTTTGATTTATCACTTGATAATCAAATTATTAATCCTGATTTGTCGTTTAAATCCATAGGGGGAATAAGATAATGGCAACTATTAAAAAAACAATACAAAATCTTAAACCTGGCAAACAGTATCTGTTAACCGTCAAACCCAAAGATGCAGATATTAATGCAAGCCTAGATCCTACTTCAGCTGTTAGGTTTGAGATTCCATTAGATGTAACACAACCTGCTGATCTGGGTAATCTAGTTATAGTTGGTAACTATAAGTCGATAATGATTAGCTTTAACCCTTCGAATGAAGATGACTTAAAAGCGTATAACTATCAGGTTTACTTACCTGAAAGTATTAGTCAATCTGGATCAACCTACGTTATTAACTCAGGGGCAACTCCATATCTATCAGGAGTATCCGCTTCTAATGTTATTACAATAGACGTTCCTCAAAACTCTGAAACAACAAATAATGTTAATGCAAATACAGGAGTTACCACCACTACAACAACACCAAAATTATATTTTGGAAGAGTGCAATCTGTTGATACAACTGGGAATACTTCAGCTTGGACTCCGATAGTTGCATCAACCGCTACAACTTTTATTGAATCGGCACATATTATAGATCTTACAGCTTCTAAGATTACAGCTGGAACAATTGGTGCACATACCATTACAATGGCTGGGGTTAACTCAATATTAAAATCTAGCAACTATCAAGCAGCAAATACTACATTTGGCGGAACTGGTTGGAAGATAAGTGGTGATGGAAACGCAGTATTTAACAATGCCAGTATTAGGTCGAGTTTAGATATTGGCGAAGATTTAGGAACGTCAGATGCAACATCATTCCATGTTGATGTAACTGGAAACATGTGGAGTGGTGCAAATAGCACAAGCTTTGCAGTGGCTCCATTTAGGGTAACTAACACCGGAGAAGTTACTGCAAGAACTTTAACGCTTACTGGAAATACAATTTTATCCCAAACGGATGATTCAAAAATCTATCTTGGTGTAGGAGTTTATAATAATACTAATACTCCATTTTACGTTGATAGTGACAGCCAATTTTCTTTAGGCAATAAATTAACTTGGGATGGTAGCAGTCTTACAGTAAGTGGTAATATTAACATTACAGGTGGTAACACTCTTACGCTTATTGGTAACGCAGAATCAAATGCAAACATTGCTTATACTGCAGCACTTTCAGCCAGTGGTCTTGCACTAACCGCCAATACTAATGCAGGTAATGCTTACACGGCAGCGCTCACTGCTCAAAGTCTTGCACTGACCGCCAACACCAATGCAGGCTCAGCATATACTGCAGCACTTTCTGCAAATAGTCTTGCGCTTACCGCAAGCACCAAGGCAGACGATGCACAAGGTACTGCAGACGATGCTTACACCACAGCTAATACTAAAATAACAGCTGGTGGTGCAGCATTTGACGTCAATGGTAATTCAACTAATATTACTGGAGACAAAATCAGATCTGGTTCTATTATTGCCAATAACTTTGCAAGTTCTATAAACTTAGATGATGGTACATTCAGTTTTGGCAGTGGAGCAATTTCATGGAATGGTGGAACCCTAGATGTGAATGGTGATATTACAGGTTGTAGCGGAACTTTTAGTGGTACTCTATACGCTTTAAATGCCACAGTACAAAATGGTTATTCGTACAGAGCTGAAGGTGGTTTCCCTACCGCTGGAACTGGAGATGCTGTTGGTCCCCTTTGGGCTCAATCACTTTCTGGACAAGGTGTTCAAAGAATAGTTAGATATACTTCTTTGAGAGACACTAAGGAAAATATAGAAGACATGTCAAATGGTCTTTCTATAATTAATAATCTAAGAGCAAGAATTTTTAGTTGGAAAATGGGAGATATAGATCCAGTAACAAATGAACCATGGACCGATCAAGCTAAAGATCTTATGAGCTTAAATAGATCTTATGGTTTCATAGTGGAAGAAGTTCTTGAAGCGCAACCCGAACTGGTGACCTTCCAACCACCATCACACGAACTACCATGGGATGAAGAAGGTGGTATTTTTGATATAAACGCTTGGAAGCCAGCTATGTGGAATACTATTGAAATAATTCCTATTTTAGTTAAAGCTATTCAAGAGTTATCAGATAAAGTTAATGAACTTGAGTCTAAGGTTATTTAGTGGTATAATAACAAAATGTCTAAAATAAGCAAGCAAGAAGAACAAGAAACTGGTATAATGGAAACTTCTCAATCAGATATTAATGATTCTAATTTAGATGTTAATTTAATTATAGCTGTTTTTCAGGAAAAACTTAGCAGCTTAATGACTGATTTAGTTATAAAAGAAGCAACAATTAAACAACAGGCAAATATTATCAAAAGACTAAAAGGACAAATGTAAAATGAGTGATACACCAGAAGTAGAAGTAAAAACAGAATTTGTGGTTGAAATTAAGATCAGCGATAAGAACCTGTCTTATAAGAGTGACTTTACAGAAGCTGAAACAGTTTTTTGGCTTGAGGCTGTAAAAGATCTTATTATCAAGAAGACCTTTGAAGCTGCAGGAATGCTAGAAAAACAATAAATTACAGCCTAGACAAAATGTGTCTACTATTTAGATACAGGCACAATTAAGGATGTACTATGCCCATAAGAGATTATCTACCTTTTCAACGAGTAGACAATGACAATAACTTTTCCGCAAAGGCATTAGACCCAGAGCAGGTAAAAGGTTTATCAAAAGCGATGAAAGTCGCCTCGTTGGCGCTGGGATTTCAAGGCACTAATTATTATTTTAATACTAGAGCCATCTTTGAAAGACCAACATACGACTTTGAAAGATTAATGCAGGCAATTGATACAGACTCTTATGTTAAATCAGCTATGTCTAAATACAAAGATCTTTTCTGGAAAGAAGGTTGGGAAATAGTTTCAGAGAATCCTGAAGCAGTTTCATATCTAGCTCAAAGAATAGACTTTATGGAAATAGCCATGAAGAGACCATTTGTTGATTTCTTAATGGAAGTTTCTGATCAGCTATTTAAGTATGCAAATGCTTTTATAGTTAAGGCTAGAGGCGATCTTAGTGATTACTTTCCTGATAAACTTTCTCCTATGACTGGAGACATGCCAGTTGTTGGTTATTATCTAATACCTACTGAGCAGGTAAGAATCTTTAGAGATAAGCACAACAAGCCAAAGTCTTATCGTCAACAGACAGATCCTCTTACATACATGCCACTTGAGGGTAACCCAGTTTGGACTGCGGATAAAGTAATACACTTACATTTAGATAGAAAAACTGGTAGAGCTTTTGGTACTCCATTCTTAATCAACGTATTAGATGACGTAATTGCTTTGCGCCAAATTGAAGAAGATATTCAAAATCTTGTTCACAGAGAATTGTTTCCGCTTTACAAATACAAGATTGGTACAGCAGAGCAACCAGCAGAGCCAGAAGAAATTCAACAAGCAGCAATAGAAATAGAAAACTTAAGAGCTGAAGGTGGATTGATACTTCCATTCAGACATGACGTAGAGGTAATTGGTTCACAAGGAAAATCATTGGATGCAAGTGGATACTTAAACCACTTTAAAGAGCGTGTAGCTATAGGCCTAGGAGTTGCTCCGCATCACTTGGGTATGTCTTTAAACGGTGGAAATAGATCAGTAACAGAAAGATTAGACGTAGCCTTATACGATAGAATTAAGCAATATCAGAAACTCTTTTCTGAGATGATTAGATTAAATGTATTTAACGAATTGTTATTTGAGGGCGGATTTGACCCAATTACGAATCCATTAGAGACTGGTGTTTCAGATAGATGTTATTTTAAGTTTAAAGAAATTGACGTTGATACACAAGTTAAAAAAGAAAATCATATTGTACAAAAGTTTATCAACAATTTAATCACACTTGATGAGGCGCGACTCGCATTAGGGTATGATTCAGATGTAGATGCTAAGAAGACATACGCGTCTATTCAAGGTGATATACAGATTGACGTTGCTGCTGGAACGGCAAAAGCGCAAGCTGCAAATACACCACCAGATCCAAAAACTTCAGACGGACAAAAATCAGCTCCAGCTGGGCAAAGAAACCTACCCTCTAAGAAGAAGGGTGTGGGCAACGCAATGCGCCCAATGAATCAAAATGGTAGAAAAACATCACCTGATATTAAGAGATTTGATAATAATTTCTTATCAGTAATTGAATCTTTGCTAGATAACGAGTATACTGTTGTGGAGTCCGATGTAACAAAGGAAAATGACAATGTTTGATATAAATGAAAAATTAAATGGTAGTCAAAACCCAGAAGAAGATATTCTCCAGGTATTTAAAAGAGCAGTTAACAATGGGCAAACACGTTTAGCGCTTGAAGCTTTAGTAGAAGTTATCGATGCAATTCTTGATATCATTATCGTCGAAGAACCAGAAGTGATTCAAGCTTCTGTGGTTGCTCCAAAGCAAACAGTAAAAGAAGATACTCCTTTAGTTGAAGCAAAACAAGAAACAGTAGCTGAAGCGCCAAAGAAAAAGGCAAAAGAAACAGTAGCCGAAGCTACTGCATAGCACATGCTTGATTTGGTGATTGGTTGTCCAATCTATAAACGAGATTGGATATTCCCCTATTGGATATCTTGTATAGAAAATCAAAATATAGATTTTTCTAAAATAGGTTTTGTTTTTGAAGCATCTCCAAATGATGAAGAAACTATAGAGATGTTGATTCGCTATAGAAACGCTAGACCAGATATTCCAGAATTTATTATTGATATCAAACCAGATGTTCCACACTTTATTCACGAAGAAGGAACTAGAACCTGGAGTATGTCTAAGTACGAAAATATGGTTAACCTGCGCAATGCCATGTTAAATAAAGTAAGAGAATTAAATCCAAATTATTTCTTTAGCTTAGATTCAGATATCCTTTTAACCAATCCTAATACGATCCAACTTTTAATATCCCATATCCAATCAGGCGCGGACGCAGTAAGTCCATTGATGTTTATGACTCCAATGGATAAAATGTATCCAAGCGTAATGAATTGGGAAAATGAACCGGGTAAGCGCGGGTACAGGAAAGTATCTTATCCACTAGGTGAATATTTTAAATCTGATATTATTATGGCGGCAAAAATGATGTCAAAAGATATTTATAGCAATGTAAACTATTCATTACACGCACAAGGCGAAGATTTAGGTTGGTCTGGAAATGCAGCAAAACTCGGATATAACCTATATTCTGCTTCATATATTTACGCTCCGCACATAATGCATAAAGCAATGTTAGATAACTTTTTAGCCAATGGAGATGATAGGGGAAACGCTTTCTTTACAGTTGCATAGAAAGTATGATATATTTATATAAGATTGTTTAATCTTATAAAAGACAATTTACTATAAGAGCATATTAATATTTAAATGGAGTAAACATAATGGCATTTGATTTCGTAGAAAATTTCACACTCCAACTTCCCGACCTCTCAAATTTGGAAAGCGATTTTGCTGAATCGTCCAATGGCAAACAAGGCCTTATTATAGAAGTTGCTGCAATCCACGAACGGACTAACAGCTAACTATAACAACTACTCAGCAGATGCTTTAGAGAAGTCACTCCAGTCTTGGGTCGAGCCATACCCAAAGCCTATTATTTTAAATCATGATTTGAACTCAGAACCAATTGGCAGAGTAATTGCAGCTAAGATGGACAAAGAAGCCGATGGCTCACCATACATTCGTTTACAGATAGCTGTAACAGACCCACAGGCTGCTCAAAAGATCTCAGATCAAAGGTACTTGACCGGTTCAGTTGGCGGCAGAGCTGGAAGAGCGATCTGCTCTATATCTGGAGAAGACCTAGCTGCAGAAACAGCTGATGGAAGACCAAAGCCAGCTAAGTATAAGAGGGGTCAAGTTTACAAGGGTAAATTAGCCTTTGCAGACATGCAAGACATTTCTTTTAAAGAATATTCTTTTGTTAATCAACCAGCTGACCAAAGGTCTAGCGTCAGAACTTCAAAAACTATTGATGGTTCAACGTCGATTAATGATTCAGATACCTGGACCGCTAAGAGTACAGCGTTTATTCTCCATATGGACAAAGAAGATATCACTACCGTTGAGGAGAATGAGTCTATTTTCAAGAATCTTAAAAAGAAAGAATCAAGGCCACTCTATTTGCACCTTAAAGGGTCTTTCCTTACCGCGCTTGCTTTTCAGGAAAGTGAAACTGCTAAGGCTGATGATATCGCATTACTATCTAGAAATATGATAATTGATAATGAGGAGAATCTTAGCATGGACGAAACCATTCAAAGTGAAGACGTCTTGGCCGCTGTCGAAAATTTAAGCCAAGACCTTTCTACTATAGCCGCTACTTCTGTGGAATCTACTATAGATTCTTCTGTGCAAACTGCGCAAGTTGAAGTGGTAGATGCTGCCGAACAGGAAGCTCCTACAGAGCCAGCAGAAGAATTGGAAAAAATTGATAATACAGGGTCTAAGGAGATAGCAGTGGCAACAGAAGAACAACAAGTTGAACAAGAAGTAGTTGATTCTGTAGATGCTGAAATCCCCGCAGAAATGGAAGAGCAAGAAGAATCAAAGGTAGAGCTCACAGATGAAGTAAAAGCTGATGAGCAAGATGCCAATGATGAAGTAAATAAACTTCAGGCTCTCCAAGAAGAAAACGCTAAGCTTAAAGAAGCACTACACCGTACATTAGTTGAAAGAGTTGTTGATACAAAAATTTCATTAGGTATAGAATCTGTTGAAAGTAGAGAAGAATTGATTATCGATCACGTTAAGAGGTCCGCAGGATCATTAGCAGATTCGTTAAGAGATTTGGCTAAACTTCCAGTAGTAAAAAAGAATATTCAAAAACTTAATGAATCCATTATCGAGAATGACATTGTATTAGAAGAAGAAAATAATGTTATACTAGAAGATGAAGAAGTACAAACAGCACCACAAGCTAAAGTCGACACAGTTGAAGAGCTGTTCGTAGATGCTCTTATGGGCCGTCGCAAACTTTAAAAAAAACTATACACACAAGGAGAAAATAAATGTCATTAGCAAAATTTCGTAAAGTAGGTACCAAAACAGGTGCTGGTCGCTTTGTTGTTTCAGAGGGTATTGCACCTTCCGCTTACATCTTGCCATCAGTTGCACTTCCAACTTGGTACAAAGATTCAGAAGATGATCGTTTTGAAATTGTTATTCCAAAGGGAACTATCCTTTCGGTTGTAACAGACTCAAGTGGCGATTCACGTTTCGTTCCAGCTAACGGTACAGCTTCAATTGTAACTTGGGGCGATACAACAGTAGGTTGGGACCCAACTTCGGGTGCAACACCTAACTCTTCGCGCTCAGGCGATACACAAGCAGTTGGTGCTTATTCGGTTCCAGTTGGTTGTGCACAGTATGATCTCTATCGTCCATTCGATAAGGGTACATCGCAAGGCGCAGGCTTCATTGTCAGAGGATATGTTGAGTATCCAATGGTTAATGGAATCAATGCAGACCTAGCAGCAGGTGACCTAGTTTGTTCAGACGGAATGGGTCGTCCAGTTAAGCTTGCAGCTACTTCAAACGCAGCAGGAGCATCACATACTCCATGGATACAAGTTGGTAAAGTAATTGAAGTTGAGAAGTTTGCTACAAACTTTGATGACGGACTGCTTTCCTACATGCAACTTCCATCAGATCCAGGTGCGCTCAAGACAGTTTATGAGCTCACAAAGACAGGCACATACTCAGGTAAACTGGGTATCCGTGCAAACCTAGATGTTACGAATGTTATTGGTGCTTTCCGCGTCAATTTAACACTCTAATAAAAAAAAATAAAAAGAAATAATTAAACAGGAGGAAATATCCTAAGATGAGTAAGACAATCCAAGAACTCCTCTCGGGTCTCCCAGCTTGGGAAGCCGCATTTGCTGAGGACGGTTACATCGACACAGACAACAGAATTACTATTAAGGAAGCGTTTGCGTCATCTGATGCCGCGGTACTCTTCCCTAAGGTTATTTCTCGTACTCTGCGCGAAGCAGCCGAGCCACAGCTTTTGGTAACTCCGCTTCTTTCTACAGTACGCCTTGGTAAGGGTCGTTCTTTGGAATTTCCAGCGGTAAACGCAATTCAAGCTGCTGAGATCCCAGAAGGACAAGAATACCCAGAACAAGCTCTCGCATTTGCTAAGCAAATCGAGGGTAAGGTGTCGAAGAAGGGCGTAAAGCTGGCTTTCACTGAGGAAGTTATCGCCGATTCTCTTTGGGACATCGTAGGACTCCATGTACGTGCTGCTGGCCGTGCAATGGCCCGCTTAAAGGAACAAATTGCACTGAGTCGCTTTAAAGACGCAGCTACAATTGTCTACGACAACGCAGACGGTGCTTATGACGATACAACAGGTCGTGGAATTGATGGGGCTTATAACCTTTCAATTACATGGGATGATGTTGTCGACATGGCAGCTGTTCTTATGGCAGAAAACCACATACCAACAGACTTCATTCTTCACCCACTAATGTGGTCGGTCTTCCTCAAAGACTCGATCTTCCACATGGGTGGCTCTGCATCAGCTGTTAATACCAGCTGGGGCTATCGCCCGCAGTCGAAGGATGGCGTTCTCAACGCAACAGCCCCAATGGGTCTGAATGTGATTGTATCACCATTCGTAAGCTTCACAGCTAAGAGTGGTGCAACACCAGCAATGTCGGACGTGTTCTTGATTGACCGTAATGAGGTCGGAACGCTTCTTGTTAAGGATGACATGAGTACAGATCAGTTTGATGATCCGTCACGTGACATTCGTTCCATGAAGATGAAAGAGCGTTATGACATTGTTATGTTGGGTGACGGTGAAGGCATCACTGTTGCTAAGAACGTCAGACTTGCCCGCAACTACGAGGTAATGGTTACTAACGAAATGTAATAGAACCTTAGGACTGTTATAGTTACGACACAGTCTTAGAATGTAGGGGGGCAGCGGAAGCTGTCCCCTTATTTTTTTGTACAATAGCCGTTACTAGTTAACTAGAGAATATTTTAAGGAGACGCATAGTGGCGCTTAATCTGATTGACTACGCTTCAGTAGGTATAGATAAAGTTAAAATTAAGTTTGGTAGAACTATAAAAATTAGTTCTTTAACAAACCCTAGATTCGTAGTCCAATCTACAGATGCAACGCCAACAGCTGTTACTAATCCATTTAAGACGATTAATACATTAACTGACTATAATACAATAGCAAGAACATTAACCTTATATTGGTTAAATAATAATGTTTTAACATCGCAAAAAGAATATTATATTAGAGTAGTTGGATTACTCGATTCAGCAAATGAAGTTGTTACAGAAGAAAAGATTGTTTTTACAACAATAGAATCCGCTACACCATCTGACTATCTAACTGTTATAGCCCCTAAGATGGAAGAGCTTCTTATAGAAGATAATTCTATAATGCAAGAAGCATATACCACATACCAAATTATAGCTAAAAATCCAGACTTTTATATAGAATCAGTTGAACCTAAAAATGGTGACTTCTATATAGGTAATGATTATAATAACGGAAGAGTAATCATAACCTTTAGTGATCGTCCAGCATCTAACTTTTTAGATAATAGATATTTTAAAGCGCAAAGAAAAAAAATACAGAAAGCTCCTAGTAGATGGGAGAGTGTATCTACATTAGTGCAAATGCATTCGTGGAGGTCAGAAGTTTATGTGGATTTTCCATCATTGATAGACGCAACTCCAAGTTATTTTACTGATAACAAAGAATATTTTGAAAAAGGTTATAAGTATAAGATAACCGTTTCTAAAGATGTTGGTATATAAGATGGCTAATTTTATATATAAAAAAAGTAAAGAAGCACTTTTCAAAGGCGGCATTGATATAACAAGCAAGTCTTTTAAAACAGCCTTTATAAAAACAACTGTGTATACTCCTAACCAAAACACCGATGAATTTTTATCGGCAATCCCATCATCAGCCATTGTGCATAGAAGTTCAACTCTGTCTAACTTGACAAATACTTTGGGAACGCTCGATGCAGACGACTTAACGGAAACTTATGATGGTCAAGCCTTTCAAGCAATAGTTTTATATCAAGTTGGAAGCACCGATGGAAATTCTAGATTAATATCATTCATAGATGATTCACCCGGATTGCCTTTTACTGGCACTTCAGAAGCTAATTTGTTAACATTAAGTTGGGATAATACTGCAACTAAAATTATTAGTTTATAAGGAGAAAAATGGCTATTCAATATCCAGCAGCTTTAGATAATCTCATTAACCCTACGGCTAATGATTCTTTAAATTCTAACACAGTCCCTCACGCAACCCAGCATGCAAATCTAAATGATGCAGTAGAGGCGTTACAAACAACTTTGGGGATTAATCCTCATGGATCACACTTAACCGTAAAAGATAGAATAATAGCTGCTGAAACAAATATTTCAACCCAATCAGTTTTAAATGGGTTGACAGATGTTACTATAAACTCAGTTACCAGTGGTCAGGTTCTACGTTACAATGGCTCACAATGGATTAATTACGCGGAATCTAATCTAGTTGACGGAGGGAATTTTTAAAGATGTCTAATACACTGAGAATTAAAAGAAGGCCTAGCTCAGGCCTAGCAGGCGCGCCGGGTACATTACAAAACGCAGAACTAGCCTATAATGAAGCTGATGATATTTTGTATTACGGTAGGGGAACTGGCGGAGCTGGCGG
>Ga0208942_1000415_pt1 | contig 17425 bp, 13 predicted proteins | sample GreLakmeSU08MSRF_FD_187704 | JGI IMG/M metagenome (GOLD analysis project Ga0208942, IMG submission 187704) | Freshwater lentic microbial communities from great Laurentian Lakes, MI, USA - Great Lakes metaG SU08MSRF (SPAdes) | ecosystem: Environmental > Aquatic > Freshwater > Lake | place: Great... | reverse complement strand
CACGGCCAGTGCGAAGTCAAAGTATGAGACGTTCGGAAAACCGGGTAGGTCCTCTGCCGCCTGCAGGCCTCCGGCGGAGACGAACAGCAGCATGATCGGGAAGATGATCGCCGGAATGATCGCGGCTGGTTGACGGAATGTCCGGCGTACGCTGCGCTCGGAGATCACGAGCACTTGGGTAGCGAGTACGGCGCTCACGCGGATGGCGTCTCGTCCTCATCGTCGTCGCCCGACCCCTCGAGCGATCGTCCTGTCTTCTCGAGAAAGACGTCGTCGAGGGTTGGCTCGCGCAGTCGCAACTGATGCACGACTATGTCTTGCGCGTCGAGCGCGCGCACGATCGCCGCGACATCTCCGACGCCTTCGTTGAGGCGAATTGAGGCACTCGTGCCGCGGGTCACCATCGGCTCACCGAACGGTGCGAGTGTGCGTTCGAGGTCGGCTAGACGCGCTGCGTCGTGCGGCTCAATCTCGACGCTTGAGCGACCGACTTCGGCCTTCAATTCGTCGGGTGTGCCTTCCACGACGATCTTGCCGTGGTCGATGATGCCGACGCGATTGGCGAGTGCGTCTGCCTCTTCGAGGTACTGCGTAGTCAGAAAAACCGTCACGCCGTCTTCGCGGCTGAGGCGTGCCACTTCGTCCCATAGGGCCGAACGACTCTGGGGGTCGAGGCCCGTCGTCGGCTCATCGAGAAACAGCACACGGGGGCGATGCAGCAGCGCGAGCGCGAGGTCGAGTCGGCGCTTCATGCCGCCGGAGTAGCCACCAACTTTGCGGTCGGCGGCGTCGGTCAGTCCGACGCGTTCGAGCAGATCGTTGCCTCGTTGCTTCAGGTCGGCGCCCTTCATGCCATGCAGCGAGCCTTGCAGCTTGATGTGCTCGCGACCCGTCAGGAAGCGATCGAGGGCGGCCTCTTGCAGCGCAGCGCCGATCGAGGTACGCACCTGTGGGCCCTGTTTGACGATGTCAAAGCCGGCGACTGTGGCGGTTCCAGCTGTTGGTGGCAGCAGCGTTGTCAGCATCAGCACCGTCGTCGACTTGCCGGCACCGTTCGGGCCAAGAAATCCGTAGATCTCGCCTTCGGCAACGGTCAGGTCGATGCCGTCGACAGCGCGCGGCCCCTTCTTAAACTCGCGGACGAGTCCGCGCACTTCGATTGCACCCATGCGTGGCAGTCTACGACGCGTCTCCCTCTTCGGCACGGCAGTCAAGGACGTCCGATAGGGTGCGGGAGATGACGTTGGCACCAATCGCGATCTTGCAGCTGGCCAACGGGCTGGGCTGGGCCATCTTGGGCGCTGCCAATCTGATCGTGTTGTACGCGACGGATGGTGTGCCGCTGTTCGGTTGGGTCACGTCGCTGGTCATCGCAGTTGGGGTCGCGATCGCGCTGAGCATTACGTCTGCCTTCGCAGTTCGCTCGTCACTTGCGAGTGCGGAGCCGGCGGTTGGCGTGCCACTTGCTGCCCCCAGCGAAGCGGTTGGTCGCTGTATTGGTCCAGTCGCGCTGGCAGCGCTGATCCTGCTGGTGCTCGCGTTGGTCCCTGCTGCCTTGGAGTACCGCGGCCTGGCAGCAGCAATGTTTCTTGCGATCGGTCTTGCGTACCTACCACTGGCCGCGTGGGTCCGGCGGTTCGAAGAGGCCAACGGTGTGATCGTCACGCAGCCGGTCAATCGCTACGGCCTGCGGACGGGTGCGATGCGCACGCTGCGTCTGCCGCGCTAGCTCAGCCGACTGCGAGCATCCACAGCACGAGCACGCCACGCGCGCTCCAGGCGACTGTGCGGATCCAGTTTGTGGTCACCAACCGGCGATGGGTTGCTGCGTCATACCCGTGGCCGAGTCGGCCGTGCAGCGGGACGGAGAAGAGCACGGTGGCGGCCCAGATGACGACCAGCAGGGCGGCTCCGAGTAGCGCTGTCCAGAGGGAAATCTCTGCGGGACGCCAGATCAACAAGGCGATCACCGTGGCTGCCTCGAGGAGCATTGGCAGTCCAACCACACGCGTGGTGAGGCGCACGTTGCGCTCCTGATACTGCGGCAACGCCGAGCCGACGTCTCCAAACAGTGGGTAGTGCGCGATCTGGCACATCCAGATCACACCGACCATCACGAGCGTCGCGGCTGCCTGCGCCGCGAGCAGCCAGGTCACGTTGCTGACCCTGCGCTCTTGAGGAGCGCGCGGCGGCGTGCCAGGAACCCGGCGGCGTCTTCGCCGCGCAGCGAGGCGTCAACCAGCTCGATCGGGTGAAAGGTTGGGATCGGCTCACCTTCGGCACCAAGGTTTGCCGAGATCTGCAAGAGGCAGCCCGGGTTTGCCGCGGCCAACGCATCGGGAGCAACGGAGCGCACGTGGGCGGCTTTGAGGCGCCCAAGTTCGGCGGCTGGCTCGGGGTTGATCAGGTTGTAGATACCCGCTGAGCCGCAGCAGATTGCTGCATCGGGGATCTCGCGTAGCGTGACGCCGGGGATGCTCGTGAGCACCTCGCGCGGCTGGCTCCGCACGCCTTGCGCATGGGCGAGGTGGCAGGCATCGTGGTAGGCGACACTGATTTCGAGCGGCCGGAGTTGAGCGGGCGGCTCGAGTTCGGCGAGCAGTTCGTGGACGTCGCAGACCTTCGCGGCAAAGGCTTCGGCACGTGAGGCGAGCGATGGCTCGTCGCGAAACATCTCGCCGTACTCCTTCAACGTCGAGCCGCAGCCTGCGCTGTTGACGACGATGCGGTCGATCGAGGGATCGTCGAGCACCCAGATCAACGCACGAGCGCGCTCTTTGGCCGAACGCTGTCGTCCAGCGTGAAGTTCGAGTGCGCCACAGCAGGCCTGTTCCCTGGGTGCGACGACCTCGCAGCCGTAGGCGGTCAAGACACGGGCAGTGGCGGCATTGACATCGCCGAAAATTGCGCGTTGCACACAGCCGGTCAGCATCGCGACACGCAGCGTCGGTTCGGCAGCCGGTGCGCTGTGGGCAGGTGCCTGCTCGCGCAACGCTGCCCACGTGACGATTGGAGAGAGCGCTTCGAGCTGGCGCAGGCGGACGGGAAGGCGTCGGTAGAGCGCAGAGCGACGCACCAATCGCTGGAGTCCAGAGGCGCGATAGGCCACGAGTGGGGCTGCGACGAGCGTCATGCGACGGTGGTGAGGCAGGACAGCGAAGAGCGCGTTGCGGAAACGCTGGTCGCTTCCCTCGCGGTCGAAACGCTCTTCCACCTGGGCACGCGTTTGCTCGATCAGGCGGTCGTACTGGACGGCTGACGGGCAGGCCGTCACACAGGCCATGCAGCCGAGACACGAGTCCCAATGTCGCACCGTCGAGGCGTCCAGACCGATCTCGCCCTTGTCGGCAAGATCCATCAGCAAGATGCGGCCGCGCGGCGAATCCATCTCCTCGCCCCACAACACGTAGGTCGGACAGGTGGGGAGGCAGAAGCCGCAGTGCACGCAGTCGTCGAGCAGCGCGCGCTCGGGACCGGCGTCCTCTGCGAAGGCCTGCGTTGCGGCATCGCCGAGCGGGTGGCCTGTCGAGGGGCGTGGAGGAATGTGCGTGACGGGAAGGCTCATACGAGCACCCCGGCTGGGTCGAGTTGCTGCTTGATCGCGGCCTCAACCATGGCGACACCTGGAGCCGCAGTGTGTGCAGCGAGGCGGTGTGTCTCGTCGCCGCGACGAGCCTGCACGTTGCCACCCAGATCGCGTAGGGCCTGGACGATGCGACCAATTCGCTCGGGGTCGAGATCGGGCAACACAATGTCGCCGGCGACCAGCATGGCGCGCCCGAAGAACTGCCCGTCCACAGCCGCCACGGCAGCGAGCAGTGTGGGCAGGTGCTCGGGCCGTACACCAACACCAAGCACGGCTCCGGCGCCGGTGAAGGGAAAATTGAGGTGGTCTTCGAGCAGGGCGTCGCCTGCCTCGGGGGAGAGCTCTTCCAGTTGCGCGAACTCCTCCAGTAGCTCGACCTGTGCGGCGGCACCGTCGGGCGTACTCTCGATGCGGATGGCGACGATGCCCTCAGGCCAGCGGACATCGAACACGGTTGCCGTGATCGCTGCGGTGCGGACGGCCGCGACAAAGGCAGCGACGGCAGCGGCATCGGTGGTCTGCAGCACGACAGTTCGCGCGACGTCGGGAACGGGATGCAGCTTGAGCGAGACCTCGGTAATCACGGCCAACGAGCCCTGTGAGCCAATCAACAGCTTGGCGAGGTCGTAGCCGGCAACGTTCTTGACCACGGTGCCACCCGTCTTGGCGGCGAGGCCGTCGCCTGTCACGTAGCGCGCGCCGATCACGATGTCGCGGGGCGTGCCGTATCGCTGGCGGCGCGGGCCGGCCGCGCGGGTCGCGAGGATGCCACCGAGCGTGGCGGCCTCGCCACCAACGCCATCGAGCATCAATCGTTGGCGGTGCGTGGTGTCACCGGTGACGGCTGCCTGCAAGGCAGCGAGCGGCGTGCCGGCCTGCGCGACGAGCGTCATGTCGCCCGGCTGGCGATCGACGATGCCTGCCAGTGCGGCGGTCGACAGGATCGCGTCGCAGCGCGTGGGGGTCGGGCGCCAACTGGTCTTCGTGCCGCCGCCACGGATGACGAGGGCGAGGCCGGTCTTCGAGGCGGCTTCGAGCAGCGTCGAGACTTCAGCTGCATCGCGTGGGGTCAGAACCGGCGTGCCATGCTCGTCCGACAGCCGGTCCGCGCCAAGGATGCCAGCGAGTTCTGCCACTACATACGCTCCCCGAGGCCCGCGGTCTCGACCGGATGTGCGTGATAGAAGCCTGGCACTTCGCCGCACAGACGCGGCGTTGGCAGGAGCTTGCCGGGGTTGCAGAGTCCGACTGGGTCGAAGGCCGAGCGCACGCGGTCGAAGGCGGTCAGGTCGTCGCCCGTAAACATCTTCGGCATCGAGCAGACCTTCTCGATGCCGACGCCGTGTTCGCCGGTGATCGAGCCGCCAAAGTCGACGCAGAGCTCGACAATCCGCATGGCGATCGCCTCGGCCTTGGCCTGCTCGCCCTCGACGGCGTTGTCGTACAGCACGAGCGGGTGGAGGTTGCCGTCGCCGGCGTGGAACACGTTCGCGACACGCAGCCCAGCCTCGTCGGCCAGTGCCCGAATGCCATTGAGTACCTCGGGCAAACGGGTCCGGGGGATCACTCCGTCTTGGACGAGGTAGGCGGGCGAGAGCTGGCCAACAGCGGCAAACGCACTCTTCCGCGCGCGCCAGATCGTCTGCCGCTCGTCGGGGCTGGCGGCAACCTGGACGGCATCGGCACCGCAGCGTTTGCAGATCGCAGTGACGGCTTCGAACTGCTGGCGCACCTCGCGTGCGGGACCATCGAGCTCGACGATCAGTGCGGCCTCGGTATCCCACGTGATCGGCGTCTGCGTCTTGGCGGCGTCGATCGCAAGGCGGTCCATCATCTCGACTGCTGCGGGCACGACACCTTCGGCGATGATCGCGGAGACGGCGTCGCCTGCGGTCTCGGTCGACGGAAACATCGCGACGAGCGTCTCGACGTGTTCGGGCTTCGGCAGCAGGTTGAGCAGCGCCTCGGTGACGATGCCGACGGTGCCTTCGCTGCCGATGACGACGCCGAGCAGATCCAGGCCAGGAGCGTCCGGCGCCTCGCTGCCGAGCTCGACAATCGTGCCATCCGACAGCACGACGCTCGCGGTCAAGACGTGGTTGACGGTAAAGCCGTATTTGAGGCAGTGAGCGCCGCCAGAGTTCTCGGCCAGGTTGCCGCCGATTGTGCAGACCTGCTGGCTGGAGGGGTCGGGTGCGTAGTAGAGCCCGAACGGAGCGGCGACTTCGCTGACACGAAGATTCGTGACGCCGGGCTGCACGCGGACGCGTTGATTTGCCGCATCAACGTCGAGCACCTCACGCAGGCGCGACAGCCCGATCACGATGCCATCTTCCGTCGGCAATGCACCGCCCGATAGGCCCGACCCGGCACCACGTGCCACGAACGGGACGCGGTGCTCGTGGCACAGGCGCACGACTGCCGCGACCTGCTCGGTCGTACCGGGTAGGATCACCGCGCCCGGCACGGTGCGGTGGTTCATCAGGCCGTCACACTCGTAGACGCGCAACTGGGCACCGTCGGTCACGACCCAGTCGGGACCAACGATGTCGCGTGCCTGAGCGGCGACCAGGAGCGCACTTGTCGTTTCGGCCACAGCCACAGTCTTCAGCGTATCGCGTTAGTCGTGGATTAGTGGGTGCTGAGACCGAGCGCGTCGCGCACGAGGCGCTCCTGCTCGATTTTATGGTCTGGCAGGTACCCCTCCGACGGGCTGGCGCGCCAAGGTCGACCCGCATAGCGCAGGCGAATGCTCGGAGCGGCCATTTCGAGACGATGGCGGATCGAGCGCCACGCACCCATGTTGGCTGGCTCCTCTTGGACCCAGACGATTTCCTCGAGGTTCGGATACCCGGCCAACGTGCGTGCCAGCGTCTCGGTCGGGAAGGGGTAGAGCTGCTCGAGGCGGACGATCGCCGTGCCATCTTCGGGTGTGTACTCGGGGTGGCGCTTGAGGTCGTAGTAGACCTTGCCGCTGCAGAGGATGACGCGCGAGATGTCGTCGCGCCAGTCGCTGACGGCCGCGTCGTCCATGATCTTGATGAAGGAGCCGTGCGTCAGATCCTCGATGTTCGACGAGGCGTCCTTGAGGCGCAGCAGCGACTTCGGTGTCATCACGATCAGCGGGCGGCGCTCTGGTGCGAGGGCCTGGCGGCGCAGCATGTGGAAGCACTGGGCTGCCGTTGTTGGGTAGACGATCGTGCAGTTGTCCTCGGCGGCGAGCTTGAGGAAACGCTCGAGGCGGGCAGACGAATGCTCTGGTCCACTGCCTTCGTAGGCGTGGGGGAGCAGCAGCGTGAGACGACACTCGTCGCCCCACTTGGTGCGGCCGCTCATGATGAACTGATCGACGATCACCTGGGCGACGTTGACGAAATCGCCAAACTGCGCCTCCCACAACACGAGCGCGTCATGGCGCGTCGTGGCGTAGCCGTACTCGAAGCCGAGGCAGCCGGTCTCTGTCAGTGGCGCGTTGCGCACCTCGAAGCCGGCGCGGGCCGCCTTGATGTGCTCGAGCGGCGTGTACTCCGTGCCGTCAACGGCGTCGTGCAGGACGGCGTGGCGATGAGAGAACGTGCCGCGCTCAGTGTCTTGCCCCGTCAGGCGAATCGCGACGCCTTCCTCGAGCAGCGTCGCGTAGGCGAGTGCCTCGGCATGGCCCCACTCGATCCCGCCGTCCGGTCCGAGCGCGTTGCGGCGGCGTTCGAGCACCTGTGCGAGCTTCTCGTTGATCGTGAAGCCCTCGGGTACTGCGAGCATTTCGTCGGTCAGTCGCACGAGCTGCGCGGCAGCGACACCCGTTTCGATCGTCGTGCGCGACGGCGACGAGAACGTCGGCATTGGCTCGTCGGATGTGACGTGCCGCACCTCTTCGTGCGCCTGCTTGAGTCGCGCGTTGACGTGCTCGCGCATCTCCTCAACCTCGGCTTCGGTCATCACGCCCTCGGCGACCAGCTTGTCGGCGTAGACCGCTGCGACGCGAGGATGCTCCTCGATCAGCTTGACCATCATTGGCTGCGTGTAGGACGGCTCGTCGCCTTCGTTGTGGCCCCAGCGGCGATAGCCAATCAGGTCGACGACGACGTCCTTGCCAAAGCGCGAGCGGTACGCCATGGCCAGGCGCACGGCAGCGCGGCAGGCGTCGACGTCGTCGGCATTGACATGGATGATCGGTACGTCGTAGCCCTTGGCGATATCGGAGCAGTGGCGCGTCGAGCGGCCATCGCCCGGGTCGGTCGTGAAGCCCACCTGGTTGTCGGCGATGACGTGCAGCGAACCACCGACGGCATAGCCGGGCAGCAATTGCAGGTTGAGCGTCTCGGCGACGACGCCCTGGCCGGGGAAGGCCGCGTCGCCGTGGATTTGGATTGCGAGTGCGCGCTTCGAATCGCGGGTGGTGGTGCTTGGCGCGAGCCAGTCGGTCTGGAGGGCGCGCGTGCGTCCGAGTACGACGGGGTTGATGAACTCGAGGTGCGACGGGTTGGGGAGCAGCGCGAGTCGAACTTCGCGCGTCACGCCCGGCTCGACTTCGAGCTGACGCACACCATTGACGCCGTAGTGGTACTTGACATCGCCGGTGCCGCCGGCGGGCATCAGCGTCTCGATGTGCGAGTCCGTCTCGCCTTCAAACTCGGCGAGGATCTGCGTGTACGGCAGGCGCAGCACATGGGCCTGCACATTGAGGCGACCACGGTGCGCCATCCCGAGCGTGACGTCTTCGATGCCTTCGCGGGCCGCCAGCAGGACGGCCTCGTCGAGCAGCAGGATCAGCGTGTCGAGGCCTTCGATCGAGAACTGCTTGGCGCCGAGGAAGGTGCGCTTGAGGAACGCCTCAAGGCCCTCGACCCGCAACAGGCGAATCAGTTGGCGACGCTTCTCACCAGCCGTGCCATCGATCCAGAACGTGCGCGATTCGATCGCTTCGCGGAGCCAGACGCGTTCGCGGTGGGAGCGCAGGTGCTCGATCTCGTAGGCGATCGACCCGCAGTAAACTTCCTTGAGGTGTTCGATTACCTCGGCGAGCGTGTTGCCTTCGACGAACACGCGTAGCGGGACGGCTGGCACCGACTGGAGTGCTCGTTCGTCGAGTTCGAGGAACGACGGGTCAAGGGCGGGGTCGCCGGGAGGCTCAGAACCAAGCGGGTCGAGGCGCGCAGCGAGGTGTCCGTGCGTACGGAACGACTTGACGAGTGACATGCCCCCGCTCATGTAGGTCAGCAGCTCTTCGGGCGAGACACCCTCCGGCAGTGGGCCGATTGCCTCTGGCCCATCGATGCGCGGCCGCCATGCTCCCGTCACGTCGGCAGGGACGCTTTCGTTCGGTACGTTGGTCTTTTCGTGCGCTGCCGACATGTCTGTGACACCGCGCTGGGGCTGGTTAATGACCCCACCGCACTGTCCTCGCAGCCTAGCGCGCCTGCCCCCCTCGCGTACGCGCGAGGTGATGCGGCGGGTTGGAGGCGTGCTAGCCTCCGCGGCGCCGATGAGTAAGAAACTTGTGATCTGCGAAAAAGCCAGCGTCCAACGCGACGTTGCGGCTGCGTTGCCAGGCACCTTCAAGAAGGTTGGCGACCTGTTGGAGAGCGACGAGTGGATCGTCGGCGCCGCCTCCGGCCACCTCGTCGAGCAGCTCGAGCCGGACGAGTACGACGCGAAGTACAAGCGTTGGAAGTTCGAAGACCTGCCGATTTTGCCGGAGGTCGCGCGCTACGAGGCGCGCGATGAGCGTGCCATCAAGCAGCTTGCGGTGCTGCATAAGGCGATCAAGCGCAAGGACGTCGACATCATCGTCAACGCCTGCGACGCCGGACGCGAAGGCGAGCTGATCTTCAAGCTGATCTATCAGACGTCGGGTGCCGAGAAGCCGATCGAGCGCGCCTGGTTCTCGTCGATGACGAAGGGTGCAATTCGCGACGCCTTCGACCATCTGCGCGATGACGAGCAGATGAAGCCGCTCGAGGCAGCCGCTCGTGCTCGCGAGACCGCGGACTGGTTGGTTGGCTACAACGCCACTCGGGCCGCGACGGTCAAGGTTGGTTCGCCTCGCAATCCGATTCCGCTCGGGCGCGTCAAGACGCCGACCTTGGCACTGATCGCGCGCCGCGACGAAGAGATCAACGCTTTTATCCCCGTGCCGTACTGGGAGGTCGTCGCCGATTTCACCAGCCAGGCCGGTGCGCCGTATGCCGGTAAGTGGCATCGCGGGACCGCCAAGAGCACGGCGACAGCCGACGAGGCCGAGGCGATCGCTGCTGCAGTGCGAGGTGCCTCAGATGCCAAGGTCGTGCGTGTCGAGAAGAAGCCGCGCGTCGAGCAGCCGAAGCTGCTGTTTGATCTGACGCAGCTGCAGCGCGAAGCCAACTCCCAGTTCGGCTTTACCGCCAAGCGCACGCTGGCGGCCGCTCAGAGCCTCTACGACACGCACAAGCTGCTGACGTACCCGCGCACGAGCTCGAAGTACCTGACGACCGATATGGTCGATTCGCTGAAGGGCATCGCTGCGCAGGTTGGTCAGGCAGATCGCGCCTACGCCAAGTCCGCCGCGTACGTGACTGGACTGGCCTCGTTGCCGCTGGCTCGCGTCGTCGCCGACGACAAGGTCGGCGACCACCACGCGATCATTCCGACCGAGGCACCGCAGGACATCTCTGCGCTCGGCACGGACGAGCGCAAGATCTACGACCTCGTGGCGCGACGGTTCCTTGCAGCCTTTCATCCGCCCGCCAAGAAGGAAGTGACGTCGGTCGATACCGAGGCCGCGGGCGAATTGTTCCGCTCGTCTGGCACGGTGATCGTCGAGGCTGGCTTCCTCGCGGTCTACGCGGACGTCGCGCCGGCTGACGACACGCCGGCCACCGAGAGTGACGAGCCGGAGACACCGGATGCCGAAGACGAGAAGACGCTCTTGCCGGCACTCGCCGAGGGCGAGACGAGCGCGATCGGCGACGTCACCGTGCTCGCGAAAGAGACTGCTCCTGCCCGGCACTTCACCGAAAACTCGCTCTTGCAGGCGATGGAGTCCGCAGGCAAGCTGATCGACGACGAGGAGCTCGCCGCAGCGATGCGCGACTCTGGGCTCGGCACGCCGGCCACGCGTGCGCAGACGATTGAGGATCTGATCTCGAACAAGTACATCGAGCGCTCTGGTCGTCAACTCCTGGCAACGCCGAAGGGTCTCGCCGTGATCAAGATGCTTGGCGACCACGATATCACCAGCCCATCCTTGACCGGCGACTGGGAGCATCGGCTGCAGAAAATCCAAGACGGCACGGAGTCGGGCGAGGCGTTCCTCAACGACATTCGCGCGTATACGACCAAGGTCGTCGAGTGGTTTGCCGATAAGGATCGCGACGCGATGAAGATCGAGCGGCGCGAGATTGGTCCGTGCCCCTTGTGCGATGGCACGATCGTCGAGATGCCGGTCTCGTACTCCTGCACGAGCTATCGCTCGAAGAAGGAGCCGGGCTGCGGCTACACGCTTTGGCGCACCCAAGGTACGAAAGAGATTACGCCCGAAGAGGCGATGCAGTTGGTGGCCGACAAGATCGATCCGAAGTCGCTCGAGGCCGCCGGGATGCGCGAGCTCGGCGCGCACACCGAGACGGGTCTTGCAATCACTGCGCGCATCGGTCGCTACGGGCCGTACGTCACCGAGGCGCTGCCAGACGACGCTCCGGCCAAGGCCAAGGGGCGTACCGCGTCGCTGCTCAAGACGATGCACTTCGACACGGTCACCCTGGACGATGCGGTGCAGCTGTTGACACTACCGCGCGAGCTGATGGGGGCCGATGGCGAGGAGATCATGGTCGCCAATGGTCGCTACGGGCCGTACATCAAGAAGGGCACGGATACGCGCTCCTTGGAGACGGAAGACCAGCTGTTCTCGCTCACGCTCGAGCAGGCCGAGGAGATCCTCGCCAAGCCCAAGGAACGGCGCGGACGCTCGGCACCGCAGGCGCTCGCCGAGCTTGGCGAAGATCCGACCTCGGGTGGCAAGATCGTGCTCAAGGCCGGTCGCTTTGGTCCGTACGTGACGGACGGCGAGACCAATGCGAGCATCCCGAAGGACATCGATTCCAGTGCAGTAACGAACGCGATGGCTGCGCAACTCTTGGCCGACCGGCGCGCTGCCGGGCCCGCCAAAAAGGGTCGTAAGAAGAAGTCGTAGCGGGTTGGTGGTGCCGGTCACCACAGACTGCTGGTCGACCGCGTAGAGTCAGACGATGCCGCGCATCGCCCTGCTGGTTGTACTCGTCTTCGTCCTGGCAGGCTGTGGCGGCGGCACTACGACGCTCGAGGTGACGACGAACCTGACGATCACCTATTGGCCCGATGGCAAAGGCAAAGGTCCACAGCAGCACTTCAACCTGTCCTGCGACCCGACCGTCGGCAACGTCGCAGATCCGATCGTCGCCTGTGCGGACCTCAAGGGGCCAGCGCGTGCGGCCCTCGACCCAACGCCACTCTCGGCGATCTGCACCGAGCTCTATGGAGGGCCCGCCGAGGCGACGATCGTTGGCACGGTCGATGGCGATGAGGTGAATGCCCGCCTGTCGCGCAGCAATGGCTGCGAGATTGGGCGTTGGCAAGAATTGTCTGCGCTCCTACCAACGTTCCAACCTGCCTGATCGGTTCCAACCTGCCGGATCGCCAAACCCACGAGCGTGTGCGTCGGCGTCTGCTTTGGGCAGGGAGGACATGACAACCGCGCGGATGTGGTGTCCTCCCCTGGGTTGACGCGTGGGGGACACATGGCGTTGACTGGGGGAGGACACCACATCCGCGCGGTTGTCATGTCCTCCCAGCAGATACCGCTACTCCGCACGAGGACACCACATCCGCGCGGTTGTCATGTCCTCCCCATCGTCGTGGGCAGAACAGCTAGCGCGTTTCGATCGCCCAGGCGGCCTGGTAGCAACGCAGGACGTCATCCGCTGACCACGCGTGGGGCGCGACGGTGATGAAGTAGTCCTGCATCGCGGCTTCCGCGAGTTCGGGGAGGTCTTCCTCCTTGACGCCCGTCGAGCGGAGCGTTGGGAAGTCGATCTCTTTGAGCAGCGCCTTGGCGGCCTGGACTGCGCGGGAGCCATCCTTCGTACCGTCTTCGGGGGCACCCATCGCATCTGCGATGCGCTCGAATAGTTCGGGTTCACCGGCGCGGTCGATGTCCATCGTCTCGGCCATCACGAGGCCAATCGTCAGGCCGTGCGGCAGGCCGTACTTGCCACCAATTGCCTGGGCAATCGAGTGCTCAGAGCCACAGTCGGCGATGTTCATACACATGCCACCGAGCAGCGAGCAGGCGGCCATGCGCGAGCGAGCACCAGGGTCGGAGCCGTTAGTAATCGCGGTCGGGAGGGCCTCCATGCCGTAGCGGATCGACTCGAAGGCGATGCCGTTGCCGATCGGCGAGCGGGCCGTCACAGCGACGGCAGCGATGGCCTGAGCGATCGCATCGACGCCGGCGTACATCGTCGGCGCGGGGGGGAGGCCGTACGTCAATTCGGGATCGACGAGGGCGTACTTGGCGCGCACGGTGTGGTGGGCGATGCCCGTCTTGCGGTGCGTAGCGGAGTCGGTCACGACGATGCCACCCGACACCTCAGAACCCGTGCCCGATGTCGTCGGGATGGTGACGAACATGACGGGCGACTCGGTGTACGTCGCCTTGCCGGCAGTCCACTCGGAGTAGGGAATCCCACTGCCGTAGACGAGGCGAGCGGCCTTAGCGGTGTCGATCGCCGAGCCACCACCAATCGCAATCAGCGAGTCGGCCTTGACGTCGGCGAGCACGGCGGCGCTGGCTTCGACGTCGTCCGTCGTCGGCTCGCCGGGCTCCTTGATCCACGTGGTGATCGTGCCGGGACAGGCGTTGAGTGCCGCGACGATTCCGGGGTGCTCGCAGACGGCGCGGTCGATGATTACGACGGTGCTCTGGACACCCTCATCCTTGAGGATCTCGGGCAGGCGGCTAATCTCGCCATCACCGAAGCGAATGCGGATGGGCAGAAAGTTGCCGAAGGCGGCGAGTGGCTCAAGCATGGCGGTGGTCTCCTCGTACGCGGACGTAGAGAGGCTACCGGAAGTTGACTTTGTGTTGTCAGACCCCGACGCACAGCGACCGTTGGCGGCTGGTCAACAGTCGCAAGAAGCATGTGATTTCCGACACACTTGATTCCAGCGCCTTGCAATTGCGAAGAAGTGGCCAGAGAATCACCTCCTCAGCGATGTTTTTTCGTCGTCGACGTTGTGAAGGAGACACGAGGAACCCATGGGCATCGTTATTGAGAACGAATTCACCGTCGCCGCCACGCCCGACGACACCTACGCACTGATGACCGACGTCGAGCGCGTCGCGCCGTGCATCCCTGGTGCGACGATCACCGGCAAGCGTGAGGACGGCGGCTTTGATGCGCTCGTCACGCTCAAGATGGGTCCGATGAGCCTGAACTACAAGGGCCAAATCGAGATCATCGAGCAGAACGACGCGACCAAGACCGCGGTCATGCGCGCCAAGGCTACCGAGACCAAGGGTCAGGGCACGGCACAGGCGACCCTGTCGATGGAAATTGGCGATGCAGGGAATGGTTCGAGCACCGTCAAGGTCGGCTCGGACATTCTCGTCACTGGCCGTGTTGCGCAGATGGGCCGCGGGATCATGGCGGACGTCGCCGGCAAGATGATTGGCGAGATGGCGAAGGCAATGGAGGCGACGTTGCTCGCCGGTGCCGACGCCAAGGCGCGAGGCGAGGCACCACCACCGACGGTGGCGGCCGAGGCGCCGAGCGCGGTCGGTATTGCAGCCGATATTACGAAGAGCAAAATCAAGGGCCTCTTCGGAGGCGATAAGAACTAGGCACGGCAGTCGCTCCGTTCGGAGTGAAGACGCACGAAAGGGGAATAGGGTGCTACCAAGCAGTTTCGAATATGTCGCCCCGACCTCGGTTGACGAGGCCGTGCAGGCCCTCGCCGCCGGTGGAGGCGACGCCAAAGTTATGGCCGGGGGCCAGAGCCTTCTGCCGATGATGAAGCTCCGGCTTGCGAGCCCGAGCCTGATCGTCGATATCAACAACATCGCGGGACTCGACACGCTCGAGGAGTCCGACGGCATGCTCCGCATCGGCGCACTCGTGCGGCATGGCGAGCTCGAGCGTTCCGAGTTGATCCGCGATCGCTATCCGATCATCCTCGACGCGGCTCAGCACATTGCCGATCCGCTGATCCGCAACCGCGGTACGTTCTGCGGCTCGGTTGCACACGGTGACCCGGCGGGCGATTGGGCGACGGTTGCCACAGCGCTCGGTGCAGAGCTACATGCAGTTGGTCCAAATGGCGCTGTCGTGCATAGCGCGACCGACTTCCAGACCTCGATGTTCGAGACCAAGTTGGGTGCCGACCAGATCCTGGTCGAGGCCCGCATCCCGATGCCCAAGCCGGGGCAAGGCTCTGCGTACAAGAAGATCGAGCGCAAGGTCGGCGACTATGCGGCTGCTGCCGTTGGTGTCTCGATCGTGCTCGACGGAATGACGATCACGGAGGCCGCGATTGGCCTCACGAACGTGGGTCCGTTGACGATCAATGCGGCCGACGCCGCAGCCTCGTTGATTGGTAAGTCGATTGACGATGCCGAGGCAATCGAGCAGGCCGGCGTGCTGGCTGCTGCTGCCTCCGACCCGGCTAGCGACCTGCGTGGTCCGGCCGATTACAAGCGTGATCTGGTACGCGTGCTGACGAAGCGCGCACTACGCACTGCGGGCGCTCGTGCCCAGGGCAAGGAGGCGTGATGAGCGGCAAGCTGGCAGTTACCACGACGGTCAACGGTGAGGAACACGAGGTGCTCATTGAGCCCCGCCTGTTGCTCGTCAACATGATCCGCGAAACGCTGCACGAGACGGGTACGCACATTGGTTGCGATACCTCGTCGTGTGGTGCCTGCACGGTGCTGCTCGACGGCAAGCCCGTCAAGTCGTGCACGATCCTCGCAGTGCAGGCCAACGGTCGTGAGATCACGACGGTCGAAGGACTCGAGACCGCCGACGGGTTGCATCCCGTTCAGGAGGGCTTCAAGGAGGAGCATGGGCTCCAGTGTGGTTACTGCACGCCGGGCATGATGATGACATCCGTCGCGCTGCTCGCCGAGAATCCGGATCCGTCCGAGGACGACATCCGCAAGGCCATTAGCGGCAATCTCTGCCGCTGCACCGGCTACGTCAACATCGTCAAGGCTGTGCAGTACGCGGCCAAGAAGCAGCAGGGGGTGACGGCATGAGCACACCAACCGTGAGCCATGTTGAAGGCGCGATTGGGCAGTCGCCCAAGCGCATCGAGGACGACCGCTTCATCCGTGGCAAGGGCACCTACGTCGATGACGTGCAGCTCCCCGGGATGCTGTTTATGTCGATCTATCGCTCGCCGTTCGCACACGCCACGATCAATTCGATCGACACGTCGCGTGCGATGGCAATGCCAGGCGTGCTCGCCTGCATCACCGGCAAGGACCTCGAGGCTCATGGCCTCGCCTGGATGCCGACCCTCGCGGGTGACACCCAGGCCGTGCTCGCCACGGACAAGGTTCGCTTCCAGGGCCAAGAGGTCGTGGCGATCATCGCCAAGACCCAGCCACAGGCAGAGGACGCGCTCGAAGGTATCGACGTCGACTACGACCCGCTGCCCGTGATCATCGATCCCAAGCACGCGATGGATGCTGATGCACCGGTCGTGCGCACGGACCTCGAAGGCAAGACGGACAACCACATCTTCACGTGGGAGTCCGGCGATGCCGACGCCACCGATCGCGCGTTTGCAGATGCCGATATCGTGATCTCGCTCGACACGCTCTACCCGCGCATCCACCCGGCTCCGATGGAGACCTGTGGCTGCGTGTCGGACTACAACAAGGCGACCGGCAAGATGACCGTGCACCTGACCAGTCAGGCACCGCACGCTCACCGCACGCTCTTCGCGTTGGTGGCTGGCCTGCCAGAGCACAAGATCCGCATCATCTCGCCCGACGTTGGTGGTGGCTTCGGCAACAAGGTGCCGATCTACCCTGGCTATGTCGTTGCGACGGCGGCCTCGCTCTTGATTGGTAAGCCCGTCAAGTGGATCGAGAGTCGGTCGGAGAACCTCATCTCCACAGGCTTTGCTCGGGATTACCACATGAGTGGCGAGCTGGCAGCGACGAAGGACGGCAAGATGCTCGGCCTGCGCGCAAACGTGTTGGCCGACCATGGTGCGTTCAACGCGCAGGCGGCGCCGAGCAAGTGGCCCGCTGGTTTCTTCAATATCGCCACCGGCTCGTATGACATGCCGGCTGCGTACTGCAAGGTCGACGCGGTCTATACGAACAAGGCTCCGGGTGGCGTTGCCTACCGGTGCTCGTTCCGCGTCACCGAGGCCGCGTATCTGATCGAGCGTCTCGTCGACAACCTCGCGCACAAGACGGGGATCGACGCGGCCGAGCTACGTAAGATGAATTTCATTCAGCCAGAGCAGTTCCCGTACAAGAGCCCGATGGGTTGGGAGTACGACTCGGGCGATTACGACAAGGCGATGGACATCGCCCTCGAGCTCGTCGACTACGAGGCCCTCCGCAAGGAGCAGGCCGAGAAGCGCGAGCGCGGCGAGGTGATGGGTATTGGCTTCTCGTCCTTTACCGAGATCGTCGGTGCGGGCATGTCGAAGATCTGTGACATAGCTGGTTTGGCGATGATCGATTCGGCCGAGCTCCGGATCCACCCGACCGGCAAAGGCGTGCTCAAGCTGGGCGTCCAGTCACAGGGCCAGGGCCACGAGACCACGTTCGCGCAGATCGTGGCGAACGAACTCGGGATTCCGTCG
>Ga0208942_1000412_pt1 | contig 17459 bp, 15 predicted proteins | sample GreLakmeSU08MSRF_FD_187704 | JGI IMG/M metagenome (GOLD analysis project Ga0208942, IMG submission 187704) | Freshwater lentic microbial communities from great Laurentian Lakes, MI, USA - Great Lakes metaG SU08MSRF (SPAdes) | ecosystem: Environmental > Aquatic > Freshwater > Lake | place: Great... | reverse complement strand
ATTTGGCTTGCAATGTATCGATAGTTCCGTATTGTTCATTGAGTTTACTAATCACTTGATTATTAGTTAAATCATTGAGCAGTTGTGGTGCCTTATTGATGAGTTGAGTTCCTTGAGAAACAACAGGGGGTGCAACAACTAAGGCAAAGAAGATTACAAAAGCAATAACCGATGTGAAAATAATGGCAACGGCCGTTGCCCTAGATAGATTCTTACGACGCAGCGCTTCAACTGCAGGATTAAGGCCCATTGCAAGAAATAATGCGATAAGTATGAGAACAAAGATCTGACTTACGCTGGCTAGTGCACGCATCAATACAATTGCAGTCAATGCACCGAGAGTTGCAATGAAGCCAAAGTAATAGGGATTCGTCCTATTAATGGGAGCTCCCAATGCGCCAAAGTCTGCCGGGGCAGCTGGAGCTTTGACTGCTCGTTTAGTCACCTTTTTTATTCGCGCTGAAATAGCCATGCATCTATTCTAAAGTGCGCTCAAGGGCATTAGCGCCGTGTAGTTCACCTGATCGACACATTGATAGGCAAGAATAGGGAGCATGGCGCTGCGAATAACTGGGTTAGGCGAGGAGATCGCAGCCGTCTCTGGTCTGCCCTGGCACTTAAGCCTTGAGGAGTGGCCAGAAGACTCCGAGCTGGCTGAAAAGCGCGGTATCTCCCGCCACGTAGTTCGCTTAGTCCGTGCGACCAAAGACCCAGATTCACCGGTTTATGCAGTGAAGGAAACGGTGAGCGAGTTTGCAAACCGTGAATATAAAATCCTGCGTGAACTAAGCCAACTCAAGGCACCATGTGTTGAGCAGGTCGCAGTTGTTGAAGGTCGCATCGATAAGAATGGCGAAGAACTTCCATGCGCCATCGTCACACGTTTTTTGCCGTATTCACTGCCATTTCGTGTGCTGCTCTCACAATCAGTGACATCTCATGAGATCACGACTATGGCGAGTGCACTTGCACTCTTACTTGTCCGAATGCATCTACTTGGCTTTTGGTGGGGAGACTGTTCACTCTCAAACACTTTGTTTCGCCGTGATGCCGATGGCTTTGCCGCATACCTAGTCGATGCTGAAACCGGTGAGTTCCAAAAAACATTAAGTGATGGTCAACGTGAGCATGATTTAGATATTGCACTCTTTAACGTGGCTGCAGAGCTAGAGGATCTCTCTCTTTCTGGGGTTTTATTTCCGGGAATGGATCCAGTGCGTGCGGCAGAGTCTGTGATTCGCCGCTATCGACGTATTTGGGTTGCACTTAAAGAGCGACAACTCCTTGATCCAAAAGACCGCCACGCTGTTGAGAGTGCAATGCGTGCTCTCCATGATTTAGGTTTTGCAGTTGAAGAGGTATCGATCTCTATCGATGGTGAAACACAGATGCTTGCATTCCAACCCAAGTTAGTCGCAGCTGGATATCACACCGCACGTCTTCGTGAGTTAATGGGTTTAGAAACTGAAGAGTTACAGGCCAAGCGATTGCTTGCATCCTTTGATCGCTACCGTGCGCGCGAAGATAAAACAGGTGCATCAATTACTGAGATGGCCAGGCGATGGCTCATAGAAGTATTTGAACCAATCATCAATCGTGTGCCTGAATCTATGCGAGGGCGAGTTGAACATGCACAGATGTTCCATGAGATCTTAGAAAACCGCTGGTATTTAAGTGAGGAAAAGGGCGTTGATGTTGGCCTGGCTTTTGCAACCGATAATTACCTCGCCGAGATTCTGCCCTCGCGCCGAGATTCTGGAGTTGATCTCGCTGCGCAGTAGGATTGCGATATGGCTAATCCTCCCAATTTTGCACAGGCGGTGGATCTAAGCTCTCTCGCAAAGCCAAAGGCGCCGCCGGCCGGGCCAATGCCTGGCTTAGAAGTAACGGCGGCTAATTTAACGGCCGAGTTTTTACCGATCTCTAGAACTAAGCCCGTGATCGTGATTGCGTGGTCTGTGAGATCTCCTGAGTCAATTGAGATGGTTAAAACTCTCGGCACACTTGAAACCTCTTATCAAGGCAGTTGGACACTTGCCCGTTTAGATATCGATGCCGAGCCGAATGTTGCACAAGCCCTTCAAACAAAGAGTGTTCCATATGCAATCGCACTCATTGGCGAACAGATGGTTCCGCTCTTTGAACAGAGTTATCCCGAGGCACAGATTCGTTTAGTGCTAGATAAAGTCTTAACTCTTGCCGGCGAGCAAGGCGTTGGCAGTGCACCCGTTGAAGTTAGTGAGCCTGAAGAGGATGAGGCGATGGCAGCGCTAGAGTCCGGTGATTTTAAAGCCGCAGAAGTTGCCTATAAAAAACTATTAGCCCGAAAGCCCGCAGATAGCTTTGCAAAGCTCGGTCTTGCTCAAACACAGCTATTAATTCGTACCGATGGATTAGATCTTGAAATAATTATCAAGCAGGCTAGTGATTCTCCCAGCGATATTGCACTGCAACTACAGGCTGCAGATATGGAGATTGCAAACGGGGGAGTAGAAGCGGCTTTTAATCGCCTGCTCAACGTAGTGAAGGCGACATCAGGAGATGAGCGCACAAAGGCCAGGGAGCATCTCTTAACTCTCTTTGTCTTAGTCGATCCATCTGATCCACGACTGGCCGCTGCGCGAAGCGCGCTAGCGAATGCACTCTTTTGATGAAGAGTTTACAAACGAAGGTAGAACTTACCTACCTGAAGCTTCTATTTTTTCTCTTTGGTTTTCTCATCATGTCGTGGGTACCACGGTTACCTGAGGTCAAAGCAAACCTGGGACTATCCAATGGTGAGTTCGGGTCAGTGATCGGAACATCTGCAGCGGGAGCAGTTACTGCACTCCTTACCGTTGGGCATTTGGTGCATAACTATGGCGTAAAATTGGTCATGCGTACCGCCGCCTTGGCAATGGCAGTAACTCTTATTCTCTTAACAAACACGCACTCCACCCTGATTTTTTTTATTGGAAACATCATCCTAGCTGGGGCAATTTCATCTTTTTATATATCAATTAATGCACAAGGATTTGACTACCAAGATCGCACAAAAAGCATTGTAATAACCCTTCTAAGCGGGTATTGGAGTGGTGGTGCACTGATAACGGCCATACTGTCAGGTTTACTTGTTAATCGAATCCCATTACATGTTCACATTACTAGTCTCTCTCTTGTAATTTTATTAATCATGCTACTCGCCATTTCAACTATGGATTCACAACTACTCAAACCAAATCAGGATGTAGAGAAAGATTATAAAATTACCGATATTTTCAAGGGCTTTCGTATCGATGGCCTAGTATCAGGTGCAATAATCTGTGTAGGTTTTCTTGAGTTTGCTGTTGGAGACTGGACTGCAATCTTTGTAAAAGAGGACGTTGGAATTAAAAGTGGGCTTAATACACTGCCCTATATCCTCTTTACTTTTGCCATGATTGTAGGGCGCTTGAGTGTCCACAATCTTTACTCTCGGTTTTCAATTCAACTCTTAGTCAAACTAGGCTCTTTGATCTCGGGCATCTCATTTTTAATTGGAATCCTTGCAGTTAGATTGATTGCCCCTGATAAGAAAATACTTATATTGCTCATATTGTGCATTAGTTTTACCATCGCCGGTTTAGGCTCCTCATTTCTAGCCCCGAGTGTTATGAATATAGCCAACTCTCGTTCGAAGGCGCCAGCAAGTGTTGTTATTGGACAGCTAGGAGTCATCAATAACATCGCTGTTTTCTCAATAAGATTAATCGTCGCTTGGACCGCCCAGGCTTTTTCACTCTCTATTGCCTTAATAATTCCAGCGTTACTACTTTTTATGGTTCCTTACTTTTCAAAGATTTTCAAGCGCGCTTAAACTCAATCACTGCCGCTAAGGGCAGTGAAATCAGCTCGATTAACCAGAGCCCTCCGTATTACCAGCATCGGCGGCCGAAATGTCATCGATGCGGTATTTTTCCATAGCCGCAACAACAATACGTCTTTTAACCTGGCCCAGTCTTTCTAGCTCTTGCAGAGTTGCTACTGCGATAGATTCGGCATCGACCTTAAAGTGTCTGCGCAGCGCCCCGCGAGTATCTGAGAGCCCAAAGCCATCGGTACCAAGGGATAAGAATGGCTTCTCTACCCACGGTGCGATCTGATCTTGAACTGCGCGCATGTAATCACTTACTGCAATAACTGGACCATTGTGTCCATCGAGTTTTTGTGAAATGTAGGCGCGCTTGCGCTCGTGGGGATTAAGAAGATTATGACGATCGGTCTTTAGACCATCACGACGAAGTTCGTTCCATGAAGTAACAGACCAGACCGATGCCTCAACGCCCCAATCCTCGCTCAGAAGTCTCTGTGCTTTGAGCGCCCAGTTAACGCCGACACCAGATGCCAAAATCTGTGCAGATTTCTTGCGTCGATTTTTAGCCGGTGAATAAAGGTAAAGCCCCTTAAGTAGTCCAGCCACATCTAGGTTTTCAGGCTCTGCCGGGTGAACGTATGGCTCGTTATAGACAGTGATGTAGTAATAAATATTCTCACTATCCTCGCCATACATGCGGCGCAGTCCATCTTTAACAATCGCTCCAAGTTCGAAGGCAAATGCTGGGTCATAGGAGACAACGGCCGGGTTAGTAGATGCGAGTAGATGTGAGTGGCCATCTTCATGTTGCAGGCCTTCGCCATTTAGAGTTGTGCGCCCGGCAGTTGCACCAATTACAAATCCACGTACTAACTGATCAGCTGCGGCCCAGAAAGCATCTCCGGTGCGCTGGAAACCAAACATGGAGTAGAAGATATACATCGGGATCATTGGCTCATCGTGGGTAGAGTATGAGGATCCAACGGCTGTAAATGAGGCAACTGATCCCGCCTCATTGATGCCTTCATGCAAAATTACACCCGATGTGGACTCCTTATAGGAGAGCATGAGCTCGCGATCAACGGCCTTGTACTGCTGGCCACTGGGTGAGTAAATCTTCATCGTTGGAAATAATGAATCCATTCCAAATGTGCGTGCCTCATCGGGGATGATTGGAACAATGCGCGAACCAAGTCCTGGATCTTTTACTAAATCTTTAAGCATGCGAACAAATGCCATCGTTGTTGCAATCTCTTGCTGCCCAGAGCCGCGCTTCACCGATTCATAGACAGAGTCATCTGGTTGAGTCAGTGGGCGTGAAATTGAGCGTCTGCGTGGAATCGATCCACCTAAAGCCGTGCGCCGTTCTGCTAAGTACTTCGCCTCATCAGAGTCTTCGGCAGGTTTGAAATACGGTGGTAGATACTTATCTAACTTCTCATCCGGTATCTCTAAGTGCAACGTATCTCTAAAGCCCTTTAAATCTTCAAGGCTCATCTTCTTCATCTGGTGCGTTGAGTTACGGCCTTCAAAGGTAGAGCCAAGTGTCCAACCCTTAATGGTTTTAGCTAAAATTACCGTTGGACGGCCGTTGTGTTGAACAGATGCGGTATAGGCGGCAAATAACTTCTTATAGTCATGGCCACCGCGTCTTAGGCTCCAGATTTTTTCATCGCTCCAGTCGGCGACCATCGCAGCAGTACGTGGATCTCGTCCAAAGAAGTTTTCACGAACATAGGCACCGGACTCGGCTTTAAATGTCTGGTAATCGCCATCGAGTGTCTCGTTCATTATCTTAACAAGTGCGCCTTCGCGATCTTGGGCCAAGAGTGGATCCCAATCACGGCTCCACACAACTTTAATCACGTTCCATCCAGCCCCACCAAATGTTGATTCGAGCTCTTGAATAATCTTGCCATTTCCGCGCACAGGCCCATCCAGGCGTTGTAAATTACAGTTAACAACGAAAGTTAAGTTATCTAATTTTTCACGGGAGGCCAGACCAATTGCGCCAAGAGTGTCGACCTCATCGACTTCACCATCACCTAAAAATGCCCAGACATGTTGATCATTTGTATCTTTAAATCCACGATTGTGTAGATAGCGGTTATATCGAGCTTGATAAATAGCGTTCAGTGGCCCAATTCCCATCGAGACAGTGGGGAACTGCCAAAAATCTGGCATTAAACGCGGATGTGGGTATGAAGACAAACTTCCCTTCGGATGTGAGAGCTCTTGTCTAAAACCATCTAATTGATCTTGACTCAAACGACCCTCAAGAAAGGCGCGCGCATACATTCCGGGGCTTGCATGTCCTTGGAAAAATATCTGATCCCCACCACCTGGGTGATCTTGTCCGCGAAAGAAGTGATTAAAACCAACTTCATAGAGGGCGGCAGAAGAGGCATACGTTGAGATATGTCCACCCACGCCAATGCCTGGGCGCTGTGCACGGTGAACCAACATCGCCGCGTTCCATCTATTTATTCTGCGGATTCGCCGTTCAATATTCTCATCACCCGGAAAGGCTGGCTCGTGCTCTGGTGAAATAGTGTTGATGTAATCTGTTGTGCGAAGACTTGATAGGCCGATATTTTTCTCGTGCGCACGCTTTAACAGACTGAGCATTAAATACCGCGCTCGCACAGGCCCAGCATGGGCAAGGGTGGCATCAAAGGATGCCGCCCATTCAGCGGTTTCAGATGGGTCGGTATCCACCAACTGGTCAACGAACTGATCTGGCTCTTCGACGCTTTCCCTCATAGCCCCTATTCTCCCTTGAACTGACCAGTAAGTCGAAATCGAAATCAAGGCCCCAAAACTCTTGCATATCCCCGTTGGATTCGGTGGACTTAGCCTGTGCCAGCCAGAATGGGGTTGAAGAAGGGTGACTTGATTTTAGAGGTCGGCCGCGGTGATGACTGTGATTTCACAGTAAGAGAGTTGATCTCAAAGATCACCGGAACAGAGTTCATAGAGGGACATACACAAGAGGTCGTCGATGCCGTCATGATCTGGTGGCGCGATGGTGATGGCGATTTAGTTGATGAGTTAATGGACTCTTTGACTTATCTCTCAGCAACTGGAGGAATCTGGGTTCTTACCCCAAAAGTAAATCGCGATGGTCATGTTGAGCCAAGTGATATTCAAGATGCCGCACCGATTGCGGGCTTGAGCCAAACATCAACGTTATCGGTTGCACCAGATTGGAGCGCAACACATCTGGTAGCACGCAAAGCGGGTAAGCGGTAGATTTAGCGTTATGACACTTACAATTGGCCAAGCCGCCCCAGAATTTGAAGTTAATAACCAGCATGGTGAGAAAGTTTCCTTAACATCATTTAAAGGTAAAAAGAATGTTGTTCTGCTTTTTTATCCCTTTGCTTTCTCTGGAACTTGCACAGGTGAACTCTGTGCATTGCGCGATGATCTGAGCGCCTTTCAAAATGATAACGTTCAATTATTAGCAATCTCGTGTGACCCAATGTATGCACAGCGCGCATTTGCCGATCAAGAGAAGTACACCTTCCCAGTACTCGCAGATTTCTGGCCACATGGCGCTGTCGCTAAGGCATACGGCGTATTCGATGATGCGCATGGATGTTCAACTCGCGGAACCTTTCTCATAGATAAAACTGGCATTGTGCGCTGGCAGGTCATAAATGGCCTAGGCGATGCACGTAATATCGGTGACTATAAGGCGGCAATTGCTTCGCTGTAAGGACGATTTACCTTTTCTTCCTTACCTGAAGTAAGATTCCCCAGTACTCGTTGAGAGTACGCGGGTGCTTAGCTCAGTGGTAGAGCGTCTCGTTTACACCGAGAATGTCGGGGGTTCGAAACCCTCAGCGCCCACAAGAGGTATATGAAGGAGTTGATCATGAAGCCTGCGAAGATAGCTGATTTTGGAATCACTGAAGAGTTCGGCTATTTACCAGCTTATGAACCGGCGCACTCTCTCTCACCAGGAAATGAAGAGTGGAATCAGTTTGGCAAAGATCTGCCTAAATTATTGATGGGCACAAATTTTAGAGCCCGTGTTAAAGCCCTTCCTAAATTTAATATTGATAAATTAGTAGGTGAAGCTGAAGTTCAGCGGGCAATGTTGGTCTTAAGTTATATCGGTCAGGCATACCAATGGAGTGATGACAAAGCTGCCACTGTGATGCCCCAAGTCTTAGCAAAACCTTGGTATGAGGTTGGCAAGCTTGTTGGGCGCCCACCAATTCTTTCCTACCAAAGCTATGCCTCAGATAATTGGCGAAGGTTTGATAAAAATGGCGCAATTGAGTGCGGCAATATCGGTTTGTTGCAATGTTTCCTAGGTGGCCAAGATGAAGAGTGGTTTATTTTAATTCATATCGAAATTGAGAAAAAAGCAGGTAAGGCACTCAAGGCAATCGAAGAGGCTCAGATGGCAGTAGTTGAAAATGATGCCGATCGCCTCGAGGGTGCAATAACTAAGTTGCGAGAAGCACTTGCTGCGATGTATCAGGTATTGGGACGAATGCCAGAGCGATGTGACCCATATATTTACTTCCATCGGGTTCGTCCATATATTTTTGGTTGGCGAAATAATCCTTCACTACCAGATGGTGTGATTTATGAGGGAGTGGATGAGTACAAAGGTATTGGACAAAAGTTTCGTGGTGAGACCGGTGCTCAAAGCGCCATCATTCCTGCGATGGATGCAGTTTTAGGAATTGAACATGAACGCGATGAATTACGTGAGTATTTAATGGAGATGCGCACCTATATGCCGCCAAAGCATGTGGCATTTATTGAAGCCGTTGAGGCAGGTCCATCAGTGCGTAATTTTGTAACTACAACAAAGCGCACCCCTTTGACTGCAGTATTTAATGAGTGTGTTGAGTTAGTTGCAAACTTTAGAGCGATGCATCTTGAGTATGCCGGTACATATATTCACGCCCAAGCCCAGGCAACACCAGGTAACCCATCAGCAGTTGGAACTGGTGGTACACCATTTATGACATATCTACGCAAGCATCGGGATGAGACAAAAAAGCAGAGAGTTTAAGTAATTCTTTCATTACCTCTTTACGTCTACTATGGTGGGGCAGAGCAATACAATTAAAATTAATTCTTTGAGTGTCCATAAGAAGTGCGAAGGAGTCGATCATGAAGGCCAGCCCTAGTGATCAACGCCAGATTCTAGATATTGCAGCCTTTGACCAGAGAACAACGGGCCTTAACCACAAGGCCCATACTCTTGCCGAACATGCCCTCCTTGCCAGCGTGAGCATAAAGTCACATAACGCACGCGATCTTCGCATTGGCGCACAGACCGAACTCAGTGATGTAAAGCGTGAACTACTGCGTGCTGAAGCCGATGTCGAACAGATCGTTATGCGAATTACGCGCGATGAAGCACGCCTTAACGGGGGCTCGGCATCACCGAAAGAGTTGGAGCAGTTACAACATGAAGTTGGAACTTTGGGAGTTCGCCGGGCAGAGCTTGAAGAGGTTGAGCTAGAAGTAATGATGCGCATCGATGAGATTAACTCCCGTATTAGCGAACTCAGCGCGCAAGAGGCCTCCTTTGTCACTGAAATTGCAGATCTTGAGATTCGCAAAGAGAACGCACTCGCAGCCTTTAATTCAGAGCTCGAATCTATCGCTACAGAGCGGGCTGCAACTCTCTCAAGGGTTGCACCTGATTTCATCGCACTCTATGAAAAAATTCGAACATCTAATAACGGCACAGGGGCGGCGGCTTTAATTGCAGGTGCATGTAACGGCTGCCATCTCTCAATTAATGCCGTGGAGCTTAAGCGCATTAGCGATGTGGCCGAGGATGAGGTTATTCGCTGTGAAGAGTGTCGCTGCATTTTGGTGCGTGGGGTTTAAGTAGATGGCCCGTCATTTTTCACTCACCGCCGATGGTGGCTCACGCGGAAACCCTGGCCCTGCAGGCTATGGATCGGTTATCACTGAAAATGGTTCGATCATCGCCGAGCTCTATGATTTCATAGGAATTGCCACTAATAACGTCGCCGAATACAGCGGTCTTATCGCAGGTTTAGCGGCGATTAATGCGATTGATCCTGGCGCAACAATTGATGTAAAGATGGACAGTAAGTTAGTGGTCGAACAGATGTCGGGCCGTTGGCAGATCAAACATGCCGACATGCGCTCCCTTGCCCAAGATGCACGCGCTGCTCACACACCAGCACTCGTAACCTATACATGGATACCACGCGATGAAAATTCACATGCCGATCGATTAGCTAATAAAGCCCTCGATCAACAAGCTGGCAGCGGCGAGATATTTTCAATCCAGAGGAACTATTTAACTGAGCGTTTATTAACCGATGAGATTGCCACGACGATATTTCTGATCCGCCATGGCGAGACGCCACTGACGCCGCTGAAGAAGTTTTCAGGAGATGGCCCGCTCAACCCCGAATTAACAGAGGTGGGTTTAGCCCAAGCTGAGTTGGTGGCACACGCTGTGGCCCAGCTCAATCCGGAGATCATCATCTCATCCCCCCTCAAGCGCACGAGGCAGACTGCCGCAGTGCTCGCCCGCACAACTGGCCTGTCCGTTAGCTATGACGAGGCTTGGATCGAATGTTCATTTGGAATTTGGGATGGAATGTCGATTGATGAAGTAAAGGAAAAGTATCCAGCCGATTATCACGCATGGCTTTGTTCGACAGGTTTTGCACCACCGCAGGGAGAGTCATATGACAACGTCGCTGTTCGCATTGATGAGGCACTCGAGCAGATTGTTGCGATGTATCCAGGCCAGCGTGTTGCCGTTATTACCCATAATGGCGCGATTAAAACCGCTGCAAAGCTAGCCATTGGCGCGCCCGCAGATTCAATCTTTCACATAGATATTTCACCATGCTCGCTAACTACAATCTCAATCTGGCCAAGTGATGGCCTGCGCGCACTGCGCGGCCTCAATGAACACTCACACCTGCGCGAAAATAATTAAGCGAGCTTGCCCTTAACCTCTACGAAGTTCACTCCAGCATTTGAGAGCACTACCGAGACTTCATCGCCAGCTTTTCCTGGACAGGATAATCCCCAGCCAAATTTTATGCTCGCAGCAACTGCAAGTGGATCAGTTGGCGCACCGGCCATTGCATTATCGCCATCAAAAATATCAACACAGTCACCACCAGAAGTGGTTCCTTTCACAATTAGCGTTGCTAGATCTAATGCCACGGCCGAGTTATTAGTAATCGAGACCGTGAACTTTTCATTGACATTACCTGGCAGTTGGCCGGCAGCAAATTTTCCAGTCACAAAGCTTGATGGAGAAGAGAGGGTATAACTGATTTTGTCAGGGGTAACGACTGGAGCATCGAAGCCACCAGTTGCTTGAGGTGCAACTTCTGTGACTTCAGTCAGCGCCTTGCCCTCTTCTGCAGAAGTTGTCACCGAGTCAGATTTGCCGCCACAGGCACTGAGTAAAAAGATAAGTGCGCTAGCGATGGCTAGTGATTTAAAAGTAGTCAGGCCTGTTTTCATAGCTAATCTCTCCTTATAAACGATTCAGGCTCTAGATGTGGTGCCTGAATCAATGAGCCAAGTATAGAGTAGGCACTGTGAGTTCAAAATCTGAAACTAGCCAAGCTCCTATTGGTGTCGGTGCAATCCAGGGCCGAAGTCCACGCCAGATTGCCTGGATGCGCTTTAAGCGCAACAAAGTCGGAGTAGGCGCAGGAATTCTCAGTATTACCCTGCTGCTCTTATCTCTTTTTGCCCCGTTGGTTACAAAAATTGTTGGTGTGGATCCCGATACCTTAAACTTAGATGTATTAGATACCAGCGGAAGCGGAATTCCTACAGTAGGTTTTAGTTGGGAGCACCCACTGGGCTTGATTCCAGGTACTGGTCGCGACTTTTTAGCACAGCTTCTCTATGGCTCACGAATCTCTTTTATGATTGCGATATTAACCACGATTACCAGCCTAACAATTGGTTTATTTGTTGGAATAATTGGTGGATATTTCAGAGGCCGCATTGATAATTATTTAGGTCGCACAACGGATTTCCTTTTGGCCTTTCCGGCATTCTTTATGATCGTTGCCCTCAATCAACCAATGGTGGCACGCATTGAGGATGCAGGGATCGCCGAAGGAAACGGTGCTCGCATTATCTTTTTAGTCTTCTTCCTATCATTCTTTGGTTGGCCAGGTTTCTCCAGATTAGTACGCTCGCAAGTTTTGAGTTTGCGCGAGCGTGAGTTTGTTACAGCCGCACAGGCCATGGGTGCAACTCGCTGGAGAGTAATTACAAAAGAGTTAATCCCAAATCTCTGGGCACCCGTCATTGTTGTAACCTCGCTCTCACTGCCAGGTTATTTAGGCGCCGAAGCCGTGTACTCATTCTTGGGCCTTGGTGTACAACCCCCGGCATCAACGTGGGGAATCCTTCTCTCTAACGCCACGCGATATGTAACGGTTATGCCAAGCTTCTTCCTCATCGCCGCCGGCTCCTTGGTCATCGTAGTTTTAGCATTTAACCTTGTTGGAGATGCGCTCCGTGACGCCCTGGATCCTCGCGCCGACCGCTAAAAACCATAGCTCTTGGCCAGTTGTTATCTGGTTGTTACCTGTCCGTATTCACAAAACGGACACAATCTGATTGAATCCTCCCTACTGGCGTCAACTTTGCGCCCCCCAATGAAAGGAAATACGTCAATGAGCAATGTTTCTGCTCTTCGTCGTGCCGTTGTTGTAACAGCTGCAAGTGCACTTGCCGTCAGTGCCATTATGGTTTCAGGCGCAACTTCTGCCTCTGCCGCAGTTACTCCAAAGACTGGTGGAATTCTCACTTTTCTTGAGCACACACCACGACTAGATCACTACGACCCATCACGTATCTATACAGGCCGCGACTTAGCGTTCATGAACTCGTTCATAACTCGCACCCTTGTTGCATACAACCCAGTTCCAGGTGCAGCAGGTGCAAATCTTGTTGCCGATCTTGCAACCAATACTGGTGTTCCAAGTAATGCAGCAAAGACATGGAAGTTCACGCTTCGTCCAGGTTCAACTTTTGAAGATGGAAAAGCGATCACATGTGCAGATGTTCAGTACGGTGTCTCACGTGTTTTTGCAACTGATGTAATCTCTGATGGTCCGGCTTACCTACAGGCCTGGCTTGATATTCCAAAAGATGCAGATGGAAACTCAGTGTTCAAGGGCCCTTACAAGAAGGATGCAGCAGGACTTGCAGCATTTAAAAAGGCAGTTTCTTGCTCAAAGGACAATCGCACAATTACATTTAATCTCAATAAGTCAGTTGCCGACTTTAACTACCTTGGAACTTACGGAGTTATTTCTCCAGTTCAAGCGAAGTTAGACACAGGCGATAAGTATGACTTGCGCCCACAATCAACAGGGCCTTACAAGATCGCTGAAAACAGCAAGACTCAGCTAAAGCTTGTACGTAACTCAAAGTGGAATAAGGCTTCAGATCCAGTTCGTACGCCATACCCTGATGAAGTTATCATCATGTTTGGATACGACGAGGAAGTCATCGACCAGATAATCTTGGGAGATACAATTCCAACTGCAGTTAGCTTTGGTGAGCCACTGTCAACAAACAATGATAAATTCTTCTCAAATCCTGCACTGAAGAACCGTCGTATGAACAACCCAGATCCATATGCTCGCTACTTTGCATTCAACGTCAAAGCAATGCCTTGTATCGAAATCCGTCAAGCTATGTACTATTCACGTAACGCTAAGGCTCTACTTGATTATGCAGGCGGACCAACATATGCAGGTTCCTACGCAACTGGTGTAATTAGCCCGTTGCTAGCAACTGACTATGCTCCAACTAAGGTTGTGGGTCCAGGATCTGCAGACTTTATGCCTGAAGGAAATATTCCTAAGGCGCTAGCTCTTATGGAGACGGCAAAGACCAAGTGTCCTGCCGACTATAAGAAGGCAACTGAGACTGGAATTAAGTTTGACGTTCGTACATCAGTTTCACTTAACGACACAATTCCAATCGACACTGCAGCATATGCACGTGCCGGAATTAAGGTTACCTATAACCAGATCTCATCTGGCTACTACCCAACAGTTATGAACCCTGCAAAGCAGAGCGATCTGTCAGCATCAGGGTGGGGCGCTGACTGGGCAAATGCATCAACAGTTATTCCAGAGCTCTTCGCTTCATTCGGTGGATTTAATATTTCACAGAACACAAGCGATGCTGGTTATGCTGCATTCGAGAAGGGTGTTAACACAGCGATGTTGACAACCGATCGTGCTAAGCAGTCAGTTATGTGGAAGGCACTTGATGTAGAGGCCATGAAGAACTTCTGGGTATTACCAACAATCTTTGGTAAGGCTCAGTTTGTTTGGGGATCACAAGTAGGCGGTGTGTTCTTCTGGGTGCCTCAGGGCAACCCAGCATTTGGCAAGATGTGGGTTAATAACTAATCTCACCTCTATTCGGTACAGTAAGTTAGGAAGTAAGAAGTAAGGTACTCCTGGCGCAGATCACAATCTGCGCCAGGAGTATTTACTTGATGGGGGCTTAATCAATGCATGTGGGCGGGAGTGAGAATGGTTAACTTTCTAAGCCGTCGAATTTTCTACGCAATAGCCACACTTCTAGTTGTATCGGCCGTAGTCTTTGCAATCTTCTCTCTTTTACCCTTTGACCCAGCGGCCCTTACCTGCGGACAAAAATGTACCGATCAAATCATCGCCGGCAATCGAATTAAACTCGGCTTCGATAAGCCTCTCTACATTCAATACGCACTCTTCCTTAGTGGAATCTTTTTTGGCCGCTCATACGGAACAGGATCAGCGGCCTTTGAATGCCCAGCACCATCCTTTGGATACTCCTTTAATGAAAATGCCTGCGTCACTGATCTATTGCGCGAAGCTCTTCCAGTTACTGTCAGTTTGGCACTCGGAGCTCTCATTCTCTGGCTCATCGTCGGAATTAGTTTAGGAGTAATCGCGGCGCGATTTAAAAATAAGTGGCCCGATAGGCTCAGTTCAATATTTGTTTTGCTAGGAACATCTCTTCCAACTTTCGTTACTGGATTGGCACTCTTGATCTGGGTAACGATTAAATGGAAGCTTGTGCCCTTATCGCTGACGGGCTATACGCCCCTTATCGAAAATCCATTTAAGTTTGTTCAATTCTTCATCTTGCCTTGGATTACCTTGGCAATTGCATACGCTGCGTTGTACACGAGATTTACTCGTGCTGCAGTTCTTGAAACTTTAGGTGAGGACTACATCCGTACGGCCCGCGCAAAGGGAGTTAAAGAGCGCACCGTTCTCTTTAAGCACACAATGCGTGCCGTCTTCGCACCGATTATCACCTTGGCAGGGCTAGATTTTGCAGGCCTGATCGGTGGTGCGATTATTACTGAAACAATCTTTAATCTTCCAGGTTTGGGCCGCTTAACGCTGCGCTCAACATTTGAGTTTGATCTACCAGTTGTACTCGCAACAACCATTTTGGCTGCATCAGTCGTAATTACCATGAACTTAATTATTGACATGTTATATGCAGTCCTTGATCCACGTGTGAGGATCTAATGGCCGAGCTATTAAAAATAGAGAATCTCCATGTCGCTTTTCCAACCGATGATGGTTTGGTACGTGCCGTCGATGGTGTTTCATTCACCCTGAATGAAGGTGAAACTGTCGCTATCGTTGGCGAGTCCGGCTCGGGTAAGACTGTGACAGGTCTATCGGTAATGGGTCTGCATAAGAGGGGCTCTGCGCAGGTATCTGGTTCTATCAACCTTAAAGATGGTGATCGCTCGCTAGATATCGTCACTGCAAGTGATGAAGAGATCCGCTTGCTTCGTGGGCGCGCAGTTGCAATGATCTTTCAAGATCCCATGTCATCCCTTCATCCGTATTACCGAATCGGCAATCAATTAGCTGAGGGCTATGCCCTTCATAATCCAGGTAAGAAAAAAGAGGGGCTCAAGCGCGCAATAGAGATGCTTGACCTTGTTGGTATTGCAGAGCCAGCCGAGCGCGCCAATGAATACCCTCATCAATTCTCAGGCGGTATGCGCCAGCGTGTAATGATTGCAATGGCGCTCATGAACTCACCACGTGTGTTAATCGCAGATGAGCCAACAACTGCCCTAGATGTAACGGTCCAAGCGCAGATTTTAATTTTGCTTGCAAAACTGCAAAAAGAGTTCAATATGGGCATTCTGCTGATTACTCACGATCTTGGAGTTGTCGCACAAGTTGCCGACAAAGTCTCTGTTATGTATGCCGGTCGCATCGTTGAACAGGGCTCGGCAGATGACGTCTTCTATAAGCCAAAAGCACCATACACATTAGGTCTTCTTAAATCAGTTCCACGCATCACTACGCATGGATCAGAGCGCCTCAAGGCGATTCCTGGGCAGCCACCATCGCTTATCAACTTGCCAACTGGTTGTGCCTTTACAGATCGATGTGAATTTGCCTCCCATGCCGCTGGCGATATCTGCGCAACGAAGCGACCAGAGCTCCTTGGTACTTATCCCGCTCATCTTTCCAGATGCCATGTCCTCGAATCCACACGAGATAGCCTCTTTGTCAAAGAGCTTAAAGAGGTACGCTCATGAGTAGCGATGTTATTTTAAAGGTTGAAAACCTCACTAAGCACTTTCCGGTAGGTGGCAAGCGCAAGCACCAAGTTGTAAAGGCCGTCGATGGAATCTCTTTTGAACTGCAAGCCGGTGAGACTCTTGGCTTAGTAGGTGAATCCGGCTGTGGTAAGACGACGGCAGGTCGTACGATTTTAAAGCTCAATGAGCCAACATCTGGCAAGTTAATCTTCGAAGGTCAAGACATCACTAATTTTAAACCTGGCAAAATGCGTCCACTTCGATCCCAGATGCAGATTATTTTCCAAGATCCCTACTCTGCCCTTAACCCACGTCAAACAATTGGCAAGATTATTTCAGCCCCCTTTGAGATACAAGGCACTGATCCTAAATTCCCTCTGAAGATCGCAGTCCAGGATTTAATGGAGCGCGTAGGATTAAACCCTGAGCACTACAACCGCTATCCACATGAGTTCTCTGGCGGACAGCGCCAACGCATCGGTATCGCCCGAGCTATTGCATTAAGGCCACGTTTTATTATCGCCGACGAGCCTGTGAGCGCACTCGATGTCTCTATCCAAGCTCAAGTAATTAATCTTCTTGAAGATCTACAAGAGCAAGATGGAATCAGCATGGTCTTTATCGCCCACAACTTATCTGTCGTGCAACATATCTCCGATCGCGTCGCCGTTATGTATTTAGGTAAAATCATGGAGATTGGCGAGACTAACGCCCTCTATGCCGCGCCGCACCACCCATATACAAAGGCTCTGTTATCGGCCGTTCCTCAACCAGATCCTCGTACTGAAAAGACACGTGAGCGAATTATTTTATCTGGCGACTTACCAAGTTCAGTTAATCCACCATCTGGCTGCGTTTTCAATACCCGCTGCTGGAAAGCGACCGATAAGTGTCGCACCGACATACCTGAGCTACTCCAAATTGGTAGTTCGCAAGTCGCCTGCCACTTCCCAGAGGTTTAATTCATGAAAGTTCTATCGGTCAATATCACCGCGACTATTCTTGAGGGAGAGTGGATTGGCTCTGAAGCTCAGA
>Ga0208942_1000411_pt1 | contig 17519 bp, 14 predicted proteins | sample GreLakmeSU08MSRF_FD_187704 | JGI IMG/M metagenome (GOLD analysis project Ga0208942, IMG submission 187704) | Freshwater lentic microbial communities from great Laurentian Lakes, MI, USA - Great Lakes metaG SU08MSRF (SPAdes) | ecosystem: Environmental > Aquatic > Freshwater > Lake | place: Great... | reverse complement strand
ACTACGGCAAGACCTCCCTCGTCCGCTACGCGGGCGCGGCGGTGATTGTGTCTGGTGTTGCTCTCTGGGTCGCTTGATCCGTGGAGGCCCGCGCTGACCAGCGAAGTGACACATCACCCGCTCCCGGGGGAAACAAATCGAAAAGCGATCTTCCCACGCGCTTCTCGCGTAATCTCGCCCAACACCGTCTTTTCCAAAAGAGCACACGCCTTTTGGTCGCGGTCTCGGGCGGTGTGGATTCGATGGTGCTGCTGCGCCTCCTGATGGAAACAGCATCCTCACATCGCTGCGAACTCGCGGTGGGGCATTTCAACCATCAACTCCGTGGCCACGCCAGCGATGCCGATGAGGCGTTCGTGAAGCAAACGGCGATCGGGCTCGGTTTGCCCTGTGTTATTGGTCGCTGGAATCAATCCACACGCGCGCGACGAATCAAACAGGTCGGCTTGGAAATGGCCGCACGTGAGGCGCGGTTGACCTTTTTAAGCCGCATCGCAATCAAACTCAACTGCGACACCGTGACGCTGGCGCATCACGCCGATGATCAAGTAGAACTGTTTTTCCTGCGACTACTGCGCGGCGCAGGCGGCGAAGGGTTGAGCGGGATGGATTGGCACGGGCCGTTTCCAAGTCATTCGACGATCACGATGGCTCGTCCCTTGTTGGATTTCTCAAAAGCAGATTTGCTGAAGTTCGCGAAGAATCAGCGGATTCGTTTTCGCGAAGACGCGAGCAACGCCTGTCTTGATCACGAACGGAACTGGGTCCGCCATAAACTGCTTCTGCTGCTGGCCGCTCGCCGCTCGGGCTTTTCAGAAACAGTGCGGCGGACGATGGAGATTGTCGGCACGGAGTCGGACTATATCCGAGAGGAGTCCCGGGGTTGGCTCGGAAGCAAACGCCAGAAACATTTCGACCGTTTGGCAATCGCGCTGCAACGGCAGGTATTGCGCCTGCAATTGATCGAGCAGGGGATTGAAGCGTCGTTCGAGCTCATTGAGAAACTTCGCAACGAACCGGACACGCCCGTCACCATTTCGCCCAAGAAGACGGTCTGTCGCGATGCATCTGGACGCGTTATTCTCGCCAACACGCAGTCGCTGAAATTCTCAGCCGACCAACGTGGAGTATCGCTTGGAACGGGAGGCGCGACGCAGTTTGGCAAGCTGCTCGTTGAATGGCAGGTTGAGTCGGGAAGTGGTCTCGCCAATCTGTCCGCGCGTGAATCGGAGATGGAGCGCTTTGATGCTGGCCGCATCGGCACGCGGATTGTGCTGCGGCATTGGCGGGCGGGTGATCGTTTCCAGCCGATTGGCACGAGGCTGGCTATGAAGCTACAGGATTTGTTTGTGAACCAAAAAATCCCAGCGCCGAGACGGCGTGAGTTGGTTGTCGCGACGACGGCTGATGGCGAGATTTTTTGGGTTGAAGGGTTGCGCATCGGCGAGCACGCCAAACTGCGGCCGACGACGCGCCGCCGTTTGGTCTGGAGATGGCAGCGAGCCTAAAGGTTTGCCACATTCTCAGCGGCGTGATATAACTTCCATTGCTCAAATATGGCGGACGATAATAAAAACGAGAACGAGCGGAACGAACGCGGCGCGAAGACTTGGATCATCTGGGTCGCCATCCTCGGCCTGATTCCGTTCCTCATTATGCTGCGGAACCAGACGGAAACGAAATCCGTCGAGTTGCCGTACCCCGACCTCATCAAGCTGGTTGATGGGAAACTTGACGGCAAGCAGCTCATCGCGGGCGAAATCACGTACAATTCTCAGGCCAGTGAATTGCGCATCGTCACGGGCAAATATCGACTCGTGAACGAAAACAACGAGCCGATCAAGGATGATACAGGGAAAGAGAAGACCGAGTTCTTCCGGATCAAAACGCCGCTGGCCGACGCCGCGCAGGACAAGTTGCTCGCCTCGGGCCAGTTTCGCCCCGTCGAGCCGAACACGTTCTTGGCGAATTTCCTGCTCACGATGTTGCCCTTCCTGCTCATCGTCGGCTTCATCTATTTCTTCTTCATCCGCCAGATTAAGATGGCCGGCAAAGGCGCTCTCAGTTTCGGCAAGAGCAAGGCGAAGATGCTCGCGAAGGACAAGAACAAGATCACGTTCAAGGACGTCGCGGGCGTCGAAGAGGCCAAAGATGAGGTCTCCGAGTTGGTCGAGTTCCTCAAGGATGCAAAGAAGTTTCAGAAGCTCGGCGGCCGTATCCCGAAGGGCATCCTGATGATCGGCGCGCCCGGCACGGGCAAGACGCTTCTCGCCAAGGCCATCGCTGGCGAGGCGGACGCTGCTTTCTTCAGCATCAGCGGTTCGGACTTCGTCGAGATGTTCGTCGGTGTCGGCGCCAGTCGCGTGCGCGACATGTTCGAGCAGGCTCGCAAGACCACGCCGTGCCTCATTTTCATTGACGAGATTGATGCCGTCGGACGCAGTCGCGGTGTCGGCGTGGGAGGCGGCAACGACGAACGTGAGCAGACGCTCAACGCGCTACTCGTCGAGATGGACGGCTTCGATTCGCAGGAAGGCATCATAATCATTGCCGCTACGAATCGACCCGATGTTCTCGATCCAGCTCTGCTCCGCCCCGGTCGGTTCGACCGCCAGATCACCGTCAATCTCCCCGACGTCCGTGGACGCGAGGCGATTCTCAAAGTTCACGCCAGAAACGTGAAGCTCGATACAGCGGCGGATCTCTCCGTCATCGCGCGCGGCACGCCCGGTTACTCCGGCGCGGAGTTGGCCAACTTGCTCAACGAAGCCGCCCTGCTCGCTGCCCGTCGCGACAAAAAACATATTGGCATGGCCGAACTCGAAGAGGCGCGCGACAAGGTCCGCTGGGGCCGCGAGCGGCGCACTTTGGCGATGACCGCCGAAGACAAGAAGCGCACTGCTTGGCACGAGGCCGGCCACGCTCTCGTCAACGTTCTACTCGATCACACGCATCCGCTCCACAAAGTCACCATCATCCCGCGCGGTCAGTCGCTTGGTTCCACGATGTCGCTCCCGAAGGATGATGTCCTGAACCACCAGAAGAAGGAGATGCTCGACATCATCACGATGACGATGGCTGGGCGCATCGCTGAGGAGATCTGCTCCGGCGACGTCTCCACCGGTGCCGCCGGCGACATTCAGCAGGCCACCAAGATGGCGCGCGCGATGGTTTGCCAGTTCGGCATGAGCGAGAAGCTCGGCATGGTCCAATACGGTGACCAGAGCGAGCACACCTTCTTCGGTCGCGATATGGGGCGCTCGCAAGATTACAGCGAGCACACCGCGCAGGAAATCGACGCTGAGGTGAAGCGGATCACGAACGCTGGTTACGAGACGGCCAAGAGCCTCATCGAAGCCAACCGCGACAAGCTCGAGCTCATTGCTAAGAATCTTCTCGAATACGAGACGCTCGATGGCGTGCAGGTCGAAGAGATTATTCGCACCGGCAAGTTCACCCCGCCGCCGCCGCCGCCGCCGGACGCCGCACCGGCGCACGACGTGGCCCACACGCCGCTCTCGGAGTCGCTCAAGTCCGTCCCGCCGAAGCTCGATCCGGGCCTCGGCACTCCCGCGCCCGCCACAGCCTGAGCGATTTCTCGCGCCGCGATTGACTCGGACCGCGTCTTTTCAATAGCCTGTCACGCGATGATTATCGCGCCTTCGCTCCTCGCCTCCAACTTCGGGAAATTCGCCGAAGAAACCCGGCGCGCTGAGCGTGCCGGCGCCGAATGGCTGCATCTCGACATTATGGACGGCCACTTCGTGCCGAACATTTCCTTCGGCCCCGACGTGGTGAAGACGCTTCGCCCACGCACCCGCCTCTTCTTCGATGTTCACCTCATGTGCACTCGGCCGGAGATTCTCCTCGAGCACTTCGCCAAGTTCGGCGCCGACCAGATCATCATTCACGCCGAGTTGGGCGATCAGGTCCCGCACCTCATCTGGAAAATAAAATCCCTCGGCAAGAAGGTCGGTCTCGCCGTGAACCCGCCGACGGCCATGACTGCTGCCGAACCGCACTTAGCTCACATCGATTTACTTCTCGTGATGACGGTGAATCCCGGCTTCGGCGGCCAACCATTCATCACCGAGTGCCTGCCGAAAATCCAGCAGGCGTGGACGTGGCGGAAGGAGCGCGGCCTCGCCTACCGCATCGAGGTGGACGGCGGCATCAACTTCAACACTGCCGTCGAGTGCGCTCGCGCGGGAGCCGACACCTTCGTCAGCGGCACCGGCCTCTTCGCCAAACCCAACATGAAGGCCGCGGTGAAAAAGATGCGGGCTCTTGTTGAAAAAGAGCGGCGCTTCGTCTGAGTTTCGTTCTGTCAATCGCACCGCATCATGGGAACCATCAAATTCGGAACCGACGGCTGGAGGGCGGTCATCGCCGAGGACTTCACTTTCGCCAACGTCGAACGCGTCGCGCAAGCCACGGCTGATTTCTGGAACGCGAATCCGCCACCGGACACTGAGCCGTGCGTTGTTGTCGGCTACGACCGCCGTTTCCTCTCCGACGAATTCGCTCGCCGCACCGCAGAAGTTCTCGCCGGCAATGGACTTCGAGTTATCCTGAGCAACGCGCCAACACCGACGCCCGCCGTTTCCTTCGCCGTCCTTCAAATGAAGGGCAGGGGCGGCGTGATGATCACCGCCAGCCACAATCCGCCGTCTTTCAACGGTTATAAACTCAAGGCCCACTTCGGCGGTTCGGCCGACCCAGTCGTCTGCCTCGCCATTGAGTCGCTGCTGGGGAAAGCCCCTCCAAAGTCGATGAACTTCGCGACGGCCATCCGGCAAAAGCGGATCGTCCTCCGTGATCTGTGCCCCGATTATTTTGAAGCGCTCAAGAAGCTCGTGGACTTTCCGCTCATCGCCCGTTCCCGCCTGCGCTTCGCCCACGAACCGCTCTTCGGCGTCGGCGCCGGTTGCTTCGAAACGTTGCTGGCCGGCACGAATTGCCGCGTCACCAGTTTCAACACCGCGCACGATCCGAACTTCGGTGGCATCAATCCCGAGCCGATCGCCCGCAACTACACGCGCAGCGCCGCCGCGTTGCGCAAAGATCCGCACGTTATTTGCATCGTCACCGATGGGGATGCCGATCGGGTCGGCGGTATGGACGGCCGCGGACGACCCCTCTCCACCCACCAAATCATCTGCCTGCTCCTGCGCCATTTCATCACCAACCGGCAAGGCAACGGTCGCGTGGTGAAAGCGCTGACCACCACATCGATGGTGGACAAGATGTGCGCCGCGCACGGTTTGGAACTGGTCGAGACCGGCGTCGGCTTCAAGTACATCGCCGCCGAGATGCTCAAAGGAAACGTCCTCCTCGGCTTCGAAGAATCGGGCGGCATCGGATTCCCCGGCCACATCCCCGAGCGCGACGGCATCCTCGCCGGGCTCATGTTGCTCGAATTGCTTGCCATCGAACGCAAGCCGTTGAACCGCCTGTTGGCCGAGCTTGAAAAGAAATTCGGTCCGCACCGCTACAACCGCATCGACACTCATTTCCCGCTCGAGAAACGCGCCGCGCTCATGGAGTTCTGCCAGAAGAATCCGCCCGCTCGCCTCGGCCGTTCCACCGTGGTTCAAATTAAAGCTTTCGACGGCGTCAAATTCATCGCTCAGGACGGCTCGTGGCTGATGTTGCGAGGCTCCGGCACCGAGCCGATTCTCCGCATCTACGCCGAATCTCAAAGCGAGGCCAAGGTCCAGCAACTCCTCCAACTAGGAGTCCGTTTGACAAAGCAGGTATGAACCGACTCGGCACTCGCTTCACGCGTCGTTACATATTTCCCTTTTTACGTAGAGCGCGTCCCGATACTATTGGTTGGTATATCGCCGCGAGGCAAAACTGATGGACATAGATCACATACGCAATTTCAGCATCATCGCCCACATCGACCACGGGAAGACGACGTTGTCGGATCGCCTCTTGCAGATGACCGGCACGGTGGCTCTGCGAGAGATGGAGGAGCAGTTGCTCGACTCGATGGACCTCGAGCGCGAGCGCGGCATCACCATCAAGGCGCATCCGGTAACGATGCATTACACGGCCAAGAACGGCGAGGTGTACGAGCTGAACCTGATCGACACGCCGGGTCACGTGGACTTTTCCTACGAGGTCTCGCGCAGCCTCTCGGCGTGCGAGGGAGCGTTGCTCCTCGTGGACGCCGCACAGGGCGTCGAGGCGCAGACGGTCGCCAACATGCATCTGGCGCTGAAGCAGAATCTGACGATCATTCCGGTGATCAACAAAATCGATTTGCCGCACGCGGACGTGGCGATGGCCAAGCAGCAGCTCGAGGACATTCTGGCCATCCCCGCTGACACGGCGATTCTCGCGAGCGCGAAGGAGGGTATCGGCATCGTGGATATCCTCGAGGCGATCATCGAACGCGTGCCACCGCCGAAGTCGACGGGCGCGCCGTCGTTGCAGGCGCTCTGCTTTGATTCGTTCTACGACACTTACAAAGGCGTGGTGACGCATGTGCGCATCTGCAACGGGGAATTGAAGCCAGGTATGTTGGTGAAGCTGCTTCACACGGGCAAAAGTTACGAGGTGAAGGAGGTCGGCAGCTTCAACCCGAAAGCTTATCGGCGCGACAAACTCACGACGGGCGAGACGGGCTACATGACCGCCAACATCAAGACCCCGAAAGAGGTCAAGATGGGCGACACGATCACGGAATCTCGCCAGCCATCGCCCGTACTGCCGGGCTTCAAAGAGATTCAGCCGCTCGTCTTTAGCGGCATCTATCCGATTAACACGGCGGACTACGAGCAGTTGAAGGCGAGCATGGAAAAGCTGCAGCTCAACGACTCGGCTTTCGTGTATCAGACGGAGAGCTCGGTGGCCCTGGGCTTCGGTTTTCGCTGTGGCTTCCTCGGTTTGCTGCACATGGAAATCGTCCAGGAACGGCTGCGCCGCGAGTACAACATGGACATCATCGCCACGTATCCGAGCGTGGTGTACAAGGTGACGCTCACGGACGGGACGTTGAAGGAAGTGGACAACCCAGCGTTCATGCCCGACGCCACCTACATCGCCAAGGTCGAGGAACCGATGGTGAAGGCTTTTATCATCTGTCCGAACGAATACATCGGCGACATGATGGCGCTGGTCTCCGAGAAGCGCGGAAATCTCGACCACACGGAGACGCTCGATTCGCGGCGCGTGATGTTGACCAACTTGATGCCGCTGAACGAAATCCTCATCGACTTCCACGATCGCATCAAGAGCATCACCCGCGGCTTCGGCTCGATGGATTACGAACACGCCGGCTATCAGGAATCCGACATGGTGAAGCTGGATATGCTCGTGAACACGGAGCCGATGGACGCCTTCTCCAGCATTGTGCATCGAGACAAAGCGGAGAGCAGGGGACGCATCTTGGCTGCCAAGCTCAAGGAAGTCATCCCGCGTCAGCAGTTCGGCGTCGCCATCCAAGCGGCCATCGGCGGGAAGATTGTCGCGCGTGAAAGCATCGGAGCCTTCCGCAAAGACGTGACGGCGAAATGCTACGGCGGTGACATCAGCCGCAAGCGCAAGCTCCTCGAGAAACAGAAAGAGGGCAAAAAGCGGATGAAGTCGGTCGGCAACGTGAACATCCCGCAGGAAGCCTTCATCCAAGTCCTCAAGGCCTGATCCATGATTCTCCACTGGTTTTTCTCGCGCACAGTCCGGCAGGCGTTCGACCTGATAAAACAGGTGCGCAAGCACGTGAACGCGCAGCGGGATCAACTCGACGCGAAAGCTCTCGATGAGATCACGGCGGCCGGCGATGCGTTGCGGAAGCTAGCGGGGGAAGGGGTCGACAAGGCCGCGTTAAAGGCGGGCATGACGCATTTCGAACATGTCGCCGGCAGCCGGCTTTTGTCGTATCCACGCGCCGAGATTCGCGAGTACGTCGAGATGGCTTTGGTGGTCATCACGGTCGTCCTCGCTTTTCGTGCGTTCTTTTTTCAACCGTTCACCATCCCGACTGGTTCGATGCAGCCGACGCTCTACGGCATCACGCACCAAGATCTGCGGGACAAGGCGGAGTCGAAAGTTCCTGCGGGCTGGGAACGCTTCGTCGATCGGTGGGGCAGGGGAATCCAGTATGTCCACGTGGTGGCCGAGACGGATGGCGAGGTCAACGCCATCGAATCTCCGCAGCGCGTCCTTCTCTTCCTGCGCAAGCAGCGATTCCGCGTCGGCGATCACTGGTACACAGTTTGGTTTCCACCCGACCAACTCCTGCCCGGCCGTTCGTCCAGCGGCGATACCAGCGGCAATCGCGCCGGACTGCGGTTCGGCCAGAGCTATCGCAAAGGCGACGACCTTATCAAAGTTGCGGTCAAGACTGGTGACTATCTGTTCGTCGATCGGTTGACCTACAATTTTAGAAAACCGGCGCGCGGCGACATCGTCGTGTTCGAGACGACTGGAATCACTGGCTCAGCGGAACGGCCCGATTTGCGGCCGGCGGCCAATACGTTTTACATCAAGCGACTCATCGCCACCGGCAACGAGCGCGTGAGCATCGGCAATGACCGCCATCTGCGAATCAACGGCGAGCGTCTCGATGCCGCCACGCCACGTTTTGAATTCGTGTATGGATTTCCAGCAAAGCAACCGCCACGCGACAGCCACTATTCCGGCCATGTCAACCAGCTGGTTGCCGCCCAGAATGACCGCGGTAATCTCGCCTACCTTTTTCCGGACGAGACGAGCCTCTTCACGGTCCGCCCCGAACATTGCCTGGCTTTCGGCGACAACACGATGAACAGCCTCGACTCGCGCTCATGGGGGGACTTTCCGGAGGCGAACATCATCGGCAAGTCCGCATTCGTCTATTGGCCCATCCTCAGCGGACGCTTCGGTTGGAACCACCGCTAGACCGTTTTTCAGACTTCCACCACGGCCGCCAATATTATCGCACAATAATTGTTATATTTAATAAACTTCTATTCCTCCAAGCAATGAAGTTCTCTGAGTCGGATGCATTGACAGCCTTTAGCTGACCGGCGGTTGGAAAACGCGCAAGTATTCGCGCGCTGACTGTTCCCACGAGAAATCCGCAGCCATACCGCGGCGGCGAAGCAGGCCGAACAACTCTTTGTCGGCGAAGATGCGAAGCGCCTTCCGAATGGCATTCGCCGTTGCCAGCGCCGTCAACTCGTCGAACTTCAGGCCATTCGCGTGGAGCAGGTCGTCATTGAAGTCCACCACTGAATCGTCCAATCCACCCGTACGCCGCACGATCGGGATTGTGCCGTAACGTAGGCTGTACATCTGGTTCAGGCCGCACGGTTCGTAGCGCGACGGCATCAGGAAGAAATCGCTGCCGGCCTCGATCCGATGCGAAAGTCGGGTGTCGTAGCCGATTTGGGCGACGACTTTGTCCGGAAACCGCTCAGCCAACTTGCGGAATCCGTCCTCCAGCCCCGGCTCGCCACTGCCGAGCAGCACGAACTGCATTTCGTTCGTCGCCAACATTTCCTCGAGCGCGGGCAGGAGGAGGTCCATTCCTTTCTGTCCAGCCAACCGCGTGACGGTGGCGAAAAGTGGCGTGCTCGGATTGACCGGTAGTCCCAGCTCCTTTTGCAACGCGAGTTTACCGCGCGCTTTGCCGCGCAGATCGCCCGCGTTGAATGCGTGCGCCAGATGCGGATTATTCTCGGTGCGCCACTCCGCGTAATCCACGCCATTGAGAATTCCCGTGAGAGTATCAACCCGTTTCCGCAGCACACCTTCGAGACCATGCCCGAGGTCCTGTGTGATCTCTCGCGCGTAACGCGGACTGACCGTCGTGAGCAGATCGGCATACACGATGCCGGACTTTAGACAATTGAAGCCGCCGTAAAACTCCGCGCCGTCCGGCTGAAAATAATCCCACGGCAAATTGAGCAGGCCGAAAACGTTGCCGACGAACTGGCCTTGGTAGGCGACGTTGTGCAGCGTCAGGCAGACACGCGGCGCAGTCCCCCACCCTTCCCGATATTTCTGATGATTCACCAGCAAAGCGGCCGGCGCGGCCTGCCAGTCGTGTAAGTGCAGCACCTCGGGTTGCCACGGAAAATGACGCGCCATGTACGCCGCGCACTTGGCGAAGAAGATGTAGCGCGCTTCGTTGTCCGGAAACACGCCGCCAGCCTCGGCGTAAATCCCATCACGATCGAAGAACTCCGACTGCTCCACGAAGTAAATCGTCGCGCCGCTTTCGGATACCAACCGCCACATGCTCGCCTCGACCATTCGACCTCCGAGCGGCAGGCGCAGTTCGAAATCCACACGTTCCATCCCTTGGAACCGTTCGCGGATGCCACGGTAGAGCGGCGTCAACACGCCCACTTCATGGCCGAGCGTCACGAGTGTTTTTGCCAACGCGCCCACCATGTCGGCCAAGCCACCCGTTTTTGAAAACGGATGAACTTCGCTGCTGGCCATTAAAATTTTCATCTGCGAGAAAAACCTCCTTGCGTGCGCGGAATTCGCGGCGCGTTACGGCTTAATAGAATCGGCTTTCAAATACGGTCGCAGCGGTTCGGGGATGTTGATACTCCCATCTGGTTGCTGGTGCGTTTCGACGAGCGCGACGAACAACCGAGCGAGCGCCGTGCCGCTGCCATTGAGGATGTGCGGGAGCTTGTTCTCGCCGGACTCGCTCTTGAATCGCAGGTTCATCCGGCGGGATTGGAAGTCCTCGCAGTTCGAGCAACTCGACACTTCGAGATACGCCCCCTGCCCCGGCGCCCAGACCTCGATATCGTATGTCTTCGCGCTCGCGAAGCCCATGTCGCCCGTGCAGAGATTAATCACGTGGTAATGGAGTCCGAGCAACTGCAGCACCTTCTCCGCGTTAGCCACCAACGCCTCTAGCTCCTCGTAGCCGTACTCCGGTTTGACGATCTTGATCAGCTCCACCTTGTCGAACTGGTGCACGCGAATCATCCCGCGCGTGCCGACGCCGGACGCCCCCGCCTCAGCGCGGAAACACGGACTGTAGGCCACGTATTTAATTGGCAACTGTTTCTCGGCAAGAATCTCTTCACGGTGAATGTTCGCTACCGGCGCCTCAGCCGTGGGCAGAAGGTAAAGTTTGCCCATCGTGGACGCGTCGAGTCCCTCCTGCACCGCGTAGGCTTGATCCTCGAATTTCGGGAACTGCCCCACGCCCTCCATGCAGTGCCGGCCGACGATGTACGGCGGCGCCACCTCCGTGTAGCCATGCGCGTCGGTGTGCAGGTCGAGCAGGAATTGGGTGAGCGCTCGTTCCAATCGCGCGCCCCAGTTCGTGTAGAGTAGAAAACCGCTTCCCGAGAGCTTCGCGCCCCGGGCGAAGTCCACCAGCTTCAGCGATTCGCACAACTCCACGTGCGACTTCGGCTTGAAGGAGAAAATCGGCTTCTCGCCGTGCACGCGAATCACCGGATTGTCCGCTGCATCCTTGCCGAGCGCCACGCTCTCGTGCGGGAGATTCGGCAGGCGCATCAGGATGGCGTCGCGCTTCTGCTCCACCTCCGCCACGGTTTTATCGAGCACGGTGATCTGGTCGCCGATTTCCCTCACCTCGGCCTTGCGCGCCTCGACTTCGGTGAGCTTCTTCTGGCCCATCAGCGCGCCGATTTCTTTGGAAGATTTGTTGCGTTCGGACTTCAGCGCCTCGGCCTCGGCCAAGCACTTGCGGCGCTGCTCGTCCAGTTGCAGCACCTCGTCGATTCGAGCCTCGTCCCCCGCCCCACGCGTCGAGAGTCGCGCCTTCACGAACTCCGCCTGTTCACGGATAAGTTTGATGTCCAGCACGCGCGCATTATAGGAATGAAGCTCCGCGCGACAAGCCTTCGATGAAGCCGATGTCGCTTGTTTTTTGTTTGAAACGGAAGCCGTTGGTGGTGACACTGCGCAGCCTATGGCGTCCATTTTTACAGGCCCAGTTTACGTGGTGCGCGACAACATCGACACCGACCAGATCATTCCTGCGGAATTTCTCAACCTCGTGCCGACCATGCCGGCCGAATACGAGAAGCTCGGCAGCCACGCGATGCACGGCTTGCCCGACTCGCTTTATCCGACCCGCTTCGTGAAGCCCGGCCAGTTGGACAGCGAATACACGATCCTCGTCGGCGGCCGGAATTTCGGCTGCGGCAGCTCGCGTGAGCATGCGCCGATCGCGCTCGGCTCGGCCGGATGCCACATCGTTCTCGCGGAAAGTTTCGCCCGCATCTTCTTTCGTAACTCCGTCGCCACGGGTGAACTTTATCCCTGTGAAATCACCGAGCGGATGTGCGATGTGCTCAAGACCGGCGACGTGGTGACTGTGGACATCGACAAATCCACCGTGACGGTGCAAGAGACTAGGAAGGTTTATTCCTTCAAGCCGCTCGGTGAAGTCCGCCCTGTCGTAGATGCTGGTGGCCTGTTCAATTTCGCGCGTAAGCAAGGGATGATCCCCAGCCAGTAGCCGCGTTCTCCATTTCAAAAAGAAAAAAGCCGAGCAGTGAAGCTCGGCCTTTTCGTTTCAAGAGAGCGGTTCGCTCGCCGCCAATTTAGTAGCGGTAGTGGTCCGGCTTGTAAGGGCCATCCGCAGATACGCCGAGATATTCGGCTTGGCCCTTCGTCAGCTTGGTCAACACCACGCCGATTTTTTCCAGATGCAGTCGCGCAACTTCTTCGTCGAGCTTCTTCGAGAGGCGATAGACGGTCTTCTCGTATTTGTCCCTGTTCGCCCAGAGATCAATCTGCGCGAGGGTCTGGTTGGTGAAGGAGTTGGACATCACGAAGCTCGGGTGGCCGCTGGCGCAGCCGAGATTCACGAGGCGACCTTCGGCGAGCATGTAGATGCTCTTGTTGCCGGGGAGATGATAGCAATCGTATTGTGGCTTGATGTTCTCGATGCGCAATCCTTTGACCTTCTTGAGCGCGTCCACTTGAATCTCGTTATCGAAGTGGCCGATGTTACAAACGATGGCCTGATCCTTCATCGCGAACATGTGCGCGACGGTGATGATGTCGCAGTTACCGGTGGTGGTGACGTAAATGTCGCCGACGCCCAGCGTGCTTTCAACGGTGTTGACCTCGAAACCTTCCATCGCCGCTTGCAGCGCGTTGATGGGATCAATTTCAGTCACGACGACGCGTGAGCCGTAAGCACGGAGCGAATGCGCGCAGCCTTTGCCGACATCGCCGTAGCCGCAGACGACGGCGACTTTGCCGGCGAGCATGACGTTCGTGGCGCGCTTAATGCCGTCAGCGAGCGATTCGCGGCAGCCGTAGAGATTGTCGAACTTCGACTTGGTGACGGAGTCGTTGACGTTGATGGCGGGGACGAGCAGCGTGCCGGCTTCCTTCATCTGGTAGAGGCGATGGACGCCGGTAGTGGTCTCTTCGGAGACGCCGCGCCAATCCTTCACGATCTTCGTCCAGAGGCCGGGCTTCTCGGCGGCGACGCGGCGCAGGAGGGCCTTGATGACGGAGACCTCGTGGCTGTCGCCCTTGCTTTCGTAGGCCCACTTGGAGCCCTTCTCCAGCTCGTAGCCTTTGTGGATGAGGAGTGTGACATCGCCGCCGTCGTCCACAACGAGCTCGGGGCCTTTGTCGCCGGGGAAAAGAACAGCCTTGAGCGTGAGCTCCCAGTATTCCTCGAGCGTCTCGCCTTTCCAGGCGAAGACCGGCACGCCGGTGGCGGCGATGGCGGAAGCGGCTTGGTCCTGCGTCGAGAAAATGTTGCAGGAAGCCCAGCGGACGGAGGCGCCGAGGGCGACGAGCGTCTCAATGAGGACGGCCGTCTGGATGGTCATGTGGAGCGAACCGGTGACGCGGACGCCTTTGAGCGGCTTCTGTTTCGCGTACTTGCGGCGCACGGACATGAGGCCGGGCATCTCGTGCTCGGCGACGGCGATCTCCTTGCGGCCCCAATCAGCGAGGGCGAGGTCGCGGACGATGTAGTCCTTGGTGGAGGGAGTATGAGCGGCGTACGCGACGAGCGCGGCGGTGACGGCGGGGTTGGAGGATGAGGGGTTTTTCTTCACTTTGGTCATAAGAGTTTTTAGTTTGAGATTATTTACAGGCCTTCTTGAGAGCCGCGACTTTATCGGTGCGCTCCCAAGTGATGTCGGGATCATTTTTACCGAAGTGGCCGTAGTTGGTGGTCTTGCCGTAGATGGGACGGAGCAGGTTGAGTTGCTTCACGATGTTGGCGGGCTTGAAGCTGAAGACCGCGCAGACGGCGCGCTCGATGTCTTCGTCGGTCAGACCATTCGTGGCGGTGCCAAAGGTGTTGATGCAGACGCTCACGGGGTCGGGATGGCCGATGGCGTAGGCGAACTGAATTTCCGCGCTGGTGGCGAGACCGGCGGCCACAATGTTCTTCGCGACGTAACGGCCCATGTAGGCGGCCGAGCGGTCCACCTTACTCGGATCCTTGCCGGAGAAGGCGCCGCCACCGTGGCGCCCCATGCCGCCGTAGCTATCCACGATAATCTTGCGGCCGGTGAGGCCGGTGTCTCCCTGCGGCCCACCGACGACGAAGCGGCCGGTGGGGTTGATGAGAATCTGGGTCTTCTTGCTGAGAAGATGAGCGGGGAGAACTTTCTTGATGATCTCATCCATGATAAACGAACGGATGGTCTTGTTCTTCGCGTCGTGCGCGTGCTGGGTGGAGACGACGACGTTGGTGATGGCCACAGGCTGGTCGTCGCGATACTGGACGGAAACCTGGCTCTTCGCGTCGGGACGAAGCCACTTCGCAGCGCCGCTCTTACGGAGGCGAGTCAACTCGCGGCCGAGTTGGTGCGCGTACATGATCGGCGCGGGCATCAACTCCGGCGTCTCGTTGCACGCGTAACCGAACATCAATCCTTGGTCGCCGGCACCCTGCTCCGCGGTCTCCTTGCCTTCCGCGGCGGCAGCGTTCACGCCCTGCGCGATGTCCGGAGACTGCGCGGTGATGGCGTTCATGATGAGCACGCGGTCGGCGTGAAAAACGTCGTCATCGTGCGTGTAGCCGATCTCGCGGATGGCCGCGCGGGCGATGGCGTTGAAGTCGAGTATGGCACGCGTGGTAATCTCACCGCCGACCACGACGAGGTTACTCTTGGCGTAGGTTTCGCACGCCACGCGGCTGTGCTTGTCCTGCGCGAGGCAGGCGTCGAGCACGGCGTCGGAGATGGTGTCGCAGACCTTGTCCGGGTGGCCCTCGCCAACGGACTCGGAGGAGAAGATGTAGTTTTTGCTCATAGAGGAATCGCTTTCTCAGCCGCGCCAATCAATGTTCATATTGACGTATCACGATTTGAAGATATATGATTGAAACAGGTCGTCAATGCTGAAGTGGTTTCGAGCCGTTCCAAACTTATAATGTCATCCGCATCGCCCACGCTCAAATCACTCCGCGCCCTTGCTGATCCGACTCGGCTGCGCATCGTCGCGCTCTTGGAGCGGGATGCGCTCTCCGTGAACGAGCTGCAGGAGATCACGCGAATGGGCCAGTCGCGCATCTCCACTCACCTCGGTCTGCTGCAGGAAGCTCGCCTGCTGCAATCCCGCCGGGAAGGCAAACGAGCCTTTTACAAATGGCGCGAAGACGCTGACTCGACGGCGCGGGAATTCATCCAGCTCGCCGTGCGCGGCGCGAAAGAGGAAAGCCACTACGCCGGCGATCAGCTCAATCTCAAGCGCGTGCTCGCGCGGCGACAGCAGCAAGCGCAGGTCTATTTCAATCAAGTCGCCGGACGCTTCGATCGCAGCTACGGCCCCGGCCGCTCGTGGCAGGCGTTCGGTCAATTGCTCCTGCGCATTCTGCCGCCGATTACCGTGGCCGATCTCGGTTCCGGCGAAGGCCTGCTAAGCGAACTGCTCGCACGCCGATGCAAGAAAGTCATCGCCGTGGACAACTCGGAAAAGATGGTCGCCTTCGGCACAAGCAAGGCAAAGAAGAACGGGCTGAAGAATCTGGAGTTTCGCCTCGGCGATTTGCAGCAGCCGCCCATCGAAACGGCCACGATGGATCTCGTCATCCTCAGCCAATCGCTGCACCACGCCGAAGAACCGGCGAAGACCCTCGCGGCCGCTCATCGCATCCTCAAGCCTGGCGGCCAATTGATGCTCCTCGATTTACTTCAGCATAATTTCGAAGAGGCGCGCGAGCTGTACGGTGACAGCTGGCTAGGATTCCCGGAGAGCGACCTGCACCGCTGGCTGGAAGCGGCTGGGTTCAAGAAAATCGAAATCAGCGTCGTCGCCAGCGAAGATCAGCCACCGCATTTTCAGACCGTTCTGGCGAGCGGAGTGAAGTAACACCGAAATCGTCGATAAGCTTCCTGCGTGTCACCGCGACAATTTGGTGACGCTGATTCCAACGACCAGCGAACCAATCGGCTTGTCGCCATCCAACACGGGGACTGCAATTTGGATTTGTTTGATGCCGCTGGACTCGTCCACTTCAAGCGGCCCCTGCCACATCTTGTGCGCCATCGGCACGTCGTGTTTGGGTTTGCCTTTGTGGTTCCAGTTGGAGGTTTTGCTGAGGAAGGCCACCTTCAGCCCATCGGCGTCGGAGAGGAATGCCTCGGAGACCACATCGCCCTTCTTGCTCTTGAGAAACTCCCCAGCGGCGTTCTTGGTGAAGGCACGAACGAACGGATCGAGGATGCTCGCTGATTTTCATTTCTCCTGAGTCATCGCCGCGTATTCCGGCGGGAGCTTGGCGTTCTGGGCTTTGACGGCGTCCACGATTACCGAGTTGGCCGCCCATGAGTGGATATCCTTCAGCTTGGCGTCCAACTTGCCCTGCAACAAGGCGGGATCAATCGATTCGGCGGCCACCAAACGCAGAGCAAGCAAGCTCGGAACGACGAACCCGATAAGGGAATTGGTTTTCATAGAGGGGATGCGGTTTGAAGATATCGTGGCGCTCCTTGGCGGCCAACGAGTCTGTCTTATCGAAGCAAACCTAAACCCACTCGAGGTGCGCCTCAAGTGGTGCGAACAAAAAAGCCGAGGCGTTTGCCTCGGCTTGAGAGAAGTTTTTGGACGCTTACGCCAATCCTTGCAATCGGCCGGTGCTGTCACCAATGCGCTCGGCGGGCACGCCCATCCGGTCGAGCATCGCGAGGTAGAGATTCGTCATCGGCGTGTTGTCCGGAAAGCGGAGGTGACGTCCGGGCTTGATTGTGCCGCCGCCTTTGCCGAGCAGCAACACGGGCAGATCGTTGTGATTATGCCGGTTGCCGTCGCCGATGCCGCTGCCGTACACGATCATGCAGTTATCTAGCAACGTACCGTTGCCTTCTTTCACGGCCTTTAGTTTGCCGAGGAGGTAGGCGAGTTGAGTCGCATGAAAGCGATTGATCTTCGCGATCTTCTGCTTCTTCTCCTCGTTGTTGCCGTGGTGCGAAAGCTCGTGGTGCCCCTCCTTGATGCCGAGCAGCGGATAACTGCGGTTGCTGCCGTCGTGCGCGAGAAGATAAGTGATGACGCGCGTGGAGTCGGTCTGGAACGCGAGCGCCAGCATGTCCATCATCAGGCGG
>Ga0208942_1000410_pt1 | contig 17527 bp, 14 predicted proteins | sample GreLakmeSU08MSRF_FD_187704 | JGI IMG/M metagenome (GOLD analysis project Ga0208942, IMG submission 187704) | Freshwater lentic microbial communities from great Laurentian Lakes, MI, USA - Great Lakes metaG SU08MSRF (SPAdes) | ecosystem: Environmental > Aquatic > Freshwater > Lake | place: Great... | reverse complement strand
TAATGCTGGTAGCGGTAATGCTGGTAGCGGTAATGCTGGAAGCGGTAATGCTGGAAGCGGTAATGCTGGTAGCGGTAATGCTGGTAGCGGTAATGCTGGAAGCGGTAATGCTGGAGATGAAAATTATGAAGTAGATGTAAATGATATTTTGAAGGGAGGAAAAAGTAGAAAAGAAACTTCTGGAACTAAGAGGGCTGTTATGAAGACAAAAAATATAGTAGCAAAGGCTACGACAAAGTCTGAAGATGATGGAATGAAGGAAGATGATGTGAAATGCGTTGCGAATAGAGATGATAAGAAGCCTACGGATTATAATATATTTGTTAAGTTTCGCCTAAATGAGCTTAAGGAGATTAGTACAAATAAGAAGGATAACTTTGATAATGTAAAAATTGAATGGAGAGAACTGAAGAAAAATAAGGGCGAGCTAAAAATTGTTATGGAAAAGGCATATTTGTGGTTAAATCCGGGTAAATAATATAATATAAAAATTGATTTATTATTTAAATAAATAAGAATAATATAAAGTATATGAATATTATTAAATTGAATAAGCATAATAATATTGTACTAATTGATTGTAGCTACTATATTTTCCACAGATATTTTGCTACTATGAGATGGTATAAGTTTCAAAAAAATTATCCAGAAATTAATGTGGACGAAATTATTGAAAACGAAAACTTTATTAACGCATTTTATAAACATATCAGCAATGATATGAAGAAGATATGTAAAATGTGGAAGACGGCTCCTAACAATATTATTTTGTGCTATGATTGTTTGCGTAGTGATATTTGGAGAAATGATATTTATGATAAGTACAAGGCTACTAGAAGCCAGAAGAACAATTTTAATAAAAACATCTTTAGCGTATTTAATGAGTTTGTTAATAAAAAGCTGGAATTGAAGAGCATCTATTCTGATAGATTGGAGGGAGATGACATTGTATATCTTACGCATAAATATCTGAAGCCGAAGATTGCTTCTAAGATTATTATTATTACGAATGACAATGACTTTCTTCAATTGGTAGATAAGAATGTCCTGGTATTTAATATGCAGTTCAAAGAATTGAAAAAGCGCGGATATGATGATGCTAATGTAGATTTGAACTTTAAAGCGATTTATGGAGATACAAGCGACAATATTCCTAAAATTGGTACGGGAATTACAAAGGATAAGGCAATAGCTCTTGCCAAACTCTCTAAAAATGAATTGCATAAATACCTTGTTGATAATAACTTACTGGATAACTATGAATTTAATATGAATCTCATCTCCTTTGAAAAGATACCGCAGAAATATATTGATATCTATAACATCAATAACAAGATAGTCTTAGAATAATCCCTGCTATCCCTCCGTGCTTTTATGAAGCACTATTATCTATATAGCATACACACAATTATATATTTTTATTTTATTTTTATTCATTACAGATATATAGATATCTCAATAGCCTATGGGGGAACCCGCCCCCAACGCGGGCTATAGAGATATTAGTATTACCATTATGATAACTTAAAAAGACACTTGATATTTCTAAAAATTGAAAAGAATAATTTGAGTACATCTTTCTGTTTTTTCAAAAATTTCAAAAGTTTTTTAGAAATTACAAAATAAATCAAGAGATGTACTCAAATTATAAATTGAAAAAATATAGATATTCCAGTGTCTCAATAAATGCTCTATTAATCTAAGTATTTTTATAATAAATATTGAGAGGCTATTGAGAGGCTATTGAGAGGCTATTGAGAGGCTATTGAGAGGCTATTGAGAGGGCGGTTTCCCCCATTTGAAATAATAAAATTGCTATTGTTAGGTAATAATGATAGTGTATAAGTTGATGAAGGATTTAAACGAAGAAGAGATATTTAGATGTATAAGGTTGATAAACGCTAATTTTAAAAATAACAGGTTTAATACATATAACAGCGTTATATATTATGTCGCTGGGAGTGATATCATAGGTTTTATAGGAATTAGTGATAATTATCTTAATCAAATATGTACCAATGTAAATTATAGGAATCGCGGGATAGCCTCTAAAATGATTAGTAGGGCTAAGGAGGAATTGGGGGCGGAGCCAATATATCTGTTTGTAGATAATAATAAATCTACAACAGAATACCTGGTTAATTTTTATAAAAAATGCGAGTTTATCATAGAGTATGAAAATGATGTTGAATATAAAATGGGATATAAAAATTGATTAATATTATATAATTATATAATACTTACAATACACATAACATATACTAATGGAGAGAATTGAAGAAGAGCAAGATATTGATGTGTATATTGACGGTTCCTGTATTAACAACGGAAAGATTAATGCTAAGGCTGGCTATGGCGTATTTTTTGAGACAGATGATTGTCGTAATGAGTCTAATGTAGTTCAAGGAAAACAAACGAATAACACAGGAGAGCTAACGGCTATGATAAGGGCTCTTGAAATATTGAAGAAAGAAATTGAAGATAAGCGAAATATCAATATCTATACAGATTCCGAGTATGTTATGAAATGCTCGGGTTCTTATGGAGAAAAGCTGGCAAAGAATAACTGGAAAACGAAGGAGGATAAGATTCCCCCTAATTTAAAGCTATTGCAAAAGATTTACGAGCTATATCACGGGAACAAGAAACATATCAAGATACATCATATCAAGGCGCATACTAATCTATCCGATAAGCACTCTATCGGCAATAGTCAGGCGGATAGATTGGCAAATTTGGCAGTTAATCCCAATTTTGAAGAGCGCGACGAAGATATATGTGGATTTAAAAATCTGTCTATCATCGCAAGTTCTGCTAAAAACTTCATTAGCGTCTCTTATACTTACAAAGATGCCGTTAAAAAACTGGGGTGTAAATGGGATATGAATAAGAAAAAATGGTATTACGAAGACAATATTGGCGAGGAAAACATTAAATCCATCAAGGATATTGAAAACCTCAGTTTATCCACAGAAAAAGAAAAGCCCGCGCGGAGCAATACTGGAGAATCCGGAACTGGTGCTGGGGCTGGCGGAGCTTCAGGCGAATCTGACAAAACAGACAAAAGTAATAGGGTATATATTAAAGTTGCTTTTAAAAACAAGGATGCTGTAAAAAGGCACGGGTGTAAATGGGATCCTGATAAAAAATCGTGGTATTATTTCGCTGATACTGATAAAAATAAAATAGCAGAAATTATGAAACTTATCTAAAATGAAGCGTGTGCTGTGGTGAGCTAGCGATAGCGCGGGCATTTATGGGGGATACAAAGAGATTATATTTTTAATATAGTTGATATTGATTAATGGGAGGATAGGGCTACATTCCCATAGGTGTGTTTTGAGGAATGTTTGGATATTATAATTTGCCGGATACATATGAAAGAGTCCCGAATAAATATCAGTCATATATTTTTTATATTTGTGATTGATGAGATGAATGCTATCTTTAGGGAGAACAATTAGCAGTTGGATGTTAGGGTCCATAAAGTTATTTTTCGCAGTAATTACAGGAGCCTCGTGTGCAATTGAATGATTGCTGATATCTTTTAATGTAGGCGGATAATTATAGGGATAATACCATTCGCAGTCAATGCTATGCCCTTTGTAATATTGATATACCCAATAGATGCCTTTAATATAGTTAGAGCACGAATTGTAAATTACTGACGAATCAATAGTAATATTATTTTCAAATATCATATTATAGTAGTTCTTGTGCCATCTGCTATTATCATTATATATCTTGTAGCATAAGTCGTCTTTATTTTTTAATCCGTAATTATCACTCGGAATACTAGAATTGTTGAATATTTTTTTATTGATATATTTTTCGCAAATAATAAATATATCTTTGTCTTCTGTAATTGACAGTTGCTTGAAAATGTATTTCAGGCACTCATAATTAATGATATTATCGTGGACAAGAAGCCCATATTCTTCGGTGGCTTTCCGTGCAATTGAAATAATCTTGTCGGCGCCGTCGGCTTTAATATCCACGGTCAATAAGTGCGGAACAAAATCGTTCCCTAGGATAGAACACAAAGTACAATAGGATTCAATAATATCTTCCTCTTTATGAAGCTCCTTGTTAAGCCCCCACAAAAAGTTCAATTCTCTCAAGATGGCTACTCGCAAGTTATTAATATTCAAATAATTATATACTACCTGATTCGTGATTTTATCAACAGTTTCACGCATCAAGTAAATATTTTTAATATGCGACATCAGCGACAATATAATTAAATCTGCGTCAAGACCGTTGATAATAATATTTTCCGCAGTGGAGCCAGCCGTCATCATCTTGATTTTTTTAAATATCTTGTGTTCGCCTTCGCCACATTCATTACTTCCGCTATATATAATTTCTATGTTATGCGTGGAGTATCTCACTTTGTTATCCATATAAACATTCATCTTTTTCATAAAAGCCGTCCCTGGCGTTATGGCATTTGTATCCCATACCGGCGTATTGACGAAGTCCTTATCCAATTTATTTCTGTAAATATTCAAATATCTGCGCTTTCTCTGTTGAATAATTTTAGCCGTAGGAGCTACGCCATCGGCGCATATGACATATTTTTTAGCCTTGTATAATTCTATGTAGCTCTCAACCTTATTCCAAATACCTTCCAAAATTAGTTCATCAATTTCTTCCGTCTTCATAGATTCAGTTAGTTTGTCCTTTAAAATCTCTTGGGCGACAGTATGGATTATACCATTAAAATCAATGCAATAAATATCTGTCCGCGCCGGTTTATTATTATCTAAAATATTTTGATATTTTTTTGTCAACGAATAAAAATAATAAGGAATACCCATAATAATTTACTATGTATATATACTATTGTATTTATATGATTATCAATTTTTATTTTTCTTTATATGATATTAGAATATACAAACAAAATAATGGGAAGTCGTACTATAAATATAAATGACATATTTTTTGGGTCAGAACAATCAAAATATGCCGGAATAGCGTTATTTATGACGATTATGATACTATGTGTGATAATATTATTCAGCAGCAGCAGAATACCTATTGGAGACAGATTTATGTTCGTATTATTTATATTAATAATATCTGTTCCTTCAATCCTAATGTCCTTGTTTGAACTAACCTGTATAGTTACTGGCGGCAATCTTAATACCCGTTGGTGGTGCTGGCTATTGGCGTGGGTATTAGCAGTTATCATAATAGTATATTGCATTATGATAATAATATCTATGTTAATTTCTATGTCCGAGTACGATATGGCAAATGACAGATTAGATTACAGGACTGAAAAAAATAAAATGAGTAAAGATGAGGCAAACCTATATGCTAAAAAAATAATAATAGATGACAAGATAAGCCAACAAAAACATGAATCAAAACCAGAAGTATATAATACTCCTCTTGCTTCTTCCTCACACCCTACACACCCTACACACCCTACACCTCCTACACACCCTACGCACCCTACACCTCCTACACACCCTACACACGCTACACACGCTATGCCACCTCGTGTGGCTCCCGTAATATCTACAGCCCATCGTACTCCCACAACTCATAATGATCAAGCGATGAACTCTTCAACGCACGGTGTTAATTCGCAACCTCCTCATTACCAAGAGCCAAAAGTGAGTGATGTTAATTCGCTACCTTATCCTAAATCATCAACTAATGATATTTATACAAATTATGCACCTCTCGAAGGAAGCTCTGTTGCGTCTGAAATGACAATACAGCACCACGATAAACCATTCCCTATGATGCCCGCTCCTTCTCAGCAATCTACCAATAGCGTTTCTTCGTTTAATGGTTATGACAGCACTGACAATTATTCTTCATATTAAATATAAGGTTGTATAAGGCATAATTTTCGGTTAGATATTATTTTTTACTATATAATAAATACATTTAAGAAATGTTTAATATTATATATTAATGTTATTAATTATATATTAATGAAGAAAAAGTATGATGAAAGTAGTAAGAAGAATAATTATTTTCGTCCGCAATGTTGTAGAAATTGCGGATTAAACGGGCATTTATACAAAGATTGTCCGCATCCTATAATGAGTTTTGGAATAATATGCTATAAGATAGTTAATGGAGAGATTAAATATATTATGATACAGCGAAAGGATAGCTTGTCATTTATGGAGTTTGTTAGAGGAAAGTATAATATAGATGATGACAAATATATTATAAAGCTGATTGAATATATGACGGATTCTGAGAAAAAGCTGTTGCTTACAAATAATTTTGAGCAAATATGGAATTATACCTGGTGTCAAATAAATCAAGGGACTTTCAAGCATACAAAGGAATATATAGACTCCAAAAATAAGTTTGAAATTATTATGAATGATAGCAATATTAAAAGCATATTATCTATCAAAAACTTTAATAACAATAATGAATCAGAGCAAGAATGGGGATTTCCTAAGGGGCGAAAGAAGTTGAAGGAGGCTGATATAGATTGTGCCGTGAGAGAGTTCTGTGAGGAAACGCAATTGAACATGAATGATATTGAAATAGACAAAAATATTATTCCTTTTCAAGAAATCTTTTTTGGCACTAATAATATTCTATATAAACACGTCTATTATGTTGCAAAAATAATCAATGATAATGCCGAGATACAGCTTGACAATACATGTATAGAACAAATCCGCGAAATAAGGTCTCTAAAATGGTTTAGTGATGATGAAGTATTGAATCATATCAAGAATCATAACACCGAAAGAATCAAGATATTCAAAAAGGCTCATAGCATAATAAATTATAATAAATCTTTAATGTAAATAGATAATGATTAAAATTAAAAGTTGTCCCGAAGGCAAAGAACTTAATCCTATTACAAAAAGATGTGGTAAAAAATGTAAAGAATTTGAAATAAGAGATTCTAAAACAGGGTATTGCAAAGCCTCTGGAAAATGCCCCGAAGATAAAGAATTTAATCCTATAACAAAAAGATGTATTAAAAAATGTAAAGATGGAGAAATTAGAAATGTAAAAACAAGAATGTGTGAAAAAAAAAAGCAACCTAAACCTTCCAAGCCTATTCCATCTTCTAAAAAATGCCCCGAAGGGAAAGAACTTAATCCTATTACAAAAAGATGTGGTAAAAAATGTAAAGAATTTGAAATAAGAGATTCTAAAACAGGACATTGCAAAGCCTCGGGAAAATGCCCTGAAGATAAAGAATTTAATCCTATAACAAAAAGATGTATTAAAAAATGTAAAGATGGAGAAATTAGAAATGTAAAAACAAGAATGTGTGAAAAAATAAAGCAACCTAAACCTTCCAAGCCTATTAAACTTCAAAAACCTACTAAATTGATTAAACAACCTTTACCTCCTAGAACTCCATCTCCTCCTAAAGATTCGCCTTTACCTCCTAGAACTCCATCTCCTCCTAAAGATTCGCCTTTACCTCCTAGAACTCCATCTCCTCCTAAAGATTCGCCTTTACCTCCTAGAACTCCATCTCCTCCTAAAGATTCGCCTTTACCTCCTAGAACTCCATCTCCTCCTAAAGATTCGTCATTGCCTTCAAAAACTAATTCGTCTTCATCATCTAAGAAAAATAGTAATGGTTCTGATAATGACATAGATTTATATTATCCCGATATTGATGATAGTGATTTTGAGAAAAAAATAGCGAGAAATAAGGAGTTTTCAATACATAAGATAAGGAGCTTTCCGACTATAAGAACTGTTGAAGATTTTAATAAGGTAGCTAATGAATTGTGTGGTAAGTTTGAAACAACCCTATATCAGCATTTTATAAGCCAGTATTTATCACATAGAACTCCTTACAAGAGCATTATGTTATATTATGGCGTGGGTGTTGGCAAAACTTGTACGGCAATTACATTAACTGAAATGATATTATCTACAAAAACGATGGATACCACAGAACCGCATATATGGGTAATAATGCCTCAGGCATTGGAAGAGAACTTTAATAAAGAAATATTCAACTATGATATTAAAGTATTCAAGAATTTATTTAATCAATGTACTGGGGATAACTATGTCAAATTGCTTAATATAAACGAGAGCTCCTTTAATGAAAAGGATAACAAGGACAATATTAAAAGATTATTGAAGAAGAGATATGAGATTTTTACATATGACAGCTTTATGAAGCGAATTAATGAAAAATACAAGGATAATATTGTAGAAAACAAGGTTATTATAATAGACGAAGCTCATAATATCAGAAGTACTAATAATAAGGAAAAGGGTACATACAGTACTCTCAAAAAAATATTAGAAAACGGGAGAAATAATAGATTGATATTATTGTCGGCGACGCCTATGTATAATGAACCGCGAGATATCCTAGACCTCTTTAATTTGATGTTGATAAATGATAAGCGCGATAACATATTAAAAGAATATTACAATGTGTTCAATAACAATAACAAATTTAAATTTGACGATAAGGCTAAGAAATTAATTAAAAAGTTGTCTTCAAACTATATATCATATTTAAAAGGGAAAAATCCATTTACATTCGCCTTAAAATTAAAGGCGTCTTATAACAGCAATATAAAAATATTAAATGTTGAGCCAACAAAGGATCCTTCAAATAATTCTATACCTGTTAAGGAATTAGGATGGTTAAAATATATAAATGATGATATAGTAATCTCAAAGCTGGGAATATGCCAGAAGAACAAAATAGAAGCTTTGAAAAAAATAATAAACAAGATTAACTATAACAATATCCAGGAAATTGACGAGAATGAACTAAACGACATCGCCGTTGACGGAGCTGACGCGGACGCCGAAGGATTGTCGCAGAGTAAATCACAGAATCAGAATATGAGATTATTACAGCCTATGAATATTGTTTATGATAATGATATAGGTAAGGTAGGGTTTAATTCGTTTTTCAGGAATATTGAAGGTACAGCGAGCATATCCGTTAATTACAGTGAAAAATATAAAAATGCCTTGTATCCTACCGAGGAATATTTGGGTAAATATTCAGGTAAATTTTTGAATATATGCAATATAATAAGGAAATCAGAGGGAATAGTAGTCATATATTCAAGATTTGCTTGGGCTGGCATTATACCCCTTGCGATATGCTTAGAACATTTAGGATATTCCCGCGAAGGTACAAATAATATATTGAAAAACGCAGAAATTGTCAAGGACAAGCCAGTGTATAAAGATGTATCTAATCCAAAATACTGTATAATGACAAGTGATAAAAAAGAAATTATGGGTTCTACTACGATTAATAATTTGATAAAGAAGATTAATGATGACAAGAATATAAATGGAAAGGATATCAAAGTAATATTGATAACGCAAGTAGCAAGTGAAGGCCTAAGTTTTTATAATGCCCGCGAGATACATTTAATAGAACCATGGTATCACTTTAACAGACCCGACCAAATTATAGGTAGAGGCATTCGTAATTGCAGACATCAAAAGTTGCCATTTGAAAAACGCAACGTAACTGTTTTTATGCACGCAAGTGCTAATGATGACGCGGAAATGCAGAAGACAGAAACAATAGATATCCACGCCCTAAGAATATCTACGAGGAAATACATAGAGAGCAAGGAGATTGACAAGATAATCTCAGGCAATTCGCTTGATTGTTCCTTAATGAAAAACATTAATTATTTTCCGAAGAAATTATTTGAAATGGGAAACGTTGATATATTAACATCTCAGGGAAATAAAATAAAATACGAATTGGGTGATAATGAAGATTTAGAACCTTTATGTGGCTTTAAGGATGATGGGGCAATTGCGGAGACCGATGACATATCTGGATATAGAAGCGATGTCTATAAGCATCTTTTAAAAAGAACACAGGCGGCTATTAAAAATAAATTGCTTAAAATGATAGAAGATGATGTATATTATATATCATATAAAGAGTTAATTGATGATATCGGCGAGGATATTGATATTGACGAAGAAATCTTGATATATACTATAAATAAATCAATAAGGCCAGCTGTAATTATTGACAATTACCATATAGAACATCACAACCAGGGTATTAAACTTAGCATTATAGATGATATTATCGGCTCCAGGAACGGAGCTAAGGCCACAATGGCAAAAATTAAAATAAAAATGAATGTTGAAGGATTAAATGATACTGTTGTTAGTGTTTTAGATGACAAGAATAGCGACGATGACATAGATAATATCTTGAAAATTATTAATATAGATTATACTAATATTATTAGTACAACGATATCTATATATTTCAATTTAGATGACAAGATATTTAAAAGATTGGTCGAATATATAATAGTAAATTATGCCAAACTTGGAGACCTTGAAGATAATAGAAAGGCAGAATTGATGTATGTAATTAAATGCTTGGATTCGCAAGGAGTTTTTATAAGAAAGAAGGAGTTGCCTTCATATAATAAGAATAATAATAATGATTATATAGGATATATAAATATATATAATATTGAAAATAAAAATAATGAAGACATTAAAAATCTTGATATATCACTATATAATAATGTGGAAAAACGATGGAGTGAATCGCTGACAATAACAGAACAGAAAGAGTTTGCCAAATATCGCAATAGTAAAATTATTGTAATACCTGAAAATATGGAATTGGAAGAAATGCCTTGGGGTATTATAGAGCCGCAATTTATTAAGAAGGATAATATAATTAAAAATACCTTTAAGATATTTTCTACTGATGCTGTGGTTGGCAAAGGGAAAAAAATAGGTCGCGTATGCACCTTCTATAATAAGGCAGAACACAATAACTTTATTAAACAAATAGAAAAAGACAATGTATCTACAAGAAACTTTAAGGATATTAAAGAAATGTTATGTAAGCATATAGCTCACAAATTGATGGAAAATAAGAAGCTGGTTTTATTCCCTTTGTTCAAATAATCATATCTCAATTACCCCATTATTTTTATTATAAATAATATTTTTATCATTATATATTACGCATTTATCAAATAAGAATGATATAAATAATACTGTTGATTTATTGAATCTGTCATTAGCAATTCCTGACATTATTTCGGCGCTCTTAGTGATACCGAAAACTTTATTGAACTCTTTTGTAGATATAAATTTAATTATTTTATCTCTCACATCATCGCGATATGTATCATATGTCAGCGATTCTTCCAAAATTATTTTCATAGGACTATTTTTATGCTTATTCCCCATTTTTTGAGTACTTACCTTAGATTCATTTTTAGGTTCTTTATTTGGAGTCGCTTTATTTACAATAGGAAGTATCTTAGAATGAGCTACTCTCGGGATATCTTGTATAGTTGCGGGCAGTGTATGAGAATCTACAATAATACCAGGTAATCTATTTGCAGGAACAGGAATTACATTTAGAACTTTGGGGATATTTGCGGGTGTAGGTATATGTGCTTGGATGGGTGCAATGCCTGAAACTGTAATGCGAGCAGATGAGGTATTTTGTTTTTGGGAGCTATTTTGACAAAATCTTTCATATAGCTCGGGTTTATCATTCTTCCATATAATATCACTGTCTTTTGATGTCGGAAGCTTATTCGTCAAAATATTAATCATTAGATAATATAGACATCTAATTTATATATCATTTTTTATGCGTTGATTTATGGTAATGCATTATGTAATTACATATTCCTCGTACTTTAATTCGTTCTCCAAGATATTTATAGGGACAACATTTTGTTTCATAAACTTTTTTTTCAGTAAATAGAACTTCATACTTGAAGAGAATTTCTGTCTTATATTATTATCTACGGTATCGTGCTCTACTATTTTGCTATTTACATCTTCTTCTTTAACGCATATAGTTTCATTCAGTAAGCTTTTCATCAATTCGTATTTAGTTATTTCGTTCTGCGATTTAATACAAAATAATATATAATTATTCAGCTTCTCTAATGTATCTTCATTAAGCCAATTTAGATTTATAAAAACCCCATTATTATTCTTAGTATAGTTCTCGCCAGTCGCTAATATTATTTTAAATAGCTCTATTATTTCAACATTAGTCAGTTGACTTACACTATTCTGTATATTTTTACATAAATCTTTTTTATTCATAATATATAAATAATATAAAAATCTATTTATATAATAAATAAAATAATTTAAGGAAACATATTATTAATCTCCATAATTGTCGTCAATATCAAACTCTCCGCCTTCTGAATAATCATCATCTATATCTTCGTCATCTTCATCTTCATCTAATTCTTCATCTTCTTCCTCATCTTCTTCATCAATGTCATCGTCAAACTCTAAGCCGGCGCCACCAGTATGTTTTGAGGATTTACTTTTACTGAACTTATAATTTCCTTCTTCATCATCTTCTTCTTCGTCTTCATCATTGAATATTTCAATACCTTCGCCTTCGTAGTTAGCTTCATCTACTTCTGACATATCTTCTTCGTCAATTGATAAATTGCCATCTTCTATTTCATGAACCTGGGCGATGTCGTCCTTATCTTTGATTATTTTTCCGACAATTGAAATCATATTATCATATAGCGTGAACTTTTTGCCACATACTTTAACATTAACAAAGTCCCCGATTTTAATGCTATCAATATTAACTTCTGATTGTATTCCTGAAGTAATTTTAGGAATGCAAACTTCCAATATAGCCATTTCTTCGTACATTCCAATAGCTCTTAGACCCAAATTATTTTTGGCTATAATTTCGCATTTAATAATAGAGTCTTGTGCGGGATTACATATCTCTGCAATACAGCTCAAATCATAAGCGATATTCCCGTTTAAATGTGATTCTTTAAAATATCCGACAGACCTCTTAATTATCTTTATAGTATCTTTTTTAATATATCCGTGCTTACTACAGCAGTTTTCAAGCGTATGTCTAACCTTATCATAGATTATTGAGTCAAAGTTTGCTGTAATTTCTGAAGGAACGAGAATAATAGTAGTATTGAACTTGATTGGCATAAACATTTTATTAGAGGGCATTTATAAATATGTTATTAATCTATAAGAATATATCATTTTTTTATTTATATAGTAAAAATTGATATATAAAATCTATAATATCTATATTTATTAGAGAATATACATAATGGAAATATTAAAAGACGATGAAATATTTTCAATTATTGATACGCATTATTCGCTAATTCAAGAGAATAACAGCGGATGTTTAATAAAGTTGAGTAATTCAAGCGAATGGGGCGAAAATGAGTTTGCAAACTTTATAAATGTTATGAAAACCGAGAAATACGATGAGACTATTGAGAAGCAAACGCTCCAAGTAATGACGGAAGATGTTATCCTTGAAATAAGCGATAGCAACAATATCCTGAAATATTCCCATAATCCAAACTATATTGATTACAAGGATAAGAGCGCGTCGTTCTATAAATACAAGGTGCTCGCGAAACACAAATATGACCAGTTGTTTAACTCCGAGCTACAATTTAAAACAGTTGCAAAAAAACTCGTAAGCAAAGAGAATCTCCCCGATAACTGGAATGATATAAGGAAGTTTTTTAAAATAAACAAGAGAATTGTTTATACCGACAAAAAAACTAATATGCGGTTTATCGTCAATATATGCAAATGTAATAAATATGATATTGAAGAGGCTGACGATAGAGACCTATATTATAAATTGGCTAATTCTAAGATTATTAAATCTTCACAGAAATACGAGTTTTTTCTTGATATAACAAATGCGTCAAAAGATATTATATTGGAAGGATTGATTAAAATGGAACAAGCGCTTTTTCTATCGCCATACATAATCTCAAAAAAACAGCAACAAGATGTCATTGCAAATTATTCTGATCTAGTTTCAAAAGATATCGCAACGCGTTACTATAACTATAATAATCGCGATAAGAAACCCGATGATAAAACGAAGCCTGTATTATTAACCCCGAAGCCTGTTACGCTTGAGAAAATCAATATCTTAGAACCTGACGAATACACCGGCATTAGCATATTATCGGAATACACAGTAACTGAGAAAGCAGATGGCGAGAGATTGCTTATGTTTATAGATAATGCAGGGTATGTATATTTAATTGATAATACATACAAGGTAATAGACACAGGGCTTCGCTCTACAAAGGAGCTCTATAACTCTTTGATTGACGGCGAATATATATCTTGCGAAAAAAGATTGGATAAATCAAATGTTGGGCTCTTCGCTGCCTTTGATATGTATTATTATGGTGGCAAAAAAATCACAAGTCTGCCGCTTATAGAGGACGAGGCCAAAGAAGATAGCCGATATAAATATTTGGTCGGTAGCGGCAAATATATTAAATCGCGCGACGAAGGCAATTCAATTGATTATATTGTCAAGGAACATTTATATACTGACAGTATCTTGAAGGATTGCGATAATATATTGAAGAATGGTTCAAAATATCCCTACAGTATTGACGGCCTCATATTTACTCCCGCTAAATTGGCATTGTATTCTTATTATAGCAATAAGCCTGTTGAAATAACTGAGAGAGTTAAATGGGATCGTGTTTTTAAATGGAAACCGCCTGAGCAGAACTCTATTGACTTCCTCGCCAAGTTCGGCAAAGTTATTACTGTTGATGGTGAGAAATACAGGGAAATGTTTCTGCACGTCGGATATAATGCCAAGCACTATGATAAATATACCATAAATAACGCTTTGCGCGAGCTGTATGATGTTGAATATAAGAAATTGAATAAGGAGCAATCGGGCAAATACTCTCTCAAATTATTTAAGCCGAATAACTATTATGCAGAGGGTATTGAGAAATCCTATATTAAACTGAATGCACGCGATGAAGCTCGTTGCGAAAGTGGAGAATTGATAGACGGCGACAAGATAATAGAATATAGGTATTTATTGGACGAAAATATAAAGCCATCTATGCGATGGATTCCTATGCGTTTGCGCGAAGATAAGATGCGTATCTATAATACCGGGGAGATTTCTAAAACGGCGAACGATTATTCGGTTGCTATTAATATATGGAGTTCCATACATAATCCTGTAACCGAAAGCATTATCCGCGGTAAGGCTCCTATATTAAAAATGGATGCCGGGAACGAGTTGTTGCAATCCGATGATGTCTATTATTCACGCAAAATCAATCGCGACGGCCTATTGTCTGTTAATATGCAGCAGTTTCACAATATATGTATTAAAAATATGTTGTATTCCAAGCAAAAATATAGGGGCAGTTTGCTGGAATTGGCTTGTGGTGAAGGCGGTGATATGAATCGCTGGATTAATAATGATTATAGATTTGTTCTCGGAATTGATTATGTCAAGCACGGCATATACAATACAGATTCTGGGGCTTACAGTCGTCTCATAGGGAAAAAAGATGACTATAATAATAAGGGCGGAGGCGGAGGCGGCGGCAATAAGTTCAAGAAGTTTCCCTTGCAATTCCCCGATATCGTATATGCCGCAGGAGATTGTAGCAAACCTATAATGAACGGGGAATGTTCGCTATCAATAGATGACGAGGAGAGCGCGAATATCATACAGCTGGTATTAAATAAGCGCGGTGGGAATATTCCGGCGCATTATAAAAATGTTGCTGGAAGGGGTGCTAATGGATTTGATGTATGTGCGTGTATGTTTGCGATTCATTATTTCTTTGAGAATGAGGAAAAAATAAATACATTCTTAAATAATGTGAGTTCTATGTTAAAGGTTGGCGGAACCTTCATATGTACTTTTATGGATGGCAAAAGTGTCGTCGGTGCTATAAATGCAAACGGCGGTGATATGGTAGAGGGACGCAAGAAACTCAATAAGCGCGTGGAAGATAAGGGCGTTCCCTTGTGGGCTATTATTAGAAGGTATGATGCCGAAAGCGGCGAAAGCGATTTCAATAAGAAAGTTGATGTTTATATAGAGGCTACTAAGAAGTTTATTCCTGAGTTTATCGTAGATTTTGATGTACTTATTAGAAAATGTAAGGAATACAATATAGAATTGGTGGAAAGCGAGCTATTCTCGCAATCCTTTAACAAAATCAAGGGAAGATATACCGACCCGAATGTTAAAAAGAATAACATATACAATATAATAAGCGACCTAGACAAGGAGGAAGAGCTCAAACAATTCAGCTTCTTCAATCGCTGGTGTATATTCAAGAAAGTGTAGGGTGTGTCTATTCATATCTCTTCTTCTATGTTTGATTTATATTAGCTTTTTATCCTTTTTATCCTTTTTCTTTCTTCTTATTTTTATAGGCCATAGAAAATGTTGGAATCCTCGTTCCTTAGCTAATTTTAAAGGGAACCTTCTTTCTGGATTTTGTTGTAAATCTTTTATTAATAATTCTTTTTCAGTTCTTTTATTATACATCCCATAATTAAAATCATAAATGTTTATAAATATTTTTGTTTTAAATAATTTCCTTGCTTTTGTAAGCGATGGTTGTGGTTCTTTGTTAAAAATCTCAAGATAGTGATTTATTAAAGGTAGGCTGTTATACATATCTGCTATATTATTTGCTATTACTATTCTTTCTTCTATTATATCTTCTATGATATCGCATATGCTTTCGTCATTAATAATTTCAATCATATGAATAATTTCGTCATATTCATATCTATTTAATGTTTTAATAATGTTTTCATATTTAACTCTTTTTTTTTTACATTCATTCTTTAGAGAAGCTATAAGTTCTTTATATATAGATATCATTTATCTATGTATATCATTATATACCTTATTTTTATATAATAAGTCTTTGTATGCAAAAAAGAACCAAGTTTTTCTAAAAATTGAAAATTAAAATTTGAGTACATCTCTTGATTTATTTTGTAATTTCTAAAAAACTTTTGAAATTTTTGAAAAAACAGAAAGATGTACTCAAAATTTAAATTGTAAAAATATAAATATCTTAGTGTCTCTTAGATAGTATATATTTGCTCTATTATTTTGATTTATTCTAAAAAATTGACTATGATACAAGTCATTTAATATTATCGCAGAGCAGACAGCATAGCAGATATCAACAACAAACAAAGACAAAGCAGTAATGGCCAATTATGCTACTGAGTATAGCACCCTTCAAAAAAAGGAAGTATACAAGGCGGTCTATAACAATAGCGCTATGTATATTGTGTGGTTGGATGAGATTAAAAGGGATGGTGTTGATAGCGAGGGACGCATTAGGAACCCTATGTGTGAAGGAGAGCTTATTTATACCAATCAGGATGGGCTGTATTCAGTCCTTTGGAATGCTTGTGTAGCTGTCCTCCAAGGAAATTATAATTTCACTAATATACCTCTGTTGGGCGAGGAATATTATGATAATAAAATGTTTAATTACTTGCAGAAGCTAAAGTATAATCCTGATACCCGAGTGTCCCATACTGTTTAATATAGAGCCCTGTTTGTATAGGTAGGAGCTTGGGGAACAGGATGCAATTTATATTATTTATTTTTTATTTTTGAGAGGCCTCTACAGATTCCTCATTATTCGTATATAAAGCGTTATTTATTTTTATGTATATAATTAAGATGATATTATTTTATAGTATAGGATGTAAT
>Ga0208942_1000407_pt1 | contig 17558 bp, 16 predicted proteins | sample GreLakmeSU08MSRF_FD_187704 | JGI IMG/M metagenome (GOLD analysis project Ga0208942, IMG submission 187704) | Freshwater lentic microbial communities from great Laurentian Lakes, MI, USA - Great Lakes metaG SU08MSRF (SPAdes) | ecosystem: Environmental > Aquatic > Freshwater > Lake | place: Great... | reverse complement strand
CACGATTCCCGAGGACGCCTTTATCGGCGTGATTGGGGTGGCTCCCTCTGCCGAGCGCCTCGCCCATTGGACCGCGCGCGAGGCTGCCATCGACGCCCTGCCACCAACGGCCGACGGCGCCGCGCCGACCCACGAGCCGTACGCCTCGACAGGCGTCCGCACGATTCCGCCACGCGAGCTCGGTGGCAACCTCGATGTGATGCAGATCCGCACCGGCTCGACGCTGTTTCTACCCGTCGACGTGCCCGGCGCGCTGTTGTCGCTCGGCGATATCCACTTTGCCCAGGGCGACGGCGAGGTCTGCGGCTGCGCCATCGAGACGCATGGTCAGGCGCGCATCCGCGTCTCGTCGCATCGCAACGTGCGACACCGCCCGACCACGCCGCTGATCGAATCGACGGAGCCCGCCTTCCGTGCTGGTCGTCGCCACATCTCGACTACCGGCATGCCAATCGACGAGGACGGACGCATCCACCCGATGGATACGACACTCGCCGCCAAGAACGCAATCGAGCTGATGATCCAGTGGCTCGGTGACGAAGCCGGCCTGACGCGGGAGCAGGCGTACGTCGTCTGCTCGGCCAGCGTCGACCTCCGCATCTCGGAGATCGTCGACGTCCCGCACCCCGTCGTGTCGGCCCTGTGCCCACTCGACATCTTCACCGAGATTCGCCCGCAACGCGGGTAATCGCGAATAACTGCAAAAGTCACTTCAGACAGATCAGGAGAACAGCATCATGGGCGTAGTCAAGGGTTGGGAAGGTCGCTTTTACGAGGACTTCGAAGTCGGCGACGTTTACCGCAGCCGCATGGGCCGCACGATCTCCGAGGTCGACAACACGTGGTTCACGAACCTGACCATGAACACGAACCAGTCGCACTTCAACGCGCCGTTCGCCGAGGCCTCGCCGTTCGGCAAGATTCTCGTCAACTCGGCGTTCACGATCGCGCTCGTCACGGGACTCTCGGTGACGGACGTGTCGGAGAACGCGATGGCGAACCTCGCCTGGAACGACATCAAGCTGCCCAACCCGGTCTTCGTCGGTGACACCCTGTGGTGCGAGTCCGAGGTCCTCGAGAAGCGCGAGTCGTCGAGTCGCCCGTACGTCGGCATCGTCGGCATTCGCTCGCGCGGCCTCAACCAGCGCAAGGAGGTCATCTGCGAGTTCCGCCGCACGATGATGATCTACAAGCGTGAGGGCGCCAAGAGCCCCGAGGTCTTCCCGATCACGGACACGGACTGGACCGTCTGATGCACGACCGGGCACACCTCAAGCAGGCGCCAGGCGCGTACTTCGACGCCGTCGACGCGAAGGACATGGAGGGAGCGTTGTCCTTCTTCGCACCCGACGCCACGTTCACGATCCAGAGCGCCCACGTCACGTTCGAGGCGCACGACGGAATCCGGAGCATGTTCGAGAACTTCTTCGGCGACTACTCCCACATCGAGCACAACATCACGAACATCGTGGTGGACGAGGCCGAGGGGAAGGCGTCGACGGAGCAGTCGTGCCCGCACGTCAAGACCGGCGGCGAACTCGACCACGTGATCACGTGCAACTTCTTCAGCTTCGATGAGGCCGGGAAGTTCAAGCGCGTGATCGTATGGATCGACGGCGTCTCGCCGTTGAGGGACTGATCCATGTCCCTCCGCGCGCGGCTTCAGAGCGGCAAGATTCTCGTCGCACCCGGTGCGTATGACGCCCTCACGGCCCGCCTGCTCGAGCAGGCGGGCTTTGAGGCCGTCTACCGCGGTGGCTATGCGGCCTCGGCCGCGGCCTTTGCCCTGCCCGATCTTGGCATCACCACCCTGACCGACATGGTCGACCACGCGCGACGCATGACGTCGGCCATCACGGTGCCTGTGATCGCCGATGCCGACACCGGCTACGGCGAGGTGCCGCAGGTGATCCACACGGTGCACGAGCTCGAGCGCGCCGGAGTGGCCGCGATCCAGTTTGAGGATCAGGTCTTCCCGAAGCGCTGCGGACACATGGAGGGCAAGAAGGTGATCCCGGCCGAGGAGATGGTCGTCAAGGTGCGCGCGGCACTCGATGCACGGCGCAACCCCGAGACCGTCATCATCGCGCGCTCCGACGCAACGGCCGTGACGGGCCTCGACGATGCCATCGCCCGCTCTCGCATGTACGCCGACGCGGGTGCAGACGTGATCTTTATCGACGCACCGACCAGCGAGGACGATCTCAAAGCGATCGCGGCTGGCGGAATCAACGCCGTCTTGATGGTCAACATCTCCGAGTACGGCAAGACGCCCGACCTCGGCGCTCAACGCTTTGAGGAGCTCGGCTTCGGCCTCGTGATCTACCCCTCCTCAACGCTGTTTGCGGCGGCCCAGTCGACGAAGGAGTTGGCGGCTGCACTGATGGCCGAGGGTTCGACCGTCTCGAGCGTGCCGCGGATGATGCCGTTTGACGAAATCAACGACATTCTCGGCAAGGACGAGTGGGATTCGTTAGAAGACAATCTGAGGGAGAGCAAATGAGCACCGAACGCATCAGCGTCCTGCACATGCCGTCGATTGCGTTGGGGCCAGGCGCCTCCCTCGAGGCGGGCCATCATCTCCAGGCGCTTGGCGTCACGCGCGTCTTTCTCGTCACGGACGAGTTTCTCCAGCGCAGTGGTCTGATCGCCCCAATCGAGGCGGCTGTCCGCGCGGATGGCCTCGACGTTGTCGTCTACGCCGTTCCGACGGGCGAGCCGACCGAGGATTCGATGCGCGAGGCCGCCGAGGCCTGCGTCGCGAGTGGCGCCGATGGCGTACTTGGTGTCGGTGGCGGCTCGGCACTCGATTCGGCGAAGGTGGCAGCATTGATTGCCACCCATGGTGGGACGCTGCGCGATTGGATCAATGCCCCACTCGGCGGTGCGCGTGTTCCCCCGGGCCCACTGATGCCCGTCGTCGCCGTCCCGACAACGTCGGGGACCGGCTCCGAGGTGACGGCCGTCGCCGTCCTCGACCTGCCATCCGACAAGGTCAAGACCGGTATTGCTCACCCCTTCCTGCGTCCCAATATTGCGCTCTGTGATCCCGAGTTGACGGTCGGTCTACCGGCGCCAATTACGGCGGCTAGCGGCATCGACGCTCTGCTCCACGCGGCCGAGGCGTACACCTCGATTCCGTATACGCAACGCGCCAAGCCTGCCTCTGCCGGCGCACGCCCGAACTACCAGGGCGCAGCACCGATGGCAGATATTTGGGTCTCTGAGGCGATCGCACTGGTCGGCCAGCATCTGCGCCGCGCCGTTGCGGATGGCTCTGACATTGAGGCACGCGAGGGCATGATGCTCGCCGCGACCGCAGCCGGCATCGGCTTCGGCAATGCGGGCGTCCACATCCCCCACGCCTGCTCGTATCCGATCGCGGGTCTCAAGCACGCCTGGTCGCCACCCGGCTATCCGGGCGAGGCCAAGTTTGTACCGCACGGTCTAGCCTGTGCAATCACGGCCCCGGCTGCGTTTCGTCTGATCGAGCCGGCCGTGCCAGAGCGCTCGCGTCGTGCCGCCGAACTGCTGACGGGCGCGCCTGTCGACGCCGACGACCACGACGCCTTCGCCCGAGCGTTAGCTCAACTGATGGCCGACGTTGGTTGTCCCACCACGATCACCGAGGTGGGCTACAGCGAAGCCGACCTGCCCGAACTCGTGGCCGGCGCGATGCTGCAACAACGCCTGCTCGCCTGCTCGCCGATCCCAGTTGGCGAAGCCGATCTCGAGCGCGTCTTCCGCGAGTCGCTCTAGGTTGATCAGCTTCCTAATGGGGTCAGACCCTTTTAGGAAGTCGGATCAACTAACCGAGCAATCGAGCCGTCTCTAACTTCCTAAAAGGGTCTGACCCCATTAGGAAGCTGATCAACCTAGTCGGGCACCGGATCGCGCGCCACCCACGCCGCGATCACGGCGATCACACCCATGCCGGCAAAGGCAATCCAGCCGACGCCGTGGTCGAGCAGGATGCCGGCGATCGGCGTGATGATCAGTGCGAAGACGCCGCCCGTCATGTTGACAAAGGCAATTCCTGCGGCCGGATAGCGTGGCTCGGCCTTGACGGTCAGCACAAAGATCGCGCTAAAGGGCAAGGCGAAGCTGATGCCAATCACGAGCGACACGAGCGCGGCCAACCAGGACGGCAATCCAATCGAAAGCACGCCGAGACCAAGCCCGCAGGTCAGCACCGCCGCTGGGCCGATTACACGCCAGCTGACACCACGCGCAAACAGCGCGCCACCAATCGGCCGAAAGATCGCCGTCATCGCGAGCAGTGAGAAGCCGATCGCACCAGCCAAGAAACCGGTGATCGCGCCCTCTCGGAAGTAGATGACGATCCAAGCGCCAACCACGAGGCTGACACCGAAGGTCGCCGAATGGATCAGCGCGAGGCGCCAGAGAGGACCCGACCGCAGCACAGCGCCGAGATGATCGACCACGTTTCCCGTCTGTGGGCGCGGCTCGTCGCTGTCCTTCGGCCCGAATGCGGCGGCGGCCAGCGCAAAGGCTGCGGCAACAAGAAAGGTCAGGTGCCACGACCACCCGAAGGAATCAAACGCGGCACCCATCACCAGCGCGAGACCGAGACCAAACGTCGCGGCACCACCAAAGACGCCCGCAAGAAAGGCGCCGCCGAGCCGGCGACTCCCGTCGAGACCGCCCACGAACACAGGCCCCGTGCCGATACCAACAATCATGCGCGTCACAGCAAGCAACCAGAAGACCGGGCTAATCGCACCCAGCAGATTGGCAATTGCGACGAGCACGAAGGCGTAACGCACAAGCTTGAGCGGGCCGTATTTTTGCGCCGGGACGGCGGCCGGCAACTGCGAGAGCGCGTGCGTGATCAGCACGCCAGTAGTCAACAGTCCGATCATGCCGAGGCTCACTCCAAACTGATCACTGAGCGTCCGCGCGATCGGTCCGATCAGTGCGAAGTTGTAACCAATGCCGATCGCAATCAGACAGACGCGAGCGATCAGCCCCCACGAAGGCCGGTCAGTGGTGGTCGGAGGCATCAAGGTAAGGTGGCCTTCCGGTTTGACACCGGCGGGTAATTCACTCTATAACGCCTTGTCACCAGAGGATTTGTTACAGGAGCCTTCAGAAGTGGGCTATCGTGCCCCTGGTACGGAGAGAGAAACGCAATCGGAGGAGCGGGATGAAGCGCATCGGAGTCGATGTTGGTGGCACGTTCACCGACCTCATCTACGTGGATGATCAGAAGGGCACCGTGCTGGTGCATAAGACGCCGTCGACACCGGCGGACCCATCGATTGCCACAGTCGAGGGAATTGCAACGCTGTGCGAGATGGCGAAGATCAAGCCATCCGACCTCGATCAGGTGTTCCACGGCACGACCGTCGCCACCAACATCGTGATCGAGCACAACGGTGCCAACGTCGGCATGATCACGACTGAGGGCTATCGCGACGTCCTGCATATCGCGCGCCACAAGAAGCCGATGAACTTCTCGCTGTGGCAGAACCTGCCGTGGCAGGCCTACCCGATCGCACGTCGCCGCAATCGCCTGACCGTCAACGAGCGCATTCTCGCCGACGGCTCGGTGCAGATTCCACTCAACGACCGTGAGGTCCGCGCGCAGGTCCGCAAGTTGAAGAAGGCGCAGGTCGACGCTGTCGCCGTCTGTCTCCTCTTCTCCTTCCTCAACGACGAGCACGAGAAGCGTGTTGCCGCAATCGTGCGCGAGGAGTTCCCCGAGGCGTTCATCTCTGTGTCGTCCGAAGTGATCCCGCAGTACCGCGAGTACGAGCGCTTCTCAACTGTTGCCCTCAATGCTTTCGTCGGCCCAAAGGTCGCGCACTACGTGCAGCGCTTCGACGCCGAACTGCGCAAGATGGGCGTCAAGACCGGCGTGCAGCTGATGACGAGCGCGGCGGGTGTGGCCACGCCAGAGGCCGCCAGCAAGCGTCCCGTCAACCTGTTGATGTCGGGTCCGATCGCTGGCGTCGTCGGTGGCATCTGGGCTGGTCGTGTGGCCGGTGAGCCGAACGTGATTACGCTCGACGTCGGTGGTACCTCTGCCGATATCGGCCTCGCGCAGGACGGCAAGCTGCGCATGAAGCACCTGCTCGACACGAAGGTCGGCCCGTACCAGGCGATGATCCCGATGGTCGACGTCGACACGATTGGTGCTGGCGGCGGTTCGATCGCCTACATTGACTCGGGTGGCATCTTTCGGGTCGGTCCCCGCTCGGCTGGTGCCATGCCAGGCCCCGCAGCGTACGACCAGGGCGGCACGGAGCCAACGGCGACCGACGCGATCATCGCGCTCGGCTGGTTGCGTTCCGAATTGTTCCTCGGTGGCAAGAAGGATCTCCGCGTCGACCTCGCCCGCAAGGCCGTCGAGACGAAGATCGCCAAGCCGTTGAAGCTGACCACCGAAGAGGCCGCACTCGGTATCTTCAAGGTGCTCGTGCACTCGATGGTCGATGCGATCGAGCAGTCGTCGGTCCGCAAGGGCTTCGATCCGCGCGAGTTCGCGCTGATTGCCGAAGGTGGTGGTGGCCCGCTCTTCGCGAGCCACATCGCACCTGAGGTGGGCGTCAAGCACGTGCTGGTGCCGAACTATCCGGGCATCACCGCGGCGCTTGGTCTCCTGACCACCGACCTCGTCTACGAGTACACGAAGACGGCCTACGTGATGGCCTCTGAAGTGGTCTCGAATGCGAAGACGCGCTCCACCCTCGAGAAGCAGTTCGCTGCCCTCGAGAAGGAGGCGATGAAGCAGTTCGCAACCGACAAGATCGATCAGAAGCGCATCCGCTTGGAGCGCATCGTTGATGCCCGTTACGAAGGTCAGGGCTACGAGCTTCGCGTTGATGCGAAGGCTGGTGCGATTGACGAGAAATGGGTCAAAGCAGTCAAGAACGAGTTCCACGAGGCGCACGAGCGAGAGTTCTCGCGCCGCTTTGAGGCGGTCGACGTGCAGATCGCGAACATCCGTGTTCGTGCCATCGGTGCGATGCCGGGCCTCAAGCCGACGCTGGTCAAGAAGGGCACGAAGACTCCGCCCAAGACTGCACTCAAGCTGACGGCCGACGCCTGGTTCGAAAAGGCCGGCAAGCCCGCCAAGTTCAAGACCAAGTTCTACGAGCGCACCGAGCTCCTCGCTGGCAACCACATTGCTGGTCCAGCGATCATCACCCAGTTCGACTCGACGAGCGTCGTCCCGCCCGGCTACACGGCCGACGTGGACAAGCACGGCAACCTCATCATCAAGTACTCCGCTGCAGTGGCCAAGGCCGCTGAGAGCGGTCACTAACCCCCAACTGCGAGAGAAGAGGCATTCCTAATGGCTGATCTGCCCGAAGTAGGCATCAACCCCGGTAAGCCCACCCGCAAGCGGGTGGGGGTCGATCCGATCACGCTGCGCGTGCTCGGTGGTGCGTTCGATGCAATTGCACAAGAGATGGCGGGCGTGTTGTTCCGCATGTCGTACTCGTCGATCATCCGCGAATCCGAGGATCTCGGTGCGGGCCTGTTCGACGCTGAGGGTCGCGAGCTTTGCGAGTCTGAGTCGACGCCGATGCATATTGGCTCGTTGCCGTGGTACATCCGCGGCTTCCTGCATCGCGTTGATAAGAACGAGCTGAAGGAAGGCGACATCATCATCCACAACCACCCGTATCTGGGTGCGTCGCATACGCCGGATATCGCGGTGGCTGTGCCGATCTTGTGGAAGGGTGAGTTGCTCGGCTTTGCTGCCGTCACCGCTCACGTCGCCGACGTCGGTGGCTCGTACCCTGGTATCAACGCGGATGCCTTCGACATGTACGCCGAGTCGAAGATCTACAACGGTCTCAAGTGGTACGAGGGTGGCGTGTTGAATGAGGACCTGGATCGGATGGTCTTCGACAACGTCCGCACCGAGACGATGAACCGCGGCGACATGGAGGCCATGAAGGCCGCCTGTATCCTCGGTCGCGATCGTTTTTACCGTCTGCTCGAGAAGTACGGCGCCGACACGTGCATGTCGGCTGCGTACGACTGGATGGACTACTCGGAGAAGCGCCTGCGCGCCGAGATTATGAAGCTGCCTGACGGTGAGTACATTGCACCGACGGCGTGGCTCGACGACGACGGTCGCAACCGCGATGTGCGGCTGCGGGTGGAGACGAAGATCATCGTCAAGGGCGACCATGTGACGGTCGATCTGACCGGCTCAAACGCCGAGGTTCCGACGGGCTACAACGTGCCATTCGAGGGGTCGCTGCTGGTTGCCGCGTACTTCGCGATCCGCACGATTCTGCTCGATCAGGACCGTCTCGACGAGCCAGTGCCACAGAACGACGGCATCTTCCGCTGCGTCGACGTGATCGCGCCAAAGGGGTCGATCTTCAATCCGAACTTCCCTCGCGCCTGCTTCTCGCGCTTCAACCAGTGCCAGCGCGTCGTGGACAACACGATCGTCGCGCTGTCGAAGGTTGTGCCGGATCTGGTCACGGCCGGTAACTCGGCCGCGATCCACTTCTGCTCGTACGCGGGCTTCATCCCCGAGAAGGGCGAGTACTGGCTCTACCTCGAGGTCAATGAGGGCTCGTACGGTGGTCGTAAGGGCCGCGATGGCATGGACTCTGTCGACTGCCTGATGGCAAATACGCGCAACAATCCGATCGAGGAGCTGGATATGCGCTTCCCGATGCGAACGGAGCGCTACGAGCTGCGTGACGAGCCGGCGGCGCCGGGTCAGTGGCGCGGGGGTGTCGGCATTGTCCGCACGAACCGGTTCCTCGAGCCGGGGGCGTACTCCTGTGAGGGCGATCGCCACACCGATCCTCCGCGTGGCATCTTCGGCGGCTATGACGGCCTGCCGGCGATGGTCCGCCACCATAAGGCGGGCGGCGGCTACGAGGAGATCCCAGCCAAGGTGACGGGTCTGATGTGCGAGGCCGGTGACGCGATCCAACTGATCGAACCGAACGGCGGTGGCTACGGCAATCCGCTCAAGCGCGACCCGAAGCTGGTCGTCGAGGATATCCACGACGACTTTACGACGGTCGAGTTGGCGCGTGAGGCCTACGGTGTCGTCGTTGATCCAAAGACGCTCGTGCTTGATCTTGCGGCTACAAAGAAGCTTCGTGCCCAGTTGACCAAGAAGCGTGGCCGCAATTTCCAGGGCGAATTACTGTCTCTGGTCAAGTTGCCGCATCGCATGGCCGTGTCGCCCCACAAGGCGGCTGCCAAGCCACGTAAGAAGAAGCCGGCGGCTCGCCGCTAGGTTCGAAAAGACGAAGCGGCGACGGCGCATGCCGTCGCCGCTCTGTTCTTACCTGAGCCGTCATCGATTAGATCCCTTAGGACGGGTACGCTCTCACCTATGCGCAGACCACTCGAAGACGTCACCATCCTCGCGATCGAGCAGTACGGCGCGGGCCCTTGGGGCACCGTGCACCTCGCCGACCTCGGCGCGCGCATTATCAAGATCGAGGATCCGACCAGCAAGGGCGACATCGGTCGCTACGTGCCGCCATTCCAGGAGGGCGAGGACTCGCTCTTCTTCGAGACGTTCTGCCACAACAAGGAGTCGATCTCACTCCAGCTGCGCTCACCGGAGGGCCGGGCGACCTTCGAGCGCCTCGTCCCCCACGCCGACGCGGTCTTCTCGAATCTACGCGGTGACGGTCCGGCGAAGCTAAAAATTCTTTACGACGACCTCAAGCACCTCAATCCGGCGATCGTCTGCGCCTCGTTGTCTGGCTTCGGCATGACGGGTCCGCGCGCGGCTGAGGGCGGCTACGACTACATCGCCCAAGGCATGGCCGGCTGGATGAGCCTGACCGGCGATCCCGACGGCCCGCCAACCAAATCGGGTCTGTCGCTCGTCGACATGTCAACCGGCTACGCGGCCGCGCTGGCAATGATGTGCGCCCTTTGGCGTGCGCGCCGCGACGGTGAGGGCTGCGACGTCGACGTCTCACTGTTCGAGACGGCGTTCAACCTCGACATGTACGTCTCGACGTGGCATCTGTCGCGCGGCTGGGAGCCGATTCGTACCCGCAACTCGTCGCACCCATCGATCGTGCCGTTTGGGAACTTCCCGACCTCCGATGGCTGGGTCGTGATCGCTTGCGCCAAGCAGAAATTCTTCGAAAATCTCGTACATGCGATCGGTGTCGAGTGGATGCTCGAGGACGAGCGTTACGCGACGACAGCCGCCCGCCTCGAGCATCGCGACGCCTGCACGGCCGATCTCGAACAGGTACTCGCAACGAACACCACCGACCACTGGGTCAAGGTACTCGCGGCGGCCGACGTCCCGAGCGGCCCGATCTACTCGATCGCCGAGGCTGCCGCCGACCCGCAGACGATCGCGCGCGACCTGATCGCCGAGACCGAACACCCCGTGCTCGGGACAGTGCGCCAGATCCGCTCGCCGCTTCGCATGCCTGGTGCGGCTGAGGAACTGAGGCTCGCGCCGAAGCGCGGCGAGCATACCCGTCAGGTCCTGACGGAATTGGCCGGTATGGACGAGTCCGAAATCAACGCCCTTGCCGAGGCAGGCGTCTTCGGCGACGTGGAGGTATGACGATGGCGAAGAACGTGACGATCGATCGCGAGCGCTCGTACCAGCGCATCGAACACGACATCGAGACGCTGGCCGGGCCCAACTTCACTGAGAGCGATGAGGCGATTCGCCGCTACGCCTACACCGCTGTGTTCGAGAACACGCTGCAGTACTTCACGCGCGAGCTCGAGCAGATTGGGTTTAGCGTCTGGCGCGATCCGGTCGGCACGCTGATCGCCTCGAATGTCCCCAAGGGCGCTCCCGCTTTCGGTATCGGCTCGCATTGCGATTCGAACCGCAACGGTGGCAAGTACGACGGCACACTCGGCGTCGTCACCGCTCTCGAGGTCTGCCGCCTGGCGCAGGAGTCTGACCAGCACATCCCGCTGCGTCTGATCTCCTTCCTCGAGGAGGAGGGCTCGGGCTTCGGCCAGATGCTGCTCGGCTCGCGCATCATGCTGCAGCGCGTCACTGAGGAAGAGCTGAAGACCACGATTCTTGCCCCGGATGGCACGTCCTTCTGGGACTCCGCGAAGGCCGCGGGCTATGAGCCGGAACGTTGGCAGGAGTCGATCAGCGAGATCGATGGCTTGACCGGGTGGATCGAGGTCCACATCGAGCAGGGCCGCGTCTTGCAGGACACGGGCAACCGCATCGGCATCGTGCACGCGCTGCCGGGCTACGTCCATGGCGACTTCCACTTCACCGGTCGCGCCGACCATGCGGGTGCCACGCCGATGGACTTCCGCGTCGACGCCGCTATCCCAGCCGCCGAGACGATCCTCGAGGTCGAGCGCCTCGCCAACGAGATCGGTAAGACGACAGTCGGTACGACAGGCGAGCTCGAGACGCAGCCATGCCTGATCAACGTCGTGCCCGGCAGCGTTCGCGTCTCGCTCGATACGCGCTCGGTCACGGGTGGCCATGTGGAGCTACGCGACCGCATCGTGCCGTACGCCAAAGGGCGGGCCGAGGCACGTGGCGTCGGCTTCGAGTGGGTCGAGCGTCAGTCCCTCCCGATCACCCCGATGAACGATCGTCTAGTCGAGGCGCTGCGTGCGGAGGCCGAGGCGACGGGCGAGCCGTTCTTGGTGATGCCTTCGGGCGCGGCGCACGACACGATGTGCGTGGCCGACAAGGTGCCGACGGCGATGGTCTTCGTGCCCTGCGTCGATGGCCTCTCGCATACACCGCTCGAGGACTCCGACACGCGCGACGCGGCGCTCGCCGCCGAGATCGTGCTCGGCGCGATCATCGCACTCAACGCCTGACCGGCCGCTCTTGCCGTGCAAAACGGTACACGTGACAGATACCTCTGATCACCGTAGACTCTCGGCATGGCTGCCGCCCCGGAGCACCGCGATGTCCTAATTGTCGGTGCGGGCTTCAGTGGCCTCTACCTCCTCCACCGCCTGCGCCAGCGCGACCTGCAGGCCCACCTCGTCGACCGCGCACCGAGTGTTGGCGGCACGTGGTATTGGAATCGCTACCCGGGCTGCCGTTGCGACGTCGAGAGCATGACGTACTCGTACTCCTTCGATGAAGAGCTCGAGCAGGAGTGGAGCTGGTCGACACGCTACGCCGATCAGCCCGAGATTCTTCGCTACCTCAACCATGTCGCCGATCGTTTCGACCTACGCCGCGACATCCAGCTCGAGACGAGCGTCACTGCCGCACGGTGGGACGAGGATGCGAGCCTCTGGCGCGTCACCACCAACCATGGTGAGCTAACCGCACGGTGGTTCGTGATGGCCACGGGCTGCCTGTCGATACCGAACACACCACGCTTCCCTGGCCTCGATCGCTTCGATGGTGCGTGGTACCACACTGCTGCCTGGCCCGAAGACGGCGTCGACTTTACGGGCCAGCGCGTCGGTGTTATCGGCACCGGCTCCACCGGTATCCAGACGATCCCGCAGGTCGCCGCGCAGGCGGAACAGTTGACCGTCTTTCAGCGCACCCCAAACTTCAGTATCCCCGCCTGGAACGGCCCGATGGATCCCGCTGCAGAAGCTGCCCGCAAGGCGATCTATCGCGAGACCCGCGCCACCGCGCGCCGCGGGCCCACGGGCGACATCTGGCCCGAGAGCACGTCGACGGCCCTCGCTGTCTCGGCCGAGGAGCGCGAGGCCGAGTACGAGCGCCGCTGGCACGAAGGCAGCTTCTCGTTCCTCTCGTCGTTCCATGACATCACCACGGACGAGACAGCCAACGAGACGGCCGCCGAGTTTGTCCGCAACAAGATCCGCGCGACCGTCACCGACCCGGCCGTCGCCGAACTGCTCTGCCCGTACAACCACCCGCTCGGCACGAAGCGCCTCTGCGTCGACACGGACTACTACGCGACGTATAACCGTCCGAACGTGACGCTCGTCGATATCAAGGATGCACCGATCGAGGAGATCACAGAGACCGGGCTGATCACCGGCGGCACCGAGTATGCCTTTGACAGCCTGATCTTCGCGACGGGCTTCGACAGCATGACCGGCGCCTTGCTGGCCGTCGATATCCGCGGCCGCAACGACCAGAGCCTGCGCGACCTCTGGGCTGAGGGGCCTCACTCCTACCTCGGCTTGACGGTCCACGGCTTCCCGAACCTCTTCACGATGACGGGCCCCGGCAGCCCTTCGGTCCTGAGCAACATGATGACCTCAATCGAGCAGCACGTGGAATGGGTCGACGAGTGCATCGGCCATCTGAGCGAGCAGGGCCAGACCACAATAGAAGCCACCCCTGACGCCCAAGCCGACTGGGACCAACAGGTACACGACGAGGCCTACGCGACGCTCTATCCGCGAGCCGCCTCCTGGTACATGGGCGCCAACATTCCTGGCAAGCCCCGCGTCTTTCTGCCCTACATCGGTGGTGTCGGCAAGTACACCGAAATCTGTGCCAACGTGGCTGCTGACGGGTATCGGGGTTTTGTGGTGGCCTAAGCACGCGCAGCCAGTTAGAGATCGAGCCCGATGCGATCGCCCTTAGCGCGCGACACGCAGATCATCATCGAGAACTGTTCGGCCTTCTCGTCGTCGGTCAGCACCTCGTCGCGATGGTCGGCCTCGCCAAATTTGATGTCGGTTTCGCAGGTGCCACAGTTGCCCTCGCGGCATGAGTTGAGCATGCGTCGACCCGTCGCCTCGATTGCATTCAGGATCGTCTGGTCGGCAGCAACGACGATCTCGGAGCCATCGTTGAGGACGACAGTGAAGGACTGATCTTGCACGGGCGTAGTATCCCACACGAAAAAGCGCGTCCGGCGGACCGCTCTTGCCTGGCGAGAACTGCGACGTCTGCTGAGGTGAGCGGTGGGGTATGGTGATCCCCGGAGGAGCAGCAGATGGCGATCGAGGTACCGCAGGGGGCGACCGAACCAGCAGCAGGGGTTTCGTCGCTCGCCGACGATCCTTGGTCGATCCCGAATCTGACGGACCCCTATCCCCTCTTTGAGCGCATGCGCGACGCGGGGCCTGCGGTCTGGCTTGAGCAGTACGGGGTGCACAGCTTTACGCGCTTCGATTCGGTGCGCGAGATTCTCGTCGACCACGAGACCTACATCTCTGGGGCGGGTGTGGGCCCAACGAACCTCCACGCGACGCCAAACTGGCGCCCCCAAGGCATCCTCGAATCCGACCCGCCTCGCCACACACCAATGCGTACGGCGATGACGAGCGTGATTGCTCCCCGCAAGATGCGCGCACTCCGGCCGGGCTTCGACGCCTACGCCCAGGCACTCGTCGGGCAGGTGCTGGCAACCGCTGCACCCGACCTCGTCCACGACCTTGCCGAGGAGTTCACCCTGCGTGTTTTCGGTGACGCGGTTGGTATCGGGCGCGAGGGGCGGCGCGAAAACCTGCTCAGCCATGGCGCGATGAACTTCTCGTTCTTCGGCCCCGACAACGATCTGCATCGCCAGCACGTCGCCACCGGCGAAGGCACACCCGAGTGGGTGCTCGCCAACTGCGAACGCAGCGCACTCTCGCCCGACGGGATGGGCGCACAGATCTGGGAGCAGGCCGACGCAGGCGTGATCCCACCCGAGCAGGCAACGCTGCTGATCCGCGCGATGCTCTCGGCCGGGCTCGACACGACCGTCTTTGCGATCACCAACACGCTGGTCTGCCTCGCGCGCCACCCCGAGCAGTGGGCAATGGTGCACGACGACCCGACGCTGATCAAGTTCGCGATCGACGAGACGCTGCGCTACGAGTCGCCCTTTACCGCGTTCTTTCGCACCACCAGCCGCGACGTGGTGCTCGACGGTGTCGCCCTGCCAGCAGGCTCAAAGCTGCTCGTCTTCCTCGGCGCCGCCAACCGTGACCCACGCAAGTGGGGCGACACGGCCGACCAGCTCGACATCACCCGCGACACTGGGGGCCAGCTCGCCTTCGGGATGGGGATCCACCAGTGCGTCGGCCAGCCGATCTCGCGCCAAGAGTCGCAGGCCGTGCTCGAAGAGTTCGCACGACGTGTCGCACACATCGAACTGACGGCCGAACCAACGCTCTACCTGCACAACACGCTGCGCTCCTGGTCGACGTTGCCGGCCCGGCTCGTCAGCGCCTGATCAGCCTGTCGGCGAGACCAGCCAGTCGTCGATCCAGGTAGCAATCTCGCTCAGGCACGCCGCCGAAATCGTGCCGGCATAGCCATGAATGCGCTCGCGACTGATCGCACGCGGCTGCTCAGTCATGGCAAACGTCCGGGACTTCAGGCCCGTCTCGCCCAGTAGCTCGACATGGTTTGGCCAACCGCGATCAACACCCGTTGCCGGCACCACCGCCACGAGGTCAGGCACTAACGCGCGATGGTCAGCCGACGAGATGACCACCACCGGCCGGCGGCCACCCTGTTCTCTGCCAACTCCCTCACCAAGCTCTGCCCAGACAATGGAGCCCGTCTCGAGCGAGATCACCAGCCCTCCAGACCATCGCTCGAGGTGACATCCCAGATCGCGGTCTCCGCGCGATACGCCGCCATCACCTCAGGCGACGCCGACCGCATCGCCTCGGCCGCTCGCGTCATCCGATCGCGACGATCGTAGTCTTTCATCAGCGTCTCGAGAAACTGGTTGATCGTCATCGACTTGCTTTGCGCCGCACCACGAATGCGCTCACGTAGTTGACGCTCAACCTTGATTGTCGTATCGGGAGGCATATCGAGAAGCATACTATGAAGATCCTGTGTCATGACTGCAGCATCGCGTATCGCGCCAGTCCGGACGTGCTCAGCGACACACAGATCGGCGCCACCGACGACCGAACTGCACTGCACCGCGGACGAACCCGAACAACCACCGCTCGCCGATTCACACGTCCCGCACCAAACCTCCCACGGTCGAGCACCACCCAGACCTCCACGGAGCAAAGGAATACCTGTACGCTGGCCGCCATGTGCGATACGCAGCATCTCCTCCATACTCATCACCACGGTCCCGAGTTCATCCTCGATACGCCCGTGATGCGCGACTTCATCGCGCAGGTCAAGGCCGAAATTGCGGCTGGTGGCATCGTTGAGGAGGCGATCAAGCGCATCGAAGTCCCCTTCGCTGCATTGATGGATGACCCTGACTGGCTGCCCGCCGAGTACATGGCCGATGCACCCGAGAGCGGGATGGGACAAGGCATCGGACAGTGGGCCCTCTACCGCGCACAAGACGGCTCACTCTGCCTGTTCGCGCTGGTCGTGCCGCCCGGCAAGTCGACACCGATCCATGACCACCTCGCTTGGGGACTGATCGGCCTCTACCAGGGCACCCAGGATGAGGACGTCTACGCCCTGACCGACCACGGTGTCCAGATGAAGTCGCATAACAAAATCAAGCGCGGCGAGTTTTTCGCGCTGATCCCACCCGACGACGACATCCATCAGATCACCACGACGAGCGACGTCACCAGCGTCTCGCTGCATCTCTTGACGAACGACACTGGCTGCATTTGGCGCCATCGATTCGACGCCGAACTGGGGACGACCGAGCCCTTCCGCTCGGGCTACGTCAACGCCGAGTGCGAAGACCGCACGCACGATCACGATCATCCTGCCGACCACGACCACTCGCACCACCACTAGGAGTAGCACCATGGCCCGCCGCGTTATTGACCTCTCCCAGCCGCTGTCGAAGGACTCGCAGCTGCACCCATTCTTCCCCACCGTGCAGGTGCTTCGGCATCTGCAGCACGGCGATGCCACCGGCGACGAGAAGTCGTTCGACGCGCAGATCATCATCACGTCGAACCACGCGGCCACCCACGTGGACGCGCTCGGCCACTTCGATCCCGATCCGAAGGCAGCCAAGATCGATGAGATGCCGCTCGATACGTTCTGTGGTGACGCCGTCTGCATCGACGTGCGCGAGTACCCCGCCGGCCATGAGGTGACGGTCACCGAGATGGAGGCTGCAATCGCCGCCAGCGGCCAGGAGATCCGCCACGGCGACATCCTCTTGTTCTGCACCGACCACTACAACAAGACGGCTGGCACGCCCGCCTTCCTCAACGGCTTTAGTGGCGTTGCGGCGGAGTGCGTCTACTGGATGAAGGACAAGGGCGTCAAGATCTTCGGTGTCGAGACGATCAGCCCCGACCTCGTCTACCAGACCGGCGCGTACACGAACCATCGCGCCTGCGCCGACGTTGGCATTACCCACTACGAGAACCTCAACAACCTCAAAGAGGTCGTCAACCAGCGCTTCCAGTTCTTCGGCTTCCCCCTGCGCCTCGTGCCAGCCACCGGCTCGCCGATTCGCGCCGTCGGCATCGTCGAGGACTAGCTTCCTATTGGGGTCAGACCCTTTTAGGAAGTCGGATCAACTAGCCAAGCAATCCAGCGGCCTCTGACTTCCTAAAAGGGTCTGACCCCAATAGGAAGCTGATCCACAAACCAAACAATCCAGCGGCCTCTGACTTCCTAAAAGGGTCTGACCCCAATAGGAAGCTGTTCAACCGTTAAGTCGTGTCATAATTCAGACGTGAGCAAGCAGAACATCGCGCAGTGGGAGGAGAAGTTCTCCTCGCCCGAGTACCAGTTC
>Ga0208942_1000406_pt1 | contig 17573 bp, 14 predicted proteins | sample GreLakmeSU08MSRF_FD_187704 | JGI IMG/M metagenome (GOLD analysis project Ga0208942, IMG submission 187704) | Freshwater lentic microbial communities from great Laurentian Lakes, MI, USA - Great Lakes metaG SU08MSRF (SPAdes) | ecosystem: Environmental > Aquatic > Freshwater > Lake | place: Great... | reverse complement strand
ACTCACGCACTGCGGTGAGATAGGTCTCGGGTTCGCCCCCTTGATCAAGTGCTTTCTCAAAATCGGTGGTGGCATCTGCTGGTTTGTCGCGGGCGCGGTCGATACGCCCTATGGCCATCCAGGCTTGGGCGAGAACGTCACGGGTAACGCCAGCTCCATCGGAGATGACTTTACGAAGAAGTTCGAGAGCTTCATTGGGCTTGCCGCGGGTGGTGAGAATCTCGGCGTTCCAGTAGCGAGCTTCGGCTTGAACGGGGGCTGGGGTGGTTTCGGGGAAGGCGGATAGTTCTTTTTCCGCTTCATCGGGTTGGCCTTCGGCAAGGAGAGCTTTGACGAGAAGGAGACGAGCAGAATCTTGGCCTGGCTCTTTAAGTATTTCTCGTAGCTCTTTGATTCCTAAAGAGCGTTCGTTTTGATTGAGATAAGCAGTGGCGAGCCCGAGTTTAATTTGGGAAGCGAGTGCTGGGGTGAGATCTTTCGATTTTAGCTCTTTCCAATTTGTGGCGGCTTCTTTCCAGCGACCGAGTTCGGAAAGAGAAGAGGCGCGAACGAGGCGGCATCGGATATCCAGTTCGGTGGGAGGGGTTTTTGGCAAGGCGGTGAGGGCTTCGTCGGGGCGGTGATCACTGAGGAGCGCTTCTGCGAGGAGAAGTTGAGCATAGGGCTGAGGGGTGGAGTTATTTTTGGTTAGATAGGTGCGCAATCGGGGGATGGCGTCTCGGCCCAGTCCATCCTGGATCATGACCTCGGCGGTGCGGAGTTCTTTGGGTAACTCCGCGGCCGTGGCGGTGACGATAAGAACGAAGGGCAGAACGACAAAAAGAAGCTGAGGGAGTCTTTTCATTTCTGACTAAGGATACGAGCGGTGAGACTTTCTGTGCAGAGAGCAATAGCCGCGGGTGGTCCTGAGGCGATGAGGCGACCGCCTTCGTTTCCTCCTCCTGGCCCGAGGTCGAGGATATGATCGGCGTGGCGAATGATGTCGGGGTGATGTTCCACGACGATGAGGGTATGGCCAGATTGGCATAAATCGAAGAAAACTGAGAGGAGTCGCTCCACTTCGGAAAGGTGAAGTCCGGTGGTTGGTTCGTCGAGCAGGTAGATCGAGGGACCTGAGGTGCGGTGGGCGAGGGCGGAGGCGAGGCGGACCCGTTGGGCTTCTCCCCCTGAAAGTCGTTCGGCGGACTGACCGATGGGTAGGTAGCCGAGTCCGACCTTTTGCAAGGCGAGGAGAGCTTGGGCGAGATTTGGAATCGGGCGGAGGAGGTGGAGCGCACGATCGACGGAGAGATTTAAAATATCAGCGATGGAGTGACCACGGTAGGTGATGGCAAGGGTTTCGCGGTTATAACGGAGACCTCCGCAGGTGGAGCAGGGTGCGATGGCTTCAGGGAGAAGCTGGAGTTGAACGGCGATTTCTCCGTGGCCTGAGCAGGTTTCGCATCGACCCCCGCGCAGGTTAAAGCTGAAGCGGGAGGGACCAAAGCCGCGGGCCTTGGCGGCGGGTAAGGTGGCGAAGAGTTGGCGGAGATCATCGAAGACTCCGAGAATAGTGAGGGGATTAGAACGGGAGAGTCGTGGGAGGGGTGTTTGATCGATGACAAGGGCACGGGAGACAAGATGGGCGCCCTCGAGGTGGGTAAAGTGTCCTGGAGTGGGGGCAGAGTTGGGTCCACCGAAGTGGCGAAGGAGAGCAGGAGCGAGTGTATCGAAAATAAGAGTGCTTTTACCCGAGCCACTTACCCCTGTGACGCAGGTGAGGAATCCGAGGGGGATAGAGGCGTCGACATTTTTAAGGTTGTGGGCTGAGGCCCCACGGAGGTGGAGCCAGTCCCGAGGATGGAAGGGGCGGGGCGGGAAAGAGATTTTTCTGCGGCCTGAGAGAAATGCACCCGTGAGTGAGTCGGTGCGTTTGGCAATTTCCTTAGGAGTACCTTGAGCCACGAGGTGGCCTCCTTCGGAACCTGCGCCGGGTCCGAATTCGATGAGGTGGTCGGCGCGTCGGAGCGTTTCTTCGTCATGCTCGACGAGGATGAGGGAGTTTCCAAGGTCGCGGAGATGGAAGAGAAGATCGAGGAGTCGAGAGTGATCGGTGGGGTGAAGACCGATGCTGGGTTCATCGAGTACGTAGAGAACCCCGGTCAGGCCACCGCCGACTTGAGTGGCGAGGCGTGCACGTCGGGATTCCCCTCCAGAGAGAGTGTCCATGGCACGATCTAGGGTGAGGTATCCAAGACCGAGTTGTTGAAGAAAACCGAGACGCTGGAGGAGTGCTTTTCGAAGGGGTTCGAAGGCGTGGGCGGAGGGACCGGTGGTCGGAGTAAGCTGGGAAAGCCACTCTTGGGCATGGGAAATGGAGAGAGCACAGAAGGATGCGATATCGTGACCTTGGCCTGGGAGACCGCCAAGGGTGACGGAGAGAGACGGAGGGGCGAGGCGTTTTCCATTGCAGGCAGTGCAAAGAGTAGGAGTGAAGAAACGGCGAAGACGGAGACGTGCTGGTTCGGATTTGAGGCTGAGAAACTGGCGTTGAAGCTCGGGAACAAGGCCTTCGAAGGGTTTTTTTAAAGAAGCGACGCGTCCCTTGGAGCCGTGGAGAAGGAATTTCTTGGCGGAGGCTGGCCATGAAGAAAGTGGCGTGGCGGAATCGATTTTTAAGTGGGCTGAAAGTTGGCGTCCGAAAGTGCGGTAGAAGGCGCGCATTTTTGGATTAGCGCGATTCCAAGGGGCGACGGCACCCCGATCAAGAGAGAGAGATGGGTTAGGCAGAATTTTATTTGGATCAGGAGCAAGGAGGGTGCCAAGGCCTGAACAGGTGGCGCAGGCACCTTCTGGGCTGTTGAAGGAGAAGTGGCGTGGGGTGAGGCGGGGAGCGCGGTATCCGGTTTCGGGATCCTCGGGCTCGGTAGAAAAAGTAAGATCGGGAAGTTTGAGAAGAGTGGAGAAGTCGGGCGAAGTGAAAGCGACTTTGAAACGGCCTTGGCCAAGGCGGAGGGCGAGTTCAATCGAATCAGCGAGGCGAGCTTGTGCTGAGGATTGAAGAACGATTCGGTCGATGACGAGTTCGAGGAGATCAGTTTCTGTGGGAAGGGTGGAGATCTCGACGAGTTGGTTCTTATGGCGAGCGCGGAGAAAACCTTCTTTTTTTAAGCGAGAAGGGTCGGCGGCTTGTATGGGAGAGAGGATGACTGCAGGGCGACCTGCACCTTCTTGGATAATCTGTTCGACGATCTCTTGGGGGGAGGAGGAGCGGAGGGGGCGACCTGTTTTTGGGTCGTGCGGGGTACCATTTGTCGCGAAGAGAATACGGAGGTGATCGTGGATCTCGGTGGAGGTGGCGAGAGTGGATCGGGCGGAGCTGTTGGAGTGGTGTTGCTCGACGGCGAGGGTAGGGGAAAGGCCTTCGATGGAATCGATGGCGGTAGCGGGGAGACGTTCGAGGTGAAGGCGGGCGTGGGCGGAAAGGCTCTCGAGATAGCGCCGTTGCCCTTCGGCATAGATGGTGTCGAAAGCGAGGGAGGATTTTCCTGAGCCTGAGGGACCGGTGAAGACGACGAGTTGGTGACGTGGAATATCTACGGAGAGATTGGCGAGATTATGCTGTCGTGCTCCTCGGATGCGAAGCCATTCGACAGGACGGATCACGGACGGGCCAGATGGGGCCCCAGAATCGGGCTTAGGCAGCCGCGACGGGGGTCGGATCGACGTGGATGCGACGATTGCCTTTATCGAAGCGAACCTGACCGTGGGAGAGAGCGAAGAGGGTGTGATCACGGCCCATGCCGACATTGGCACCAGCATGGAAGCGGGTGCCGCGTTGGCGGATAATAATGGATCCTGCGGGAACTGTTTCCCCGCCGAAGCATTTGACGCCAAGACGTTGACTGCGGCTATCGCGTCCGTTGCGGGTCGATCCCTGTCCTTTCTTATGGGCCATTTTAGAGTTCTTTCTTTATTTACCGAAGGAAATCTTCTGAATCTTCACTTTGGTGCGGGCTTGGCGATGGCCCACGGTGCGGTGGTAACCTTCGCGACGACGGTATTTGAAGGCGATGACCTTGGGGGCGCGATCGTGGATTAGGACTTCTGCAGTGACTTTGGCGCCCGAGACGTTCGGCTTACCGATTTTAACATCGGCATCATCGATCAAGAGAAGGACATCGGAGAACTCGGTAGAAGTTCCTGGAGCGGCGGTAAGGCGTTCAATTTCCAAGGTTTCGCCTTCGATGACCTTGTACTGTTTTCCTCCCGTACGAATGACGGCTACTTTTGCCATAAGAGGAAAGAGTATCGGAAAGTAAGGTGTTGGGCAAGGCGGGACTTTTTCTAGCCGAAGGGACGCGATTAGGTCCGCGTCGCTCACGCAAAGGACGGGAAGGGGTGGGATGGAGGTTTTAGGGGCGGACTAACTGGGAAGTTTGGGTGCGGTTTTAAAAGCGGAGCGGATGAGAAGGACATCGTCGTGGCGGGCCCGGCGGCGTTGATAGCGCTTATCCACTTCTTCGATGAGGCGTTCCCAGGTTTCGGTGGCGAGGAGTTTTGGGGTTTCCCATTTTTCTGCGCTTTTTTCTTTTCTTTGCCAGCGAACGACACCCGAGAAAAGAGAGACGCGGTAGGTAGTTTCTGGACGGTCGCCTTCGGCCTTATCAGTCCATTCCATGCAACGGCGCATGGGGAGTAACTCAGAGCTCGCCGCGGGCGACAGATTCGCGAGCGAGGCGGGCGGCTTCTTTGACGCGTTCTTTTTCGGCCTTGGTGGTCCAATCGTCCCACGATTTTCCGAAGGCGGTATCTTCGCCAGTGAAGTGAACAGCGGTTATGGTGTCGGCTGGGACGATCTGGGGGATAGAATCTTTGCCATGCACGACGAAGAGGTGAACTTGGCCAGGGTTCTCATCATAGCGGAAAACAAAGCCGATAACTTTTTTACCGTCGTTTAGGTCGAGGGTAATGTCTCCGCGGTAGTCGAATGCGGTAGTTAGGGCGTTTTGGCGGGAGGCAGCATCGGTGCAGGAGAGGGTGGTGTGTTCGATGGAGCCGGGTTTATGAGAGGGGAGGGCGTGTTTATCGGCTTGGGGCATAAGAGGAGGGGGGTAGACCGACGGTGGGGTCAGGTTCCGTAAGCGATGGCAGCTTTGACGGTGCGGGCGAATCCTGGGAGTGAACCGAAGGTGTCGTCAACGGAGCTGGCTTCGTATCCGCAGTGCACCATGCAGTCGCGGCACTTCACGTTGCCACTTTTCTGCCCATAATTTTCCCACATGGTATCGGACATTAATTCTTTGAAGGTCGGGACGTAGCCGTCTTGCAGGAGGTAGCAGGGTTTCTGCCAACCGAAGACGTTATAGGTGGGGTTGCCCCAAGGGGTGCAATCGTAGTCGACGTTGCCTTGGAGGAACTCTAGGAAATTGGGGGAGAGATTAAATTTCCAAGATTTTTTCCGGCCTTTAAGGATTTCTTGGAAGAGTTTCTTAGTGCGTTCGCGACCTAAGAAATGTTCCTGATCGGGTGCTTTTTGGTAGCTGTAGCCTGGGGAAAGCATCATACCCTCGACGTTCAGTTTCATCATGGCATCAAAAAATTCGCGGACGCGAGCAGGATTGGTGCCTTCGAAGAGGGTGGTATTGGTGGTGACGCGGAATCCGCGGGCGACGGCTTCTTTGATGGCTTCGAGGGCGACTTGATAGGTGCCATCGCGGCAGACGGCGGCATCGTGTTCGGGTTCGAGACCATCCATGTGGATGCTGAAGGTGAGGTATTTTGTGGGTTTAAAAAGATCGAGCTTCCGCTTGAGGAGAAGTGCGTTGGTGCAAAGGTAGATGTACTTTTTGCGGGCAACGAGGCCTTCGACGATCGAGTCGATCTCGGGATGGATCAGCGGTTCGCCGCCAGGGATGGAGACCATGGGGGCGCCGCACTCGTCAGTGGCGTCCCAGCACTGTTGGGGGGTGAGGCGTTTATTAAGGATGTGATCGGGGTACTGGATTTTACCGCAACCTGCGCAGGAAAGGTTGCAGCGGAAGAGGGGTTCGAGCATAAGGACGAGCGGATATCGTTTGACCCCACGCAACTTCTGCCCGAGTACGTAGGAGGCAACTGTCCAAGCTTGGCTAACAGGAACTGGCATAAGAGAAAGAATGAGGCTACAAATCTACAGAGCTTTGTCAACGGATGCCGAAAAACATATAAAATGCATAAAATACTAAATAGCAGCAGTTTATGAAAATTGGCATTCTCCAGCTTAATTTTACCATCGGGGATTTTGCGAAGAATGCAGAGAAAGTGGCCCGAGCGTATGGGGAGGCGGTCGAGTTGGGCGCGGAAATTGTGGTGGCTCCTGAGCTTGGTCTTTGTGGTTATCCGCCAAGGGATTTGCTCAATCGAGCTGATTTTTTAGAGGGGCATGATCGTGGGGTACGGGAGTTAGCCAAAAGGGTTGGGAAAGTCCCCTTGCTGATGGGTGGGATTGAGAAATCGACCAAGAAAGAGGGTCGGCCATTGCACAATGTGGCCTTTCTATTGGAAAAGGGAAAAGTGCGGGTGGTGGCACGGAAGCGCCTTTTACCGACCTACGATGTATTTGATGAGGACCGATATTTCGAGCCCGGGGAAAAGGTGGCCCCCGTGCGCATCGGTGGTCGGCAGGTGGGGGTGACGATTTGTGAAGATATTTGGAATGATGAGGATGTCTGGATGGAGCGGAGGTACTTAGCTGATCCGGTAAGGGAATTAGCAAAAAAAGGCATCGATCTCCTGATTAATCTTTCGGCATCGCCTTGGCATCAAGGCAAGGAAAAGACGCGGTACCGTTTGTTGGAGAGGGTAGCGAAGAGGGAGAAGATTCCTGTGGTGCAGGTCAATGCGGTGGGAGGGAATGATGAACTTGTTTTTGATGGGCAAAGCCTCGTTTTGAGTAAACGAGGCAAGCTTTTGAGTATGGGATTGGCTTTTGCTGAAGAGGTGAAAGTGGTGGACTTGGGTGGGCAGGAGAAAAAAATAGAGTGGGCCAGTGAGGAGGAGCAGATTTTTCGCGCACTGGTTTTGGGAACGAGAGATTATTTGGGGAAGTGTGGTTTCCAGGAGGTGGTGTTGGGATTAAGTGGGGGAATCGATAGTGCGTTGACTGCAGTGATTGCGGCTGAAGCTCTGGGAAAGGACAAGGTGTTGGGGGTGGCGATGCCGAGTCGATATTCCAGTCAAGGCAGCTTAGATGATGCCGAATCTCTAGCCCGGGCCTTGGGGATTCGGTATGAAAAGATCTCCATTGAGGGGCCGTTCGCGACGATGTTGCAGGCGATCACGCCATCTCGGGCGGGGCGTACTGGGGGTTTGACCGAAGAAAATTTACAGTCGCGCCTTCGGGGAGTGATTCTTATGGGGATTTCGAATGACTCTGGGCGGCTCCTCCTGACTACGGGAAATAAAAGTGAACTGGCAGTAGGCTACTGTACTTTATACGGGGATATGTGCGGGGCGCTGGCGGTGATTGCGGATGTGCCGAAGACGTTGGTCTATCGGATTTCGAAGTGGATAAACCGGGAAAGGGAGATTATTCCGAAAAGTTCGATTGAGAAGGCGCCGAGTGCGGAGCTGCGACCCGATCAGAAGGATCAAGATAGTTTGCCTTCGTATGAGGAGTTGGACCGAATTTTAGAGAGCTATGTGGTGAACGAGGGTTCGATTCGGGGGATGGTAAAAAAGGGGATCGCTCGGCCGCTGGCGGAAGAGATCGTCAGAAAGATTGATCTTTCGGAGTACAAGAGGAGGCAAGCGGCGCCTGGGTTGAAGGTGACGACGAAAGCATTTGGGGTGGGCCGGCGAATTCCTTTGGCTCAGCGGTTTGATCCGCGCATTTCCAAGTAATAATCGCCAGAAAATATTATTCTGGGATGGAGCGTGTTTTTCTTGAGGGGTGGCGCGGAGACGGGCGGGGAGGGGTGGCGGCAGAAAATCTATGTCTTTTCATGAGACCCCCGAGCTCTCGCCTCAACCACTCCGGGGATAAGCCGTATTCCGCCATGGTGTAGAGGTGGGAGCTTTTGTAGTCCACGGCGAGGCGGGCATCGGACCGAATCTGGCGTTTTGCCTGTGCCGAAAGGGGAAGACCGAATCGGCGATAGATGGATTGAATCGATCTCTCGGTATTTTGTACAAGGTCGGGATAAAGAATCCGGTAGCAAAGCTCCGGCCGAGCTGAGATAGCAAACTTTTCCAAGTGGAGAAACCAAGCAGCAGCTAGCTCGGCATATTCGCGAGATTCGGGCCCATTTTTTCGAATGGACGGATCGATCCACTGCCAGACGGTGAAGAAGACGCTGATGTGGGAAGGGATCGATTCCCGAGGATTTCGCAGAATATTAATAATCCGAGCGTCGGGAAATTCTCGTTGGAGGCAGAGAATAGACCCAGAAAACTGAGTGGCTTTTGAGAGGAGAACTTTGTCGGGTCCGTTGAGGTAAAGGTGTCTTTGCAGACAGGAGCGGTAGTACTTCATGAGTTTCTTTTGTTGTCGGAGGGGTAGGTCGTCGGCAAATCCAGCTCCCCACAAGGCACGGACAAAAGGGAAGAGTAGATAGATAGCTTCGGTGACAAAGGTATAGACGAAGAAACCCGCCTCTTCTTCAGGCTGGGTAAAACGCATTTTGTGCATGCCGTCCCACCCTCCGAAGCAGTGGCGTTCAATCCAAGAGAAGATATCAAAAAGGAGATGGCCCTTCTGGCGGCTGGCCTGAGCTACGGAATGAATAAGTTTCTGGATGGTGATGCTCGGAAAAATGGTTTGATACATGAGAACGGGGGCAAAGGTATCGCGGTCTTGTGCGAGTAGCCTTTGCAGGAAGGTGGTGCCACTGCGGGGAGGGGCGACAATGAAAATGGGCTGACGGATTTCCTGCCTGCGGAAATCTGGGTAAAGGATATGGTCGAGAAAGCGCCCGATGGCTACGACGATCCAAAAGAAACAAAGCAAAAAGAGAAAGAAAGTGACAATGACCCAGCGCCTCAGTTGGAAAGGGCTTCCTAGGTAAGACAGATAAAGAGCTTTGGCTGTAATGCCTAAATTGAGGTACATAGGGGTCTGCTTTTTTTAGTGGAAAACCCCCTTCCGACAATGCAAACCCCTTTCTCGCGATGACTCTCGATTTCCTGATCGGAGCGATCTCGGACTTTCGTTATCTGGCGATGTTTGGGATTCTCTTTATATCAGCCATGGGTGTGCCGCTTCCTGAGGAGCCTTTGCTGGTGGCGAGTGGATTATCGGTGGGTTGGGGAACCTCTTCATACGGGTGGACCTGCTTGGCCTGCTTAACGGGAATTCTTTCGGGAGATTTATGGGTTTATTTTCTGGGCATAAGAGGTGGAAAGTGGTTTTTGCAAACGCGATTAGGGTCGGTGCTCTTTTCGCCTGCGCGACAGAAAAAAATTGAGCACCTCTTTGAAAAACATGGAATGAAGACTGTTTTTCTAGGCCGGTTTATCCCTGCGGTACGATTTGGAGTTTTCTTTTTTGCGGGACGGCATGCCATGCCGCTGGGGAAGTTTATCGGTCTGAATGCTCTGGGGGCTTTGGTCTATGCTCCCTTATGGATTTGGCTGAGCGCGTTAGCGGGTGAGCGATTTGCCAAAACGGCCGCGGCAACGCGACTGGCAGAGCGTTGGGTTGGACAGGGAAGTTTGATCTTAATTGGGCTGGTTGTTTTTGTGGTTGTCGGCCTGATTTGGGGTGCGGGAAAGAAAAAGGGGTAGGTCAGCGCGAAAAGTTCCACTCCCGGTTGGCGTAGCGACTGGTTTCTAGATCGGCAGTGGACTGAGTTTCTTGGGCGGTGAGAGTTGATTCCTTGGTTTGGGTCTGAAGGCACTCTTCGAGGCAGCGGATGAGGTGGGCGGAGAGGGAGGCGGGGATCGGCCCATGTAAAAGGATACTTCCTTGGTGGAGGCAGCCCTGTTTTGTGCGGCGCTGGGCTGCCCCTGCGAGTTTGTGGCCCGAGGAGTCGAGAACGTCGGCTGGAACGGGTTTAAGAAAGCAGGAGGGGTCATCGTTGAGGGGTTGGGCGGAGGAGAGTTGGCAGGGGATATCGCAAGCGGTCAGTGCTTTAGCGACGGCTTGGTGAACGGCTCGGTAGCTGGGCAGAGTTCCCGCACTGGTTAAGGGGTGGTGGGCGGGCAGAATAAGGGTGTAGGTCAAATCGTAACCGTGTTCGACGATTCCTCCGCCGGTGTAACGCCGGACGAAGGCCTGATCTTTTGCAACGAGAGACGACTTTTGGAAGTAGCCGAGGGAGAGGCAGGGGATGGACCAGCCATAGATGCGGAGAACGGGCTGGAGGACGTGGCGGAGGAGGGATTCGTCGACCGCCATATTTTTAGCGGGGGAAGATTTTCCCTCTTGGATAAGGCGGACCAAGGTGGTGGCTAAGGACATCCAGTTAAACTGCGAACAGATGGAGCAAAGGGCAAGGGTTGCCAAGAGGCGGTGGGTTGCTAGCTGGTAGGTATGAAGAACCTTCTTTTGATCTTTGCCGTAGCGGGAGTTTTGGGATTAGTAGGTTGCGCGGGTACAGGAAGCCGGGATGCGGGCTTGGCGATGATTCTGACTGATGTGCCCCTGAAGGAAAATGGGCCCAATCAAGTGACACCCGCTTCCTCGACGCTGCATCGCGGAGATCGAGTCAGCGTGCGGAGGGTGATCGGAGACTATGCGGAGGTGGAGACGATGGATCGGCGGCGTGGCTATGTGCCGACGGCGGTTTTAGAAGATCAGTAAGTGCAGGGAAAAAACTGGAATAGGGAAGCGGAGCGGTTAGGCTTTGAGCGCGGGGAGTCTGGCCGGCCGGGCTGAGAGTCGGGAACCATGGTCCCGAGACCCTTAGAACCTGAAGCGGATCATGCCGCCGGAGGGAATAGGGTGTACCTTTTCTTCTGGCGATTCGTGGATGGGAAAGGAAGAAAATGAGTTCCACAACCCAAGTCCCGAGTCCCCAAGAAGCCCAACCTCTCGAAGGTTCGCGGCGTGTTTACCTGAAGGGTTCTCGCCCTGATCTCCAGATTCCCTTTCGCGAAATCGAACTACAACCTACGCGCTTGCCCGATGGAAAACTCCAGGGGAACGATCCTGTCAGGGTTTACGACACAAGTGGGGCATGGGGAGATCCTGCGTTTCATGGGGATGTTCGGCAGGGTTTGCCTGCCATCCGGTCGGTCTGGATTGAGGAGCGCAAGGATACGGAGAGTTATCTTGGACGTGCGGTTTTGCCGGTCGACAACGGGCATCGCAACGGGAACGGGGTGGTGACAGAGCAGTTTCCTGGAGCCAAAAGAACTCCTCTCAGGGCGAAGAAGGGATCGGTCTCCCAGTTAAACTACGCCAAGAAGGGGATGATCACTCCTGAGATGGAATTTATTGCCATCCGAGAAAACACGAAGCTCCAGTCGGTTCGCGAAGGACTAGAAATGTCGACGAAGGTTTCGCGAGATGATTTACGTTTCCAGCACCCGGGTCAGTCTTGGGGGGCAGCAATTCCTAAGGAGATCACTCCTGAGTTTGTTCGAAGTGAAGTGGCGCGTGGGCGGGCCATTATTCCGGCCAACATTAATCATCCTGAGTTGGAACCGATGATCATTGGGCGGAACTTCTTGGTAAAGATCAATGCGAACATTGGAAATAGTGCGGTGGCGTCGTCGATTGAGGATGAGGTGGAGAAGTTGCGTTGGTCGATTCGGTGGGGAGCGGACACGGTGATGGATCTTTCCACGGGCCAAAACATTCATCAGACGCGGGAGTGGATTCTGCGAAACTCGCCTGTACCCATCGGGACGGTACCGATCTATCAGGCCTTAGAGAAGGTGGGGGGTAAAGCGGAGGATTTAACTTGGGAGATATTTCGCGACACTCTGATCGAGCAGGCGGAGCAGGGTGTGGATTATTTCACGATTCATGCGGGAGTGTTGCTCAGGTTTATTCCGATGACCGCGAAACGGATGACCGGGATTGTGAGCCGTGGGGGATCGATTATGGCGAAGTGGTGTCTTTCCCATCATCGGGAGAACTTTCTCTTCACTCATTGGGCGGACATCTGCGATATCATGGCGGCATATGATATTAGTTTCTCGATTGGTGACGGGTTACGGCCTGGTTCCTTGGCGGATGCTAATGACGAGGCGCAATTTGGAGAGTTGAAGGCTCAAGGAGATTTGACCAAGCAGGCATGGGAGCGCGGGGTGCAGGTGATGAATGAGGGTCCGGGGCATGTGCCGATGCATCTCATTCAAGAGAATATGGAAAAGCAGTTGGAGTGGTGTCATGAAGCTCCCTTTTACACCTTGGGACCGCTGACCACCGATATTGCGCCTGGCTACGATCATATTACCTCGGCGATTGGAGCGGCCATGATTGGTTGGTATGGATGTGCCATGCTCTGTTACGTAACTCCGAAGGAGCATTTGGGATTGCCGAATCGTGATGACGTCAAGGCGGGGGTGATTGCTTACAAGATTGCGGCGCACGCGGCGGACTTAGCCAAAGGGCATCCTGCGGCGCAGTATCGGGATAATGCCTTATCGAAGGCGCGGTTTGAGTTTCGTTGGAGGGATCAATTTAATCTGGGACTCGATCCAGTTACTGCGCAGAAGTTTCATGATGAGACCTTGCCGGCTGAGGGGGCAAAGAGCGCTCACTTCTGCTCAATGTGCGGTCCGCAGTTCTGCTCAATGAAGATTACGGAGGATGTGCGGAAGTATGCCTTAGAGCAGGGCGTGAAAGAAGAAGAGGCGTTGAAGAAGGGGATGAGGGAGAAGTCGAGGGAGTTTGTGGAGAAGGGGGCCGAAGTTTACGGGTAAAAGGGAATTAGGGGGGATGGGGGAGTTGGGGGTGATGTTTCTTGCTAGAAAGTGGCGCAGGAATATTGGCTTTGTTTGGAAGGCAAACGAGGGTTCGATTCCCTCCAGCCGCACCAAATATTTACAAGCCAGCAACTTGCAGAAGAAAAATCCGGGGAATTCACTCGATTTACAATGAAAAGTTACAACACAGTCCGAAAAATAATCGATCCAAAGGTTCGATTCCCGACAGATGATCAGCGGGTGGTTTTAGCTCTCGTTGAGTTCTCGATCCAAAGGAACAAAACCGGCAATAGGACTAGAGTTAAAAATGTTGATGTAATAATTCCTCCAATCACGACAGTCGCTAGAGGACGCTGAACCTCAGCCCCCGCCCCTGTTGAAATTGCCATCGGAATAAAACCCGCAGCGGCAACGGACGCAGTCATGATCTTGGGCTGAAGCCGAGTGAAAGTTCCCTCCCGGACAGCCTGTTCTAATGGAACCCCTTGCCGACGAAGTTGCTGGATATAGGTGATCAACATCACCCCGTTAAGGACAGCGATTCCCGAAAGGGCTAAAAATCCTACTACAGCGGAGATCGTCAGGGGCATTCCCCTAAGGGCCAACGTCAAAACTCCCCCAGTCACCGCTGTGGGAACGCAGAGCAGCACCAACAGGGCATGGCGCAAGCTCTTGAGGGCTGCAAAAAGAAGTATGAGGATGAGAATTAAAGTCAGCGGCACCACAACGCGCAGGCGCTGAGTTGCTTCTTGGTAGTGTTTAAATTGACCACCCATCTCGACTCTATATCCCTTCGGGAGGTCAATTTTGGAGAGTTTCGTCTGCGCTGCGCTAATCCAATCGCTGGCGCCACCTCCCTTAAGACTGACCATGAGTGCAACTCGCCTTTGTCCGGTCTCCCGCGAAATCGCATTTACTTGATCACTTACTTTAAAAGTTGCGATTTTTTCGAGCGGGACAGTCCCGCCGTCTTCCGTGGGAACCGGCAGGCGGCGAATCTGAGTCAGTTCATTTCGAATATGTTCAGGCAGACGGACCACCACGGGAATCCGTTGATTACCCCGAATCACTGTGCCGACATCGCTTCCAGCCAAGGCAGTGGCGATCACGTCATTAATTTCCCGAGCATGCACGTCATAGGCCAACAAGGCCTGCCGGTCTGGCTTAATTTCCAAGACTGGAGCCTTTCCCAAGGTGTCAAACTCGACTTCCGCCGTGCCGGGGATCTTTTCTAAAAACTCTCTAATTTCGTTGCCGATTCTCTCCAACTCAGTGAAGTCATCTCCAAAAATCTTTACGGCTATGTCAGCCCGAGTTCCCTCAAGGATCTCGTTAAAACGCATCTCAATCGGTTGGGAAAAAATGTAGGACTGTCCCGGAATCGTCTTTTGCAGAAGTTCGGATATGCGCTGGGTCAGGTCGTTCTGATTGTTATGGCTCTTCCATTTGGAGCGGGGTTGGAGGATCAAGAATGAATCAGCGATATTGACCCCCATGGGATCTGTGGCTGCCTCGTCGGTTCCTATTTTCGAGTAAATCTGGGCGACCTCTGGGATGTTTTCGAGAATCACCTTTTCAGACTTTTGCTGCATGGTTAAAGCCTGATCTAGAGAAACTCCAGCAGCCCGGATCATATGAGCGGTGATGGCGCCCTCATCGAGCCGGGGCAGAAATTCTTTATCCATCCATGTCAGGATCCCCATGGAAAAAAGAAACACTCCCGCTGTCCATCCAACAAACATCCGGCGCTTTTTCATGGCCTGCTCGTACAAACGTCGATGAGCATTCTGGATCGAGCGGAGCCAATGAGGATCGTAGTCGTGGGAAAAATCTTTTAGCGCGAAACGACAAAGTGCTGGCATCCCTAGCAAGCCAACGAAAAGGGAGCCTGCTAAGGCGAGCATCACCGTTAGGGCCATTGGATGGAACATTTTTCCTTCGATGCCGCCTAATGCGAGGATTGGGACATAGACAATCGTTACAATCATGACACCAAAGCACATGGGAGAAGCCACCTCCTGAGCGGCGCTAAGAATCACCTGGTTTTTCTCTTTTTCGGCTAAGGGTTGCCCCTTCTTCTTCTGATTTTCGCGAAGGCGACGCACAATATTCTCCACCATCACCACAGATGCATCCACGATCAGTCCAAAATCAACCGCGCCTAGGCTCATTAGGTTCCCTGAAATGCGACACGGAACCATTCCTGTCACGGCCAGAAGGAAGGAAAGGGGGATCGATAGGGAAACAATCAGAGCCGCTCGAAAGTTTCCCAAAAGAAGGAGTAGAACTATAACGACAATGACAGCGCCTTCGGTGAGATTGTTGCGGACAGTAGCGATCGTGCGGTCCACCAAATCGGCGCGGTTAGATAGTATCTGAATCTCCACGCCAGGCGGTAGGGAGGGGGAGATTTCCTGAATTTGGGCCTCGACGCTTCGAGCAACGACCCTGGGATTTTCGCCAGCCAGCATCATGACGGTTCCAAGGAGGGCCTCCCGGCCGTTCCATGTTGCAGCCCCAACGCGGACAGATGAACCCGTCTGCACCTCTGCCACTTCGGATAGCCGCAGGGCAGTGGCTCCTGGTCCTGTCTTCACTGCAAGAGTGGCAACTTCTTCAGGCTGATTTACGCGAGTGTTGGCGCGGACATTAACCTGTTCCCCGCCTAAAGAGAGAATCCCCCCGCCTGCATTTTCCGTGTTCTCCGCCACCACGTCACGGATTTCTCGAAAAGAAAGGCCTGCTCCAGTTAGCTTTTCTGGTGAAGGGAGGACAAGCAACTGCCTTTCTTTTCCGCCTATCGTGTTGATTTCTGCGACCCCTGGAACGGCGCGGAGCCTCGGCTTGATCAAAAGATCGTGGATGCGCTTTAGTTCCATGAGCTGTTCCGATCGGTCGTTGGGTATATCTGGGCTCTGGGCGCCTGCTTTAAAGTCGACAGTATAAAAAACAATTTCTCCAAGTCCCGTTACCATTGGGGCCAAGCGTGGAGCCACATCGGATGGCAGGGAGGGTGTGGCAGCTTGGATCTTTTCCGAAATCATTTGTCTGGCTCGGAATAAATCGGTGCCATCCCGAAAAATTAAGGTGATCTGGGAAAGACCAAACTTTGAGAGCGAACGAATCTCCTCCATGCCAGGAACTCCGGCTAATTCAGTCTCGAGGGGGAAGGTTACTTGTTTTTCCACTTCCTCCGGTGCCAATCCCTTTACCAGGGTGTTGACTTGAACCTGAACAGGGGAAATATCTGGCACGGCATCAACTGGCAGTCGGGTAAAGGAGTAGAGACCTACGAGAACTGTAGCCACTAATACTAGAATCACGCCGCGGGCGTGATCCACGCAGAAAGATAAAAGGGATTTCATTTAGTGGCAGTGGCCTCCACCACTTTCTTTTTTCCTCTCAAGCAAATAGAGAGCATCCACGGAGCGAATTGCAACCTGATCAGCTTCCTGAAGGCCCTCCAAAATCTCGGTCCAGCCTCGATCCTGAGCACCGATTTTGACTATTTTTCGCAACCAGTAATTTTCCTGATGCAAATAAACCACCGGACCCGTTGCTGTAGTTAGGACGGCGTCGTTGGGGACTGCGAGTGCGATACGGGGCCGAGTGTCGAGCGTGACAGAACCAGTGACAATGTCTCCCACCTGAAGGGAAAGCGCTGGATCCTTAATTTCCCAAAGAAGTTCTCGTTGGCCGGCCCGCCATCCAGACTCCTCATCCTCTTTGCTGAGAAGGGATCCTGTGAATTGATCTTTGGATGGGGGCGGTCGGTAAAATTGTGCTTCGACATTATTTGCGACTGATTCAGCTGCCTCTGCAGGTAATAGGCAACTGGCGTAAGCAGAACCTTGTCTTTCTCGACCATGTCGCAGGCTTGCCTCTCCGGCGCCACGATAAATCTGCCCAGAAAAAGAAGCTGTTTGCACAAACTCGTGTTTTACAACTGGATTTGATTCCGGGGCCAGGGCAAGTGTTTCCTCAGGCGTTAGGGTGAGTGATTCTTCCTTGCCATCACAATGATCTTCTTTGTCTGCTTCGTGCTCATGGGAATCAATCGGAGTTTCAACTTTGGCTTTGGTCTCTTTCGCAGAAGTATTCGAATCTAGTTTTTCCTTGTCTTGGTTCTGGGACGAGGGGCTGCAGGAAGCCATGAGCAAAGCGAATCCAGGCACGAAGGAACGATAAAATATGATAGATCTCCAATTCGTCATGGATTTGTCCCCGCTGTGTCTACGCCCTGAGCTTGCCGTGTGGGCAAACATCCGCCCGCAGTTAGAAGATCGAGGTCCAGCCAACTTTGCCAGGCTTCCAATAGGCTCTGGTTTCGACTCCGAAGAGCGGCAAGAAACTGGCGCTGCATTTCAAGAAGAAGTTGGATCCCCACTGCCCCAGTGCGGTACTGGCGATCCGCCAAGCCTGCAGATTGGGACAATATATTAATGTCCCGTGCTGGCGTGGCCTGAAGATGTTCAAGGGCCAAGGTATAGGCTCGAATTCTTTGGTAAATTACCATACGAACCTGACGGGCTGCATCCTGCTTAAGCCAGTAGGCTTTTTCTTGGCGAGCTTTGGCTGTGTCGATTCCTCCTTGGTTCCAGTTCCAGATAGGTAAAGACATCGCCAAGACCATGCCCATATTGAGGGCATCCTCACCTGCAGTTTCTTGGCTAAAGTACGGCCCCACCTTGAAATCCGGAGCCATTTCCAACTCAGAGGCACTCACTGCCTTGGCG
>Ga0208942_1000398_pt1 | contig 17832 bp, 20 predicted proteins | sample GreLakmeSU08MSRF_FD_187704 | JGI IMG/M metagenome (GOLD analysis project Ga0208942, IMG submission 187704) | Freshwater lentic microbial communities from great Laurentian Lakes, MI, USA - Great Lakes metaG SU08MSRF (SPAdes) | ecosystem: Environmental > Aquatic > Freshwater > Lake | place: Great... | reverse complement strand
AAGTCCCATTGAGGCTATTTTATTTGCTGGTAGTACTTACACCACAATTGGTTTTATCAGCAATATCATGCCTTTTGAATGGAAAGTATTACCGCTTTTCATTGCCTTTTCAGGCTTATTTTCTATAGCTTGGACAACTTCCATCATGATCGGCATGACGAATATTTATCGGGATGCGTGGTTGAAAAAACGCAACGATTTGTAATGCCGATTTTTGCTGTCGGCTGCGGTGCTGGTTTTTCCGGCGATCGTACTGATGCTGCAGCGCCCGTTGTACAAACCTTAATCGAGTGGGGTGGACCCGCAGCCATCATTTTTGAGAACCTGGCCGAAAGAACTTTAGCTAGCCATCAATTAACTAAACGGATTAATTCACAATTAGGCTACGAGCCTTTATTAGAGCTAGAGTTAGAACCCATTTTGGCCGACTGTTTGCTCAATCAGATTACTATTGTTGGTAATTTTGGAGCAGCAAACCCAGAGGGGGCTGCCAAAGTAATTCAAGCCCTAGCAAAACGACTGGGTTTGCCAAGCCCAAGAATTGCCATTGTGGTTGGCGATAGTTTAGCTGGTGAAGCAGCAAATGTTTTGTTACACCAGCATTTAGGCGAACAGTTTGATCAAGTTAATTTTGTGTGTGCAAATGCATACCAAGGAGCCCGTGAAATTGCTGATGCGATTTTGGCAGGAGCACAAATTGTCGTAACTGGCCGCGTTGCCGATCCATCGCTTACCCTAGGACCCGCAATGGCATATTTTTGCTGGAGTAACGATAATTGGAATGCGCTTGCAGGTGCAACGATGGCTGGGCACTTGCTTGAATGTGGCGCGCAAGTTACCGGCGGTTACTTTGCCGACCCTGGCCTGAAGGACGTGCCTGAGATTCACAATATTGGTTTTCCGATTGCTGAAATAGAGTTTGATGGTAGCTGCATTATTACCAAAGCAAACAATACTGGTGGTTTAGTCAATGCTCGAACTGTTAAAGAACAACTGCTCTACGAATTACATGACCCAGCTGCTTACATTACTCCCGATGTGGTGGCTGACATTACCAGCGCCACGGTAACTGAGATTGCCCCGAATCGAGTGCGCTTATCTGGTGTAATTGGTCACCCCCGCACCAATACTTTAAAAACTAATATTTTTTTTGATGGCGGTTGGTTTGGTGAGGGTGAGATTTCCTACGCTGGTCCTAATGCCGCAGGTAGAGCAAGGCTGGCAATGGAGATTCTCCAAAAACGCCTTGGCCCTATCATGAAATTACGTTTTGATTTGATTGGCCTTAGTAGTATTTTTGGCGATGATGACAATGCCCTTCTTAGTAGTGCGATAAAAAATCCAGTGCGTAGTGAGGCTCATGATGTGCGCCTACGAGTAGCCGGTCAACACCAGGATCTAAAGATAATTGATTTACTCTTACGTGAAGTAACGGCTCTTTGGACTGGCGGACCGGCAGGCGGAGGCGGTGTACGCATTGCAAAAAGGCAAAGACTTTCTACTCAATCTTGTTTGATCGAACGCAAGCAATTGCCCGCAGCCTTTTATTTTTTGCCAAACGAGTAATGACAACCATTTCTTTATATGAATTAGCGCATGCGCGCACTGGCGATAAGGGAAATTGTGCCAATATTAGCCTTATTGCCTATCAACCTGAAGATTATGAGTGGCTGGTAGAGCAAGTAACTGTAGATAGGGTTGCCGCGCAGTTTGCCCACCGTAAACCGACTAAAGTAGTACGTTATTTGCTGCCTAAGCTCGGGGCGATGAATTTTGTACTCGATGGGGCTTTAGATGGGGGGGTAAACGACTCCTTAAACTTAGATATGCACGGTAAAGCGCTATCATTTCATTTACTTGCAATGCAAATTGCCTCAAAATAAACGATTAATTAAAAAAGAAGGAATAGATATGTTGGAGACTAAAGCAAACTTGTTTGCACATTTGGCTACTTTTATAACCCGTATTGGGGCTGTAGTTGGACTATTAGTTGCAGCTCAATTTTCTAATGCGCAAACTACGACCCAAAACTACCCCAATAAACCCATTAAAGCGATTGTGCCATTTGCCGCTGGCAGCGCTACTGATCAAATTGGACGCGCTTTTACTGCCAAAATGTCAGAGATTTTGGGACAACCCATTGTGATTGAAAATAAGCCCGGAGTAAATGGGATGCTGGGTGCTGATGCTGTAGCTAAGGCCGATCCTGACGGCTACACCATTTTGATCGGCACAAATAGTACTAATGCAGCGCTAAAAAGTTTAATGAAAAAATTGCCCTATGATCAAGATACCGCATTTGAGGCGATTGGTTTTATGGGCGAAGTACCACTTATTGTGGCGATTAATAATGATATTCCTGCCAAAACATTGAAAGAGTTTATCCAAATAGCTAAAGACTCTCCTGGCAAAGTCACTTTTGCTAGTGCCAGCACTTCTCAGTTGGTATCTAGCTCTGTTTTAGCTTCGATGACAGGCGTTAAGATGATTAATGTGCCTTATAAAAGCGGTCCTAATGCTATGACAGATTTGATTGGGGGGCAGGTGATGATGTTTACCGCTGACTTTGCGGTAACATTGCCCCAAGTTCAGGCTGGCAAAATTCGCGGCCTAGCAGTAACTTCGTTAAAGCGCTCTAAAGCTATTCCTGAATTACCTACTGTAAATGAAGCTTTAGGTATTAAGGGTTATGAATTTATTGCTTATTTTGCCGCTTATGCTCCAGCTAAAACACCTCCGGCAATTATTCAAAAGCTAAATGAGGCCTTGAATCAAGCGGCACGTAATAAGGAAATTCAAGAACGCTTTGCTTCATTAGGTTTTGAAGCTGAACCGGGACCACCTTCTGCCTTGGCTAAGCGCAATGCACTTGAAACAATTAAATGGGCTAAGGCAATTAAAGATGCTGGAATTGAGCAGCAGTAAGATTTTTTGATTAAGTATTTTGAGGCTCGGCCTCACTTGATTCTTTGAGTAGTCGAAAAATTTCTCGATAGGATTTAGGCGGCTTCTTAAGCTCTTTTTCTTTGCGGGCACTACGGATTAAATTTCGCATCGTTTGAATTTCTAAAGCAGGGTAGAGTTCAATTAGTTTAGTTAGTGCGCTGTCATCGGCAATGAGTTTGTCGCGCATTGCTTCGAAGCGATGCATTTTTGCGGTTTCGGCGCGACTAAGCCCCTGAATTGCGTCAAGGCGTAGTTGAATAGCCGAAATTTCAGTCTCATCTAAAAAACGCATTAGCTTACCCAAGTGCTGTTTATGCCTTTTAATTGCCCCAAAGGTTTTGATCTTTTTAGTTTCGGCAATTTCAGCGCGTAAGCTATCTTCGATTGGGATGCTATTTAGCGCTTCGCCACTGAGCTCGGAAAGTACTTCAGCCAATTTTTGACGTTGGGTCATTTGGCGTTTGAGCTCAGATTTACTAGGACCCAGGCCTTCTTCATCTACTTTAATCATCATCACTCATTTTAACCATCCATAAGCATTTTTTAGTTAAGATAGTGGCTATGAAGAAAATCCACTCCTTACGCTCATTACTCTGCACTTTGCTAGCCAGTCTTAGCTTAGGGCTTTCTGTCAACGTTCAAGCAGCTTTTCCTGATAAACCCATCAAAATTGTGATTGGTTTTCCAGCTGGCGGTCCTTTAGACACGCATATTCGACTCTTAACTGACAAGTTACAGAGTATCTTGGGGCAGCCCGTTTTAGTAGATTACAAGGCGGGAGCAGGGGGTACGGTAGGTGCGCTTTTCGTGGCCCAAGCATCTGCGGATGGCTATACTTTATTGCTTGCTAATACCGGCACGATGGTCATTAATCCTGCGGTGTATACCCCTCCACCTTATATTCTCTTAACTGATTTTCAGCCAGTGGCTCGCACAGCGCAACAAGCGCTTGGCTTAATTGTGAATAACGAAGTTCCTGTCAAAACCCTCAAGGAATTCATCGCTTACGCCAAGGCCAATCCTGGCAAGCTTAATTATGGCTCTGCAGGTAATGGTGGTATTTCTCATTTGGTTCCTGAAATGCTTAAACATGAAACTGGCATTAATATTGTGCATATTCCATTTAAAGGTAGCGCGCCAGCCTTTACTGATTTGATGGCTGGGCATGTGCAATTTATGGCAGAATCAATTCCGCAAGTGGCCAATTATGCTAAGCAAGGCAAAATTAAAGTATTGGCAGTCACTAGTAAAACAAGAAATATAGCGCTACCCGATGTGCCAACTGTCATTGAAACAGGTGTTGCGAACTTAGAAGTAGTGGGTTTTTATGGGATGCTTGCACCTCGTAATACTCCGCCTGATGTTATTCAAAAACTCAGTAATGCATTTAAGCAAACCCTTGAAACCCCCACGATTCAGGAGCGCATGATTACACAGGGGGCCGACCCTGCCTTTTTGAGTGCTGAGCAATTCACTAAATTTTTGCAGAGTGAAACGCCCCGCTGGGCAAAGGCAGTTAAACAGGCGGGAGCAAAGTTAGATTAAGTCTATTGATTAATTAATAGATTTTGGCCCGTCATTTTTGGGGCAAATCCGGCCGCTTCTAAAGTTTCTAGAATCACTTTGTTGGTCGCAAAGTGAACGGGCGTGTAATCAAATGCACTACAGCAAGGACGAACGACTAAAACTGGGCCAACCAAATTCAGATCGCCAATGTCAATCACTACTGCTGGGTTGGGCAGTACGCCCGGTATAGCAGTTACTTTTTCGCGCAGTAAAGCAATAGCGGCTTGATAGTCTACCCCGCTAGTGAGTTGCACCTTAAGATTTAAGCGTCGATAAGAATTACTACTAAAGTTTTGAATTGTGTCGCCAAAAATTTTGCTATTACCAACAAAGTTTGCGACATTATCAGATGTTGTAATGGTAGTGGAGAAGAGGCCAATTTGAGTAATATTGCCATTAATACCACCCGCAATTACAAAGTCGCCTACTTTAAATGGGCGCAACACAATGAGAAAAATACCCGCCGCTAAGTTTGCTAGCAAACCAGCCCAAGCAGCACCTATAGTAATACCAAGCGTAGCAAATAACGCAGCAAAACTCGTGGTTTGTAGGCCAAAATTACCTAAGATACCAATAATAAGCAAAATATTGAGAATGACTGCAGTAGCTGAGGCAACATAATTTTCAACGGTAGGGTCTAAAACCCGTTTTGCCATCCATGCGCGCACTAATTTGACGGTAAATTGAATCAGTGCTCGACCAATAAACCAAATTAAAAGCGCTGCAATAATTTTCAAGCCAATATCCGTTAACGCGGTTAGGATGATATTTTGAATGCTAGCGAAATCGATTTCAGGCAAGTTCATAATTAAGGTTTATTGAGTTGCAGATCTAGGCTAATTAAATTAACGGGAATAACTTTAATGACCCCGTGCCGAGGACCATCAATATCAGCAATCAGAAAAAATGAAACTGATACGACTAACGGAATTGATAAAAAAAGAGTGCGATTGGCTCTAAAACTATTAGCACTAAAACCCACTGCGATACTTGCAAAAATAGCGATGATAAATAATAAAGCCCAAGCAGGAGAGGGAATACGATTGAGCCACGCAGCTTGGGTATAGCTAGCAGAATTAATGACATCATTCATGCCGGCTGCTACTAAGGCGTTAATTGGAGTTTGCTGAGCCTTCACTACCGGCAAAATCGTAGTCCAGAGTAGGCCTTGTTGACGCTCTAAATTGATATCTAATTTTTGAATTTCAGCTAAATTAATTGCTTGATACTCGGCGATACGGTATTGTAAATATTTTTTTAGGTGTAATTTTGTTGCTGTAGCTTCAGCTGTAGGCAACAAATCAGCGCGCAGATATTGGGTGCCTATCGCATTGGCTTCAGCCTCTTCATATAGTTTGCGTTGGTCATAGCGATTAATTGCCATTGAAAAGGTAAAGCCGATCATCAGTGCCATTAACGTTAAAGTAGCGTTTTGGACGATAGTGGCATCGGCAGTACTTTGGGGATTTTGCTTAAATTCAATGCGTCGCAGAGCGGCACCCACTGAAACTGCGGCGGAAAGCACGATAAAGGTGATAAGTAGTACCCATAGCGGATGGTCAAGAATAGGTCGGATCAGATTCATAGGGACATTATAGAAGTTTGCTTTTTTGTTGGCGGTAATGAAGGGGAGTAGCAATTAGCTTTTAATAAAAAAAGCCGCTGGTATTAATCAGCGGCTTTTTGTTGCTTACCATTAAATGGGTAGATTTTAGTTGCGCTCTTAAGAGCCTTTTTTTGCCTCAATCGCAATTTTAATCGTGACATCATCGCCAACTGCAGGTACATTTTTACCCATATTAAATTCAGAGCGCTTTACTTTGGTGATTGCATTAGCTCCGCAAAAATCAACCCCAAACATGGGATGTTTTTTACAATCAAAGTTAGTGACATCAAGCGTTACAGGCTTGCTAACCCCTTTTAAAGTGAGAATACCCTGCATACCCGTTAATTTATCACCAGAGAAAGTAAATTTATCGGATTTAAATGTTGCGGTTGGAAACTGTGTAGTTGATAAATAGTCTTCAGCTTGAATATGGCTATTGAACGCGCTAGAGCTTGTATCAACTGACTTGGTATCGATCGTAATATCTGCCTTGCCAGTTTTTGCGCTTGGGTCTATCGTGATGGTGCCACTGACAGTATTAAAACGACTAGTTTGATTAGATAAGCCAAGATGGTTATAAGAAAACTCAGCAAAAGTATGATTTGCTTCTGTTGTATAAGTTTCAGGAGCGGCGCTCACTTGAATACTGAGGCCAAATACTAAGCCAATGGCGGCTAAAGAATTGCTAAATAACGTTACTTTCATTGATATCTCCGTGGTTAATTGATGATATTGCAAACTAGATTATTTTGGATTTAAAACGAGGTGAACCTTGACTGGTACTTCATTGGCAACGGATTTGGTATCAGCCCAGGCTGCTGCACCCAAATCAAAATTGAGACGCATTAATTCAAAACCACCATTAAAGATCATTTGCTTACCTTGGGCTTGATAGTCGGCTACCATGGTTAGAGGTAGCGTTTTGTTTTTAATGGTGAGCTTACCCTTTATTTCGAGCTTATTAGCGCTTAATTTTTTAATGGTTTCAGATACAAATTGCGCTCGGGGAAACACTTTGCTGTTAAACCATTCTTTGCCTTGCGCTTCATCACGTAATTCATCACCACCAGCATTAAAGCTAGCCAATGCAATCCAGATATCAGCTTTAGCTTTTTCAGGATTATCAGGGTTAAAACCAACCACTCCACCAAACTGATCGAAGCTGCCATTAATAGTTGACCCCATTAATTTACTCGTAAAATTTATTTTACTTTTAGCGATATCAATTGCATTAAATTCAACTGCTAGAGCGTGAGCAGAAAATAGCGCTAATGCGATGTAAGCAAGGCCCTTGATTCCGTTTAATTTTAAAAACGATAAGCGCAAAATTTGCATTTTTAAATGACCTGTAGGCTTATTTAAAAAATGACATTCGTTTAAGTAGGCCATCTTTATCCCAGAAGTGGTGTTTTAAGGCTGCCAGCACATGCAAAGCAACTAAACCAATTAATATATTAGCTAAAATTTCATGAATTTGTTTAAGCAAGCTCCCAGTTGCTTTGTCTTTCAAGACTAAATCAGGTAATTCAAAGAGCCCAAAATAGTTGACGGTATAGCCTTTAGCTGAACTCATCAGCCAGCCAAGGATGGGGATAGCAATCATTAGTAAATAAAAGGCTAAGTGGGTGAGTTGCATGATCCGTTCTTGCCAGGCGGGCATGCGAACAGCTAATTCTGGAGCTGGATGAGTTGCGCGCCAAAAAAGGCGTACAAAAACCAGCCATAAAACAGTCAACCCAAGCCATTTATGCCAGCTAATGGCCAAAATGCGATCGGGGCTCACGGGCATGCCACCTGCAATTTGGGCTATCGTCCAGGTCGTCAGCACCACTATTGCCATAATCCAGTGTAGGGAAATAGCAATATGGGAATACCGCTGTTTCATAGTTTTACTTTAAAAATATAAAGATCAATTGTAGAATGTTTATAGAATACTAACTTGCCTAGTCTAATCTGTTGATTTAATGATGAATTCTATTAGTCAGCCATACTTAACCGAGCAGAGTTCGCCTCCCCCCGTTTTGGTGGAGTTATTTGGGTATTGTGGAATTGCAATCAATGGCTCAAATCCTTGGGATATCCAAGTCCATAACCCTAAGGTATACGATGCGATTTTGTCTAAATGGTCGCTTGGCTTGGGCGAATCTTATATGGATGGATATTGGGATTGTGCACAGCTTGATGAAATGATTTGTCGCTTGCTCAGCAAAGATCTCAATGAAACTGTTCGCGGTTTTGCGCGTGTTCGAATGGCTCGGGAAGTCTTGCGCGCGAAATTATTTAATTTGCAATCTAAAGAACGCGCTTTTCAGGTTGGTAAGCAGCACTATGATATTGGCAACGATATCTTTGAACGTATGCTTGATCCGCGGATGATGTATTCCTGCGCTTATTGGGAGAAGGCAAGTAATTTAGTTCAAGCGCAAGACGACAAATTAGAAATGATTTGTCGTAAATTACAACTTAAGCCTGGCGAAAAATTATTAGAAATTGGCTGTGGTTGGGGTGGTTTAGCTGCCTATGCAGCTAAAAATTACGGCGTTGAGGTAATCGGTATTACAGTTTCTACGGAACAGCAGGCATTAGCGCAAGAGCGCTGCGCTGGGCTGCCTGTCACAATTGAGCTAATTGACTATCGTGATTTACAGGGTTCTTTTGACAAAATTGTTTCAGTTGGCATGTTTGAGCATGTGGGTGAAAAAAATTACATTGCCTATTTTGATGCTGCCAATCGGCTTTTAAAAGACGATGGACTATTTTTATTACACACCATTGGTAGCGATACAGAGGTAACTCGCACTGACCCATGGATTGACCGTTATATTTTTCCTAACGGCAAGATTCCTTGTTCAGCAGAACTTACAAGCGCGTTAGACGGCCGTTTTTTAATTGAGGACTGGCATAACTTTGGTCATGATTACGATAAAACCTTACTTGCTTGGTATGGTAACTTTGTCCAAACTTGGCCGCAAGTAGCAGGTGAATATAGTGAGCGCTTTTATCGGATGTGGTCTTATTACCTGCTGTCATGTGCCGGTTTTTTTCGTTCACGTCAAGGCCAATTGTGGCAATTAGCCTTAAGTAAACGCTCGCGTCGAGAGGTTTATCGTTCGGTTCGCTTGTAGCCAATTAATTAAAGTGGGTTCATCAATACCGAGTAAGATGTCTACATCGTAAACTTTATTAAGGAAAGTCATGACCACTGCACAAACTCCTCAGCTCACTACATTGCAAGCCGCCGTACTTGGTAAAGTTGCACACAATGCAAATTTGCTAATCGGCTTAGGTGTGATGATGTTAGTTTTAGGCACGATTGGCTTTTTTGGACAAACCGTATTTTCGCTAATCTCGGTAAGTGTTTTGGGCGGTTTTGCTATCGCTGCAGGCTTATTACAGGGCTATCACGCGATGCAATCACATGGCTGGAAATCAGTTGGCATTCAACTGATTATGTCGATTCTCTATATTGCCGCTGGTTTATATGTTTGCTTTTTTCCTCTGGCTAGTTTGGTTGGATTAACACTTTGGTTGGCGGTATTTTTTTTCTTCTCAGGGCTAATGCGGATTTTTTCGGCCTTTCAACACCGCATGATGAATGGTTGGGTTTGGGCGGCAATTTCTGGTTTGATTTCAATCATCCTTGCTGCCTTAATTATGAGTAGTTGGCCTTCTTCTAGCCTTTGGGTTCCTGGGATGCTAATTGCAATTGAATTAGTACTACAAGGCTGGTCGCTAGTGATTATTGGTTCAGCCGCTAAAGCATTGGCTAAATAAATTGCATCATCCAACATTCGGTAGTCCTTTTTATTTTTAGCTCAAATGAAACCGCCCTCGGGCGGTTTTTAACATGCCTTCCTCCCGACAACGCTTAACCTTAACTGCTGCAGCTTATTTGGTGTTGGCTACCATTTTGTGGGGCGGTAATGCCATTGCAGGGCGTTGGTTTGTTGGTCATTTGTCGCCAGCTATGCTGAATTTATTTCGCTGGATGATTGCCGCTTTAGTACTAATGCCATTCGGCTGGAAAATTTTGCTACCCCAAAGTGAGCTGTGGCAGCATAAAAAACGGTTTTTTATTTTGAGTTTATTGGGAGTTGGCTGCTACAACGCTTTTTTGTATATCGCGCTTGAAACTTCTTCGCCTATTAATGTCACTTTAATTGGCGCAAGTATGCCTATTTGGATGTTGATGATAGGCACAATTTTTTATCAGGATCGCGCCCATCCTTGGCAGATGCTCGGTGCGGTGATTTCAATTATTGGCGTGACGGTAGTATTGTCACGAGGTAATTTGGATGGTATTTTGACCCTTGAGTTTGTCCCTGGCGATCTGCTGATGGTGTTTGCTACCTTACTCTGGGCTTTTTATAGTTGGATGCTTAGTAGGCCAGGTAAAAGCCCAGAAAGACAATGGCCTTGGACTCAATTTCTATTAGCCCAAATTGGCTTGGGTTTAATTTGGTCTCTCTTATTTGCTGGAATCGAGTTTAGTTTAGGGTTGTCACAAATCGATTTAAGCCCGAGCCTATCTTGGCCCCTACTTATTTTTTGTGGCTTAGGACCAGCCCTAATCTCTTATCGCTGTTGGGGCGCTGGAGTGGCAATTGCAGGTCCCAATATTGCTGGATTTTTTGGGAATTTAATTCCTTTATTTACTGCACTTTTTGCCGCGGCGCTATTAGGCGATATGCCGCATTTATTTCATGCGGCTGCCTTTGGTTTAATTGTGGCAGGAATTGTGATTTCCTCCCAATTAAAAGTACCCAATAAAAAAGGGCCTAACAACTCATTAAGTGATACAAAATAGGAATGGTAACGGCCTTAAGGTAATAAATTTGTACCAAACCAGCCAACAGCCGTTACAGGATACGTGATTTCTGCTACTGTAGAGCCTATGCGTATATTTCTGTTGATTATTTTGGCTTTTTTAAGCCTGCCTGTCAGCTCTGCTGATGTATGGCCCTCTAAGCCCATCAAGCTGATTGTTCCATTTTCTGCTGGGGGAGTACAAGATTTATTGGCTCGCTCTTTTTCAAATGAGCTGGCCAATGCTTCTGGCCAATCTGTGATTGTTGAAAATCGTGCTGGCGCTGGCGGTACGGTGGGTACAAATTTGGTGGCGAAGTCGGCTCCCGATGGATACACTTTAGTAGTTGCCGCTGCAAGCCACAACATCAATGGCTCGCTTTATTCCAAAATGCCTTATGACCCCCTGAAAGATTTTACAGGAGCAGCGTACTTAGGGAATACAGGTTATGTATTGATGACCAATGCTGATTTTCCACCCAAGACAGTAGCTGAATTGATTGCTTTGGTGAAATCAAAACCCGGGCAATTTAATTATGCAAGCGCGGGTAATGGTAGCGCCTCTCACTTGGCAATGGCTTACTTTGCTGGCTTAGCGGGCTTAGAGATGACCCATATTCCAACCAAGGGAACAGGCGAGGCTATTAATGAATTATTAGCAGGCCGCTCTCAAGCCGTTATCGCCGCAAATATTTCTGCTTTGCCATTTGCTAAAGACAGTCGTATTCGCTTTCTCGGAGTTACGACAGAAAAACCATCACCCTTTGTGCCTGGAGTTTTGCCAATTGGCAATACGCTAAAAGGTTATGTATTCGATAGTTGGTTTGCTTTATTGGCTCCCGCAGCTACACCCAAAGATGTGATTAACAAAATTTCGCTCGATATTACCCAGCTTATTAAACGCCCTGAGGTTAGCGAGCGCTTTAAAGCACAGGGTATTGAAGTGGGCACTATGAGCCCCGAAGAATTAAATCAACTGTTACGGCGCAATTATGAGCAGATGGCACAAGTAGTCAAAATCTCTGGTGCTAAAGTCGATTAAGTCTGAATGTCATTTCCGTATTCAATTTTAGATTTATCCCCTATTCCGCAGGGCGCTACCGCTGCAGACGCCCTCCATCATTCTCGTGATTTAGCACAACATGCAGAACGGTGGGGCTATACCCGTTTTTGGTTGGCCGAACATCATAATATGCTGGGTAATGCTAGCTCTGCTACGGCTGTGGTGATTGCCCATGTCGCTGGGGGCACATCAACAATTCGGGTTGGGTCTGGCGGCATTATGTTGCCAAATCATGCGCCATTGGTCATTGCTGAACAGTTTGGTACTTTGGCATCATTATTTCCTGGACGCATTGATTTAGGATTAGGCCGCGCACCAGGAACCGATCAATTGACGGCACGTGCTTTACGCCGAGATTTAATGGGGAGCGATGATCGCTTTCCGCAAGATGTATTGGAATTGCAGCAATATTTTGCTGCTGGAACCGAGGGACAGGCTGTGCGGGCTATACCTGGCATGGGTTTAGAAGTGCCTTTATGGATTTTGGGGTCTAGTCTTTATGGTTCTCAGCTGGCCGCGCACTTCGGTTTACCTTATGCATTTGCTTCTCATTTTGCACCTGATTATTTATTAGACGCAGTACATACTTATCAAGCTGGTTTTAAACCTTCAGCCCAATTGGCAAAAGCGCATGTGATGATTGGCGTCAATGTTATTGCTGCTGATACTGATGATGAGGCAAATTATCTTTTTACTTCTTTACAACAAAATTTTGTGCGCATGAGGCGTAATACTCGCGGGCAATTACCGCCACCGATTGATGACATTACCACCTTTTGCGAGCCTCATGAAATGGCAGCAATTGAACAAATGCTGGCTTGTACTGTAGTCGGCTCTCCTGCAACTATTCAGACAGGTTTGCAAGACTTGATTAATCGTACCGGAGTCAATGAATTCATGATGACAGGCCAAATCTTCGATCATCAAGCCCGCCTGCGCTCTTTTGAGATTGCCGCTCAGGTAGCACAGAATTTATATGCTGCTGAGTTAGTTCTTAGTTAAAACATCATTTAAATTCATTTAGCGCTTAGCTATAGATTAGCTTGCAATAGCTTCCCGATTGCGCACAAGTAACCACATCGCAGCTATAACCAGGACCATCCCAAATATTTGCATTAATGACATATTTTCATCTAGAAAGTACCAGCCCATAAAGACCGTTGCTAGGGGCCCCAAAATACCTGCTTGCGCTGTTACTGAAGAGCCTATCCGTTGAACTGCAATCATCACTAAAAACATCGGGATGACCGTACAAACACCAGCATTAATTATGCTAAGCCAATAGACCTGAGGCATTTGGGTAAATAAAGTGGCTGGTTGATGGAAAAGCATTTGGAATGCACTAAATATGGCCGAAACAGAAGTAGCATAAGTAACTAAGCGCATACTACCAATGCGATTAACCATTTCCCCAGCAGCAATTAAATACGCAGCGTACAGACAGCTACTAGCAAATACTAGAAAGGTTCCTAGCCAAGCACTATCGCCTTTAGAGTCGACATCTTGCAGAAAGACCAGCATTACACCAATATAACCAACCACCATTGCATACCATTGCAAGCTAGTGATTTTTTTATGTAGAAAAAAATAAGATATGAGAATAACGATTGTCGGGGTAAGGTACAAAATAATGCGCTCAAGCCCCACAGAAATATATTTTAGCCCCAAAAAATTAAGATAACTTGAAAAAAAATAGCCAATAAAGCCTAAGCCAATTAATTTAAGGTAATCCATTTTTAAAAGAGGATCCGTTTTTTTCTTGCGGGATACGAACCAATACACTAGCCAAAACATCGGTAGAGCGATGAGCATCCGGAGGGCTAAAAGGGCTTCGGGCGAAACTCCGTAGCGATAAGCGTATTTAATAATGACAGCTTTGCCAGAAAACAGAATAGCCCCAATACTGGCCATCGCGATACCGTCAAGATACTGTTTTCGAGCTTTGAGCAAGGATTAGTCTTAGGAAAATTGGCTAGATAAAGGTAGCTTAAGAAGAGATCTCTGTATTTTATCGGGTTGCACTGATAAACTAGACAAAAGCTTATAAATAAGGATTTCTGTGTCGACCCAAAAGCCAAAATTTGAACATTTAGATGCCGCCGTTAACCATATCAGTGAATTAATTGAAGGTCAGGGCATTGCTCTTAGTGCCGCCAAAGGAATTTTGTATAGCCTCACTGAAACTATTGGTTCGATGATTGGCGACGTTGATTTACCGGCACATGTGCGCTCGGGCTATGAGGGTTTACTCGAAACTGCTCGCGAATTAAATCTGCGGCTCGATAAGCACGTTGATCGTTAAGTTTTTGGCACACTAAGCAGCAAATTAGTTTTCTTTTGCTTGGTGCCATAGCTCAGGGATAAGATTAATTTGTCCTTGTTCTGTCGAAATCAGCATTTCACCATCTTGTACATTAACATGCATAGTCATGCCTCGCTCTACCCATTTACCAAGAGTTTCAATACCCTCTTTAGGTAATGCGATAACTTGAAGATTTTGTGCCCGCGCAACTTTGTGCTGAATTCCTTGCCACCAAATTTTACTTGTGTGGCCCCCATAACAAAACACAATAACTTGATCTGAGCGACCGCAGGCTTTTAGAATACGGCGCTCTTCAGGTTGACCAATTTCAATCCATAATTGAATTGCATCAGTTAAATCTTTGACCCAAATATCGGGTTCGTCAGTATCGCTTAAGCCCTTACTAAAAAATAAATTATCTTGAGCTTGTAGAGAAAATGCAATTACACGCGCCATCATTCGTTCATCAGTTTCCGATGGGTGTTTGGCAAGAGTTAGTGAATGGCTTGCATAATAATTACGATCTGCATCTGAAATATGTAACTCGACTTTATGAATCGTTGCGCGTAGGGCCATCGTCGCTAACCTAAGCGCATTGTTCGATGTGGAATGCCAGCATCATAAAAAATCGCTGCTTCAGGAATGAAATTAAATTTTGCATAAAAGGGAATGGCTGCTATTTGGGCGTTTAAATAAATGGGACTGAGACCATGGTTTTGAGCATATTGCAAGAGAGTCGACAATAACGCACTTCCCACGCCTTGTCGACGGCAAGGGGCTAATACTGCCATGCGGCCAATATGAGCCACGTTATTGGTCGAAAAGAGTCGTGCAGTACCAACGCAGACCCCATTGAGGTAAGCGAGGGCATGCCAGGCGCTGGAATCGAGCTCATCTAGCTCTAATGCCACTGGTACATGCTGTTCGACTACAAATACAGCATGCCTGATGGGGGCGGCTAAAGCAGCAGCTTCGCGCCAAGCTCGAATCACTAATTTCATCCTGCCAGTATGCCAAACAATGGTTAAATAGCGCCTGATGCTTCGAATCACTGAACTACGCCTACCAATTGATCATGCCCCTGCAGATTTAGCAAAGGCAATTGCCCAGCGCCTGAAGTTAGGCAAATCTGAACACCTTGATTTCACCATCTTTAAGCGCAGTTACGATGCCCGTAAAAATGTTGCTTTAGCATTTATATATATCGTTGATGTAGTGCTAGCTAATGAGCAAATGGTTTTGAAAAACTGTATTGGCGATGATCAAATTCGTTTAGCGCCTGATACGAATTACCATTTCGTTACCCAAGCTCCCGAGGGAATGAAAGAGCGCCCAGTGGTAATTGGCTTTGGGCCCTGCGGTATTTTTGCGGCTCTCGTTTTAGCGCAAATGGGATTTAAGCCGATCGTTTTAGAGCGCGGCAAGCCAGTCCGCGAGCGCACTCAAGATACATGGGCTTTATGGCGTAAAAATAGTTTAAATCCAGAGTCGAATGTGCAATTTGGCGAAGGAGGTGCAGGCACTTTTTCCGATGGGAAGTTATATAGCCAAATTAAAGATCCGCAATTTTATGGTCGAAAAGTTATGCATGAATTTGTGCTGGCAGGCGCTCCAGCAGAAATTTTATTTGTGGCTAAACCTCACATCGGTACTTTTCGCCTTGTTGGCGTAGTTGAAAAGATGCGTCAAGAAATTATTCGCTTAGGCGGTGAAATTCGTTTTCTTAGCAAAGTTGTGGGCTTACGCATCGAAGATCAGGCGATGAAGGCAGTGCAATTAGAGGGTGGCGACGAGGTGTTAGCAAATCATGTTGTCTTAGCTTTAGGCCATAGTGCGCGAGATACGTTTAAGGCCTTATTTGATGCGGGTGTTTTTATGGAAGCCAAAGCATTTTCTGTGGGTTTTCGGATTGAGCATCCTCAATCACTGATTGATCGCGCGCGCTTAGGCTCGCATGCTGGTAATCCATTAATTGGTGCCGCCGATTACAAATTAGTTCACCACGCTAAGAATGGTCGTACGGTATATAGTTTTTGTATGTGCCCAGGCGGTATGGTTGTAGCAGCTGCATCTGAACCGCATTGCGTGGTTACTAATGGCATGAGTCAATATTCTCGAAATGAGCGTAATGCGAATGCCGGCATCGTTGTTGGTATTACACCAGCTGATTTTTTACCAGGCACTCAATCAGGCTCTGGACCAGTGCATCCTTTGGCTGGCATAGAGTTTCAGCGTGCAATAGAGGCCAATGCATATATTTTGGGTGGCTCAACGTATGAGGCACCAGGTCAGTTGGTGGGCGATTTTTTAGCCGCTAGAGCGTCTCAGGAGTTTGGTACGGTTTTACCGTCGTATCAGCCGGGGGTTCATCTTACCGACTTGTCTGCTAGTTTGCCAAGCTACGCTATCGAAGCTATCCGCGAAGCGATTCCTGTATTTGAAAAGAAAATTAAGGGATTTTCAATGGCTGATGCGGTGCTTACCGGTGTTGAAACTCGTACCTCTGCACCATTACGCATCACGCGTGGCACCAACTATCAAAGTATAAATATTAAGGGATTATATCCTGCCGGAGAGGGCGCTGGTTACGCTGGTGGAATCTTGTCGGCTGGGGTTGATGGCATTAAGGTTGCAGAGGCTTTAGCGCTAGATTTAGTAAACCGACGATAATGCGCCATGGCTTTAATCGTACTCACTGATGCAAAACTGGCTTTTGGCCACGTTGATTTATTAGCAAATACCGCTTTTTCCTTAGATGTAGGTGAGCGCGTTGGTTTAATTGGCCGCAATGGCACGGGCAAGTCCTCCTTACTAAAAATTCTGGCAGGCCTAGAAAAACTTGATGATGGTACCTTGCAGTATCAACAAGGTCTACGCATGGCTTATGTTGCTCAAGAACCTATTTTTGAAGCTCATGAATCAGTGTTTACTGTTGTTTCAGAAGGTGTGGCTATCGCCAAGACCTTGCGTGAAGAGTACGAAGAATTGAGTATAGGCGAATGGGATGATGCAGCGCATCACCGCCTTGATGAATTGCAATCGAAATTAGAAGCAATTAGTGGCTGGAATTGGGAGCAGCGTGTTCATGAAACACTAGATCGTTTGCATTTAGATCCCGAGGCGCAAATTGCTACTTTATCGGGTGGAAATAAAAAGCGGGTAGCTTTAGCGCAAGCCTTGGTGGCAATGCCCGATGTTTTACTTTTGGATGAGCCCACTAATCATTTGGATTTAGATTCGATTAGCTGGCTTGAGAGTTTATTAAACGATTTTAATGGCGCAATTGTTTTAGTTACCCATGATCGAGCCTTTTTAGATGCTGTATCTACCCAAATTATTGAACTCGATCGGGGCATCATTCGTACTTATCCTGGCAACTTTACGGCTTATGAAAAACTGAAAGAAGATGAGTTATCGTCTGAATCGCTTGCTAATGCAAGGGCAGATAAGTTATTAGCCCAAGAAGAAGTATGGATTCGCAAAGGGGTTGAGGCGCGCAGAACCCGGAGTATCAGCCGCATTGTGCGCCTAGAAAAATTACGG
>Ga0208942_1000394_pt1 | contig 17989 bp, 15 predicted proteins | sample GreLakmeSU08MSRF_FD_187704 | JGI IMG/M metagenome (GOLD analysis project Ga0208942, IMG submission 187704) | Freshwater lentic microbial communities from great Laurentian Lakes, MI, USA - Great Lakes metaG SU08MSRF (SPAdes) | ecosystem: Environmental > Aquatic > Freshwater > Lake | place: Great... | reverse complement strand
CTGGCCCTCCTGCTCATCCTCGTCATCGTCCTGGCCATTGCCCTCACCTAATGGGCGCACGGTCGGGATTGTTTCCGACCTGTGGCGGTATCCGGTCAAGTCGTTTCAGGGGCAGCGGGACCGACGCGCATTCCTCGGCCCCTTCGGATTTCTGGGCGATCGCCAGTGCGTGGTCATGGACGCCGACAATGGTCAGCCCCTGCGGGCAATGCAGGTACCCCTGCTGCTGACCTACCGGGCAACATTCATTGACCCGGAGCGCGGCGAGGAGGTTGCCGTCGTCACGCCCGAGGGGCGGCATGTGCGCTGGGACGACCCAACTCTGGCCCGGGAGATCGGCGACCATCTCGATCTGGACCTACGGCTGGTCCGGGCGCCGATGGGCATGCACGACATCCTCCCCGTGCAGATCGTGACCGAGGCGTCTCTCCGACAGGTCGCCGAATGGGTCGATGGCGATCTTGACCGGCGGCGCTTTCGCCCTGGCCTCGTGGTGGAGACCGATGACGGCGTGGCATTCGCCGAGACCCAGTGGCCGGGCCACCGGCTCGCCCTCGGAGATGACGCGGTGATCGAGGTGGTGGTGGCCACCAAGCAGACCCGCGTGGTCTCGTACGACCCCGACACGATGGAGCGCACGCACGAGGTGCATCAGGTCATCGCGCAGCGCCGCGAGAACCTCTTTGGGGTGTACTGCCGCGTGGTGCGCAGCGGCTGGGTCGCGGTCGGGGACCGGGTCGCCATCGACCCGATCCCCACGCAGCCATCTACCTGACGCCCACTCCCACGTTCACGATCTCCCGCTCCGGCGGCGCAAGGTCGCCAGGGCTCAGTGCCGGCTCGTACCCCTCACCCAGCAGTGGGCTGGTGAGGAGGAAGTCAGCGGTGGCCCGATTGCATGCAATGGGCGAGTTGCACACCACGGCGATGCGCAGCAGGGCCTTCACGTCCACATCGTGGGGCTGAGGCTCGAGCGGATCCCAGAAGAAGATGACGATGTCGAGCCGGCCCTCCGCCAGCGCTGCGCCCACCTGCTGATCACCGCCCAACGGCCCCGACAGGAACCGGTGTACCTTCAGACCGAGGTCGTCGGCAATCAGCCCCCCGGTCGTTCCGGTTGCGTGCAGTTCGTGGTGGCGCAGCACCGAGTAATTGGCGCGCGCCCAGTCGAGCATGTCGTGCTTCCGGTTGTCGTGAGCGATCATCACGATTCGCTTGCGTTCAGTCATGGCCATTCGGGTGTCTCCTCCCGTCGCAGGTGCGGTGGGGCGGCGCTCATTCGCCGCGGGGCCACCCTAGGTCGGCTGCAGCGGGTGTCCAGTGGGTGTGTCACCCATGCCCCGGGCATCACGAAACCAGTACATGTCCGCCAGCCAGCCACCTGCCACGAACGACGCCGGGCCGGGCCGGTGCTACATTGCCGAAACCGTCGCGGGGTGGAGCAGTCTGGTAGCTCGTCGGGCTCATAACCCGAAGGTCGCAGGTTCGAATCCTGCCCCCGCTATTTCCGAAGGGCCCGTGCACAGGTGTGCCGGGCCCTTCGTCGTTTCGCGGTCCCCCCGCGCCCCCGGGTTGTCCAAACCACAACTCGGGCCTCACAACGTAAGCAGGCCGATCACGAGCAGGTACAGACCCACTGCGGCGAGCACCGAAACGATGATGGCGATGTGGTGCTTTGCCACCCCTGTGCGCAAGCCCGTGAGCACACGCACGGCGCGGTCCTTGTCGAGCATGAACCACACGATGGGTATCCATCCCCACGAGTACGAGATGACGCTGAAGATCACGACCGTCGCGATGGTGAAACCCGGGGCATGCCCACTGGTCTCTGCCAACGCGAGTGCATACCCGGGCCCCGGGAAACCGAAGATCAGGCCCACGCCGAGTGCCACCCACGACGATTGCACCATGCGTTCCAACCGCCTGGAGTCCCGCTCCCGGTCCTTCTTCTTGTGGTGCGAACGCGCTCGCTGGTGCCACCACAACACATAGCCGGCGAACAGCAGCAGGATGACACCCGCCACGATGTACGCCCCCGGCATTCGGTGACCGCTCGTGAGGCCGCTCAGGTGGATTCCCGTATCGGCTAGGCCCACCGCCACGATGGTGCCGGCCACCACCGACGTGAAGAGCGTCCCCCCCACGAACAGCCAAGAGTGCTTCAAGCCGTTTTTCCCGCCCAGCAGGTACAGCACCACGGCCAACGCCTGTGGGGAGATGCTCGAGAGGAGGGCGAGTTCGAAAAAGCGCATGGGTCGCTAGTGGAGGGTGTTGATGGCTCGGGCGGCCACGATGAGAATGACGCCCAGCGAGATGAGCGACTGCACGCTCATCATCGCCTTGACACGGGTGGTCATGGGCAGGGAGTCAGCCGGAGCGAATGACGACGCGTTGGTGAATCCGATGTACAGATAGTCGAGAAATGCCGGGCGCCAGGTCCAGGGCCCGGGCAGTTGGTACTGCGGGAACAGAATGTCCGCGTAGCCCACGGCCCGCTCGGCCCGCTGCTTCGGCCCACCGCCATCAATCTCCCAATACCAGACCGCAAAGATGATGATGTTGGTCACCCAGATGTCGATGGCTGCCCACGTGAGGTCACGTCCCTGCAGCCCACTTTCTTGGGTGATGCCGATGACGAGCGTGACGAGCGAACTGGCGTTGGCCACGGTGATGAGTGCGGCCAGCGTGATGCCGATGTTGCGCAAACGGTTGCTCTCGGCGCGAGGGGGGGCCGACGCGGCCACGATCACCAGCACCACCTCGAGGGACGGGATGATCCACCCAAACCACCGGCCCCCCAGCACGTAGTTACTGGGCAGCACGGCGTAGAGGGCCCCGGCCACGAGGATCGCGATCAGCGGGGGCCAGCGCGATTCCTGCCAACTGTCGGTATTGAGGGACACCTCGGGGCTCACGGGCATGATCATTGCATCCCCCCGCTGTGAACCGCGCAACATGCACTAGTGTCCCGCGCCGTGCCTATCCGAGAAGATCTCCGAAATGTCGCAATCGTGGCCCATGTGGACCACGGTAAGACGACCCTTGTCGACGCCATGCTCTGGCAGAGCGGTGCGTTTCGCGACAACCAGTCCGTGCAGACCCGGGTGATGGACTCGGGTGACCTGGAGCGTGAGAAGGGCATCACGATCCTCGCCAAGAACACGGCTGTGCGTCGCGGCGACATGACCATCAACATCATCGACACCCCCGGCCACGCCGACTTCGGTGGCGAGGTGGAGCGCGGGCTGTTCATGGTGGACGGCGTGCTGCTGTTGGTGGATGCCTCCGAGGGCCCACTCCCCCAGACCCGCTTTGTGCTGCGCAAGGCGCTGGCCGCCAAGCTGCCGGTGGTGCTGGTCATCAACAAGATCGACCGCCCCGACGCGCGCGCGGCCGAAGTCGTGGACGAGGTCTACGAGTTGTTCCTCGACGTGGGTGCAGAAGAGGACCAGATTGACTTCCCCATCATCTACGCCAACGCCAAGGCCGGCACCGCATCGCTCAACGCGGAGACGCAGACTGAGGATCTCGCGGTGCTGTTTGACGTGCTGAAGGACCACATCCCCGCACCGTCCTACACCGAGGGTGCCCCGCTTCAGGCGCTGGTCACCAACCTCGCGGCCGACGCCTACTTGGGCCGTCTGGCGATCTGCCGCGTGCACGAGGGCACTGTCCGCCAGGGCCAGCAGGTGGCCTGGTGCAAGGCCGACGGCACCATCGAGCAGGCCAAGGTCGTGGAGCTCTTCGTCACGAAGGAACTCGACCGTGTGTCGGTGGACGAGGCCGGGCCGGGCGAGATCATCGCCGTGGCCGGAATGGCCGAGATCACCATCGGCGAGACGCTGGCCGATGTGGACGACCCGCGGCCGCTTCCCATCATCACCGTTGACGAGCCCAGCCTAGGCCTGACCATCGGTATGAACACCTCGCCGCTTGCCGGCCGCGAGGGCAGCAAGCTGACCGCCCGCATGCTGAAGGACCGCCTCGACGCAGAACTGGTCGGCAACGTGTCGCTTCGCGTGGTTGACACCGAGCGCCCCGACGCCTGGGAGGTTCAGGGTCGCGGTGAGTTGCAGCTTGCGGTGCTGGTGGAGACCATGCGCCGCGAGGGCTTCGAGCTGACCGTCGGCAAGCCCGAGGTGCTCATCCGCGAGATCAACGGCGTCAAGCACGAGCCCGTGGAGCGCGTCACCATTGACGCTCCCGAAGAGATGATGGGCGTTATCACCCAGCTCCTCGCACTGCGCAAGGGCCGCATGGAGCAGGTGGTCAACCACGGCACCGGCTGGACCCGCATGGACTACCTGGTGCCCGCCCGCGGCCTGGTGGGCTTCCGCACCGAGTTCCTTACCGAGACCCGCGGAACCGGCCTGCTGCACCACGTGTTTGAGAAGTGGGACCCATGGATGGGTGAGATCCGCACCCGTCAGCGCGGCAGCATGGTGGCCGACCGCGTGGGCCCCGTCACGTCGTTCGCCATGACCAGCCTGCAGGAGCGCGGCACGCTGTTTGTGGCCCCGGGCGAGCAGGTGTACGAGGGCATGATCGTTGGAGAGAATGCCCGCACCGAGGACATGGACGTGAATCCCACGAAGGAGAAGAAGCTCACCAACATGCGTGCGGCGAGCTCCGACGACTTCGAACGGCTCATCCCGCCGCGTAAGTTGTCGCTCGAGCAGGCGCTTGAGTGGGTGCGCGAGGACGAGTGCGTGGAGGTGACGCCTGACACCGTGCGCATGCGCAAGGTCGAGCTCACAGGCAACGTGCGCGCCAAGTCGTCCAAGCGGAAGAACGCCGCGCCGTCCTAGCGGTACCTGCGTACGATCGTGCCGTGCCCGACGTACGCATTGATGAGAGCGTGACCCCCGCCGCCCTACGGGCGGGACTCATCGCTGCGCTCGAGGCCCGCCGGGTGGACAACCGCTTTCACTACATCGGTGACCTGGCGTCGAGCCGCTGGCGCTCCCTGGCCACGAGTCACTCCCCCGCCCACGATGCCAATGATGGCGTGCGGGCCTACGACGACGCGGCGCGAGTGGCAATCGCCGCGCTGGGGAACGCACCTGTGCATGTCGTGGGTGTGGCGTGCGGGGATGGTGTGAAGGAGCGGCGCCTTCTGGGTGCGCTGCGTTCGGCCGGGCGTGAGCACCTGTCGGCCACACCCGTGGATGTCAGCCTGTCGCTTGTGATGGCTGCGGCCGAGGCCATGGCGGCAGTGCCAGGCGTTGATGCCGCAGATGGTGTCGCTGTCGACATCACGGCGGTGCCCGATCTCTCTCCCCTCCTGGCCCCGCGCCGGGCGGGGACACGCGTGGTCACGCTCTTCGGTGTCCTCTCCACGCTCGGGCCATCGTCACTCGAGGCGGGCATCTCCCTGCTCGGCCCCGACGACCTGCTTCTGGTCAGTGCCAACCTGCTGCCGGGGACGCCGGGTTCCCGCGATGCCGTAATCGCCCAGTACGACAACCCGCCCACGCGCATGTGGCTGGCCACTGTGCTCGAGGAGATCGGCATCCACGATGCCGGCGAGATCACATTCCGCTGGCACCAGACCCCGGATGGCCCCATGGTGGTGGGCGAGGTCATGCCGGTTGGCAGTGTGAATGCCCGGGTGGAAGGCGTGACCGTCGGCATGCCAGCAGGCGAGCCAATTCGCGTGCTCGAGTCATTTCGCTATACCCCGGAAACGCTTGAGGCTCTTCTGGAGCAGGCGGGCCTTACGGTGCTTCACGTCTCCATCTCGCCGAGTGGCGAAGAGGGCGTTGCCGTGGCGCGTCGGGCCTAGCCCGGGTTGATATCGCCGGGGCGAAGGGCCCCGAGGGTGTCGAGCACCGCACCCACGCGAGGGACCTCGTGTGTGCGGAAAAGTCCCGTGCGCCCCAGCGATGCGAGCACTGCGAAGAATGGCTCCGCTGACCTCACCTCGTCGCCGAAGAAGTCGAAGGCGTGCGGGAGGGCGTGACATACCGGCCAGCCGAGCGTACGTAGACGGAACGTGTTGAGAAACACCTTCACCTGATGGCGCACACGCGTGGGGCCATCCAACAGGTTGCCGTAATAAAAGCCGAGGCCGGGATCAATGAAGATGCGCTCCACGCCAAGTGTCTCGGCACGGTCGAGACGCGGTCCGAAGTGCTCGATGAGCGTCGGGATGGGGTCATCACCCAGCACCAGATCACTCACCTCGCGCACATTCGCGCCCTGCACGAAGCACATGATGATGGCCGCCTGATGCTCGGCCGCCGCCGCATATACCTCGTCCTCGCGCTCCACCCCGGTGAGGTTGAGCACGTTGGCACCGGCGCGAAGCACTACCCGCGCAACCTCGGGCGAGTACGTCTCGACGGATGTGAGGATGCCCTGCTCCCCCAGGGCGCGCACAACGGGCAGCACGGTTGCCACCTGGTCCTCTGGGGATACCCTCGCAGCGTGCGCGAGCGTGCTCTCGGCGCCAATGTCCACAATGGCCGCGCCCTGGGCCGCCAGCACCACACCGCGGGTGATCGCCGCGTCGGCATCAGGCACCACCGACTCGCGATACCACGAATCGGGCGACAGGTTGACCACGCCCATCATCTCGGGGTGCGCGTCGCAGTCGAATGTGCGCCCGCCGATGTCGAATACGCGGACAGGCGCATCAAGCGCCCCCGCGTGGGCATCGGCCAGTGCCGCCATCTCGGCCAGGAGTCGTCGTTGATCGCTCACAAGGGGAACCGTAGCGGGGGCGTCGAATGACACGGGCGTATGGCAACCCATGCGCTCGGACCCGGTATCGACAAGCGGAGCATCCCGCGACGCTTTCTGATGCCCGGATTATTCCTGCTGGGGACTGTCATTTACGGGACCATCGGGTACACGCTCATCATCCCGCGGGCCGACCTCGTTGACGGTCTGTACTGGACGGTGCTCACCCTGGGCGGCGTGGGATACCGCGACACCACGGCCCTTGGGACGGCCCACGAGATCTTCTCGATATCGCTCGTGGTGCTGCTGTTCGTAAGCGTGGCCCTCTTCATCATGGTCGGCACGCAGTTGGCCGCATCGGGGGATCTCTCCCGACGAACGAGGAGGAGACGGGTGTCAAAGGAACTGGACGCGCTTCATGGACACGTGATCGTGTGCGGATATGGGCGCGTTGGGCGCGCCTCGGTGCTGCGGCTGCTCGACGAAGGACGGGAGTTCGCCGTGATCGACAACGACCCCCGCCACGAGGAGGAGCTCATAGACCTCGGGGTACCGCACATCATCTCGGCACCCGAGCATGAGTCGATACTTCGAAGGGTGGGGATCGAGCGCGCCAGTGCGCTCATCTGCGCGGTCGACTCCGATGCGGTCAACGTGTACATCACGCTCGCCGGACGGTCGCTGTGCCCCGGGCTCACCATCGTGGCCCGGGCCGCCGACTCCGAAACGATCGACGTCCTCAAGCGTGCGGGGGCAGACTCTGTGGTCTCTCCCTACATCGTCTCGGGTGGTCAGATGGCGGAGCTCGCCGAACAGGCCCACACCCCGGCCTAGATGCGGCGACCACGGGGATCGCCGGACATCACGCCAATTCTCTGGGTGGCGCGTCATCGCGCGGGGCACCGGCACCCGTCACGATGACAGCGTCGGGTCGCATTCCCATTCCTCCCGGCGCCATGTGGGGGTCGGGCACCACCAGGGCACGGTGAACCGGAGACCACAGGGCCACCGCCCCCTCCGCCACCGGCAGCGAGTACATGCCGGCAGGGGCCTCCCCCATCCCGGGGTGCCACCGCACCGCTCCGGTCATCTGCTCGATTGCATCGGAGTCGCGAGGGTGCCCGTGGCGGGTGAGCAGCACGTGCACAGAGCCGCCCAGCCGCACGAGGTCACGCTCGATCGCGCGCGTGAAGCGATCAAGATCATCGCCCGCCGGGGGGAGCACCGGATCCACCAGAATCATCTGATCACCGTGCTCCATGTAGGCCGACGAGCGGTCGCCGATGCTCCAGCACCAGAGTCCGTCGGCGATTTGGGTGACTTTCATTCCGCCACGCTACCCTCGATGGCACGGCGAGCACGACGGGGATGCAGGTCATCGCGACTGCGATGCGGCATACAGAGGCAGGCCGGGAGGGACCACTGGCCGAGGAGGCGCAGGGCGCCTGCCCGGTATCGGCGGCCGTCCACAGCAATGTGGCCATCATCGTGAAGGCCACGCTCATCCCCCGAGAGAGGGGGCACCCGTGGCGGGGCGAAATGGGCTCCATGCGCGCACTCGTACGATGGATCGGCACAGAACTCGCCACCTGGCTCATCGCCGGGGCGGTACTGGTGGTGCTGCTCTCGCTCGCCATGCCCTGGCCGGCGGCGACCGCTGTGGGTGGGGGAATCACTGTGGCCGTCGCCATTGCCTCGTGGGTGCGCCGAAGCCGCCAGCGCATGGCCCGGCACCGCACCCTCGATTCCATCGACGACATGACGGGCGAGGAGTTTGAGGACTGGCTCGCGGTGCTGTTTCGCCGCGCGGGTTGGCACGTGCGCCATACCGCGACCACTGGGGACTTCGGTGCCGATCTGGTCATCTCACGTGACGGCGAAGACATGGTGGTGCAGGCCAAGCGCCAGGCCCGGCCGGTGGGCGTGGCGGCCGTGCAGCAGGCGGCGGCGGCGCGGCCGCACTACGACACCGACGGCGCCATGGTGGTGACCAACGCCGGATTCACCGCCCAGGCGATCACTCTTGCCGGGAGCGCCGACGTGGAGCTGTGGGACCGCGACGACATCGCCCGGGAGCTCATTGACCCCCGTCGGGGCACCCCGCGAAACCCATAGCGACGGTGGCGATGGCCAAGGAATGGTCAACCCACGACAGTTCAACTTGCATCGCTGTCCGTGTTCTGCCTTACTCACCCAACCTTCCGCACGAGGACAGGAGACGAGATGGCCGCAATGACTGCAGAGACCCCGACGCACCCCGGTTCGCTTGATCAGATGCGCGACCGCGCGATCTCCGACTACCTCGCGGTATCGCGGAACGCCGGCGTGTACTCGAGCACCGCCGACTACATGGCGGCCGAAGAGCGCGCCTGGGAGCGCGTTGAGGCCGCAATGAAGCGCAGCAAGCGCGTGGCCGACTCCGCCCTCGCCTAGCAGCAGCATCATCAGCTGAAGACAACGGCCCCGCCCCCGCGATCACGCGGGGGCGGGGCCGTTGTCATTCCGGGGCGTATAACAAGGCCGATACGCGCCCTGGGCGCCGCTCGGCCTTGTGTTGTCGTCGGTTTGACGTAAACTCTCCCTTGATATGACGTCAGTTCGACGCAAAATCACCACGTCCCCCTCTCCGGCCATCGTCGTCGGTGGCGGGCTCGCGGGCATGTTCACCGCCCTGCGTATCGCGGCACACCGTGATGTGGTGCTGGTGACCAAGGGCGCCATCGGTGAGGGCAGCACCGCCTGGGCCCAGGGTGGAATCGCTGCAGCCGTCGGGGCCGACGACACCGTGGCTGCCCATGTGCTGGACACCCTCGAGGCCGGTGCAGGCCTGGTTGACCCCGACGTCGCCCGTGCGGTGTGTACCGACGGGCCTGCGCGCATCGCCGATCTGGCAGCGCTGGGTGTGACATTCGATCGCGTCGGCGATCACCTGGCCCTGGCGCGCGAGGGCGCACACTCGCGCTCGCGTGTGGTGCACGCCGGCGGTGATGCGACAGGACGCCACGTCGCCGGTGCACTGGTGGCCGCGGTCCGGGCCGAGCCACGCATCCGCGTCGCCGACCGCACCCGGGTCCTCGACCTCCTGATTGACGATCGCGGCATTCGAGGCGTCACACTCCGTGGCCCGGCCGGTGACGAGAGCCTCTGTACCCGTGTGGTCGTACTCGCCACTGGTGGGGCTGGTCATATGTTCAGTCGCACCACCAACCCACTGGGTGCGACGGCCGATGGACCCGCGCTCGCCCGCCGGGCCGGGGCCGCATTGGCCGACATGGAGATGGTGCAGTTCCACCCCACCGCACTCGCCGTGGGTGCGAGCCCGCTCCCTCTGGTGAGCGAGGCGGTGCGTGGTGCCGGTGGCGTGCTGCGCGATGTGCATGGCCGCGCCGTGATGGACGGCGTGCACCCCCTGGGTGATCTGGGCCCACGCGATGTCGTAGCCCGCGAGGTATGGCGCCGCGCCCGCGATACCGGCGCCGATGTGGTGATGGATCTCAGTCACCTGGATCCCGCCAAGGTGCATGCCCGCTTTCCCGCCGTCGCGGCGCTGTGCGCCGCACACGGCATCGACCTGGCGCGTGACCCGGTACCGGTGACTCCCGCAGCGCATTACGCCATGGGCGGAATTCTCACCGATCTGGCGGGGCGCAGCACGGTTCCCGGCCTGTGGGCGGTGGGCGAGTGCGCGGCCACCGGCCTGCACGGGGCAAACCGTTTGGCATCCAACAGCCTGCTCGAGGCAGTGGCACTGGCCGAGCGGGCTGCCGCCGACGTCGTGGCAGGCGGCGGCCCGGCGCCCGGCCCGCGTGCTGAGCCAGTCGCGGCAATCACCGGTCATGCCGATGCAGAGCACGTACGCAATGAGGTAGGCCTGCTGATGTGGCACGGCTGTGGCCTGGAGCGCGACGCCCGTGAGCTCGGCAACACGCTCGATGCGCTCCACGCGGTACCGGCTCCCGCCGACCCCGAGGCCGCTGGCCTGCTGGAGATCGCACGCCTCACCGTGCGTGCCGCCGCAGAGCGCGACGAGAGCCGTGGCGCACACTTCCGTACCGACTTCACATCTGCCGACCCTGCCCGCGCGCATCGCATCGCCTGGGCGGGCGACCTTCCCCATCACCTCGACGCGGCCGGACATGGCCTCGCCACCACCATCACGGAGACAGCGTGAGCACCAGCGCACCGGCATGCAGCATTCCCCTTCCCGAGTCGACGGTTCCCGAGGCAGAGCTCATCGCCCGTGCCACGGCCGCCCGTGCGGCCCTCGGCGACCGCCTCGTCATCCTTGGCCACCACTACCAGAAGCATGAGGTCATCCGATTCGCCGACATCACCGGCGACTCGTTTCTGCTGGCCCGTCGGGGCGCCGAGGCGACCCAGGCGGATCTGGTGGTCTTTCTGGGCGTGTACTTCATGGCCGAGGCCGCGGACATCCTGTCCCAGCCGCACCAGCGCGTGATCCTTCCCGACCTGGGCGCGGGCTGCCACCTGGCCGAGTGCGCCGACATCTTTACGGTCAACGATGCGTGGCAGCAGATCACGGCACAGTTTCCCGACCGCACCATCGTGCCGCTCACCTATATGAACTCCGGAGCCGATCTGAAGGCCTTCGTGGGCCGCAACGGCGGTGCAGTGTGCACGTCGGGCAATGCCGAGCGCGCCTTCCGCTGGGCACGTGAGCAGGGCGACATGGTGTTTTTCTTCCCCGATGAGCACCTGGGCCGGAACACTGCATGCCGTCTGGGAATGCAGCCCGATGCGCCAGTGGTGTGGGATCCGCGGAAGCCCGAACTCGGCGGCATCACCGCCGATGCACTGGCAGCCAGCGAGATCGTGCTCTGGAAGGGCTTTTGCAATGTGCACACGGCCTTCACGGTGCGGCAGATCGACGAAGCCCGCGCAGCGCATCCCGGGCTGATGGTGATCGTGCACCCCGAGTGTCCGCGCCCCGTTGTTGAGGCCGCCGACGAGGACGGATCCACCGAATACATCATCCGGCGTCTTGCCGAGTTGCCGGCAGGGAGCGCAGTGGCCATCGGCACCGACTGGAATCTGGTCGACCGCCTGCGGATCCAGCATCCCGATAAGACGGTCTTCTGCCTGAACGAGAACCTGTGCCCATGCGTGACCATGAACCGCATCACGCTTCCCAAGCTCACGTGGACACTCGAGAATCTGGCCGCCGGAGAGGTACCCAACGTCGTGAAGGTGGACGACGACATGGCGCGCGATGCGCGTCTCGCGCTCGACCGCATGCTCGCCCTCTGATGGATCTCGAGGCGCTGGTCAGCGCAGCGCTGGCCGAGGACCTGGGTGATCGTGGCGATGTGACGTCGCTGGTAACCATCCCCGAGGATGCCCGGGCACGCGGGCGCGTCGTGGCCCGGTCGGGCGGCGTGTTTGCGGGTCGCGCCTTTGGCGAGGAGGTGCTTCGCCAGATGGGGGTGGACGGCACCTGGCAAGCCGTGGACGGCACGGTGCTCTCGCCCGGCGAACCCGTGCTCGGCGTCGATGGCCCCGCCCGGGCGGTGCTCTCAGCCGAGCGCACGCTGCTCAACGGCATGTCGCACCTGTCGGGCATCGCCACCCACACCGCCCAGTTCGTGAGGGCCGCCCGGCCTGCAGCGGTGCTTGATACCCGCAAAACCACGCCAGGTTGGCGAGTACTTGAGAAGGCCGCAGTCGCCGCCGGCGGGGGGACCAACCACCGTATGGGCCTGTTCGACATGGTGCTGGTGAAGGACAACCATCTCGCGATAGGCGGCATCGATCTGCAGGCGGCCGTGACGCGTGCGCGAGAGGAACTGCCCGGCGTACCGGTGGAGGTGGAGGCCGATGATCTGGCCGGCGTGTGCCTGGCGCTTAAGGTGGGTGCCGATCGGATCCTGCTGGACAACATGGATGAAGCGACCATGCGCGAGGCCGTGAAGCTGTGTCGCGGGCACGCGATCACCGAGGCATCGGGCGGGATGGACCTGGAGGGTGTGGCCCGGGCGGCCGACTGCGGCGTGGACTGCGTGAGCGTGGGGGCACTTACGCATTCCTCCCCCGCCCTCGACCTTGCGCTCGACCTCGACTGACGCCGCGCGCGCGGATCTTGCCCGTATGTTCAGCGCTGGCATCTTCGCCGTCGGCGCGCCACCGCAACCGGATTCCCTTGGGCCGACGGGAATCACCGGTAGGGTTTCGGTATGACCGAATCTGAGCAGTCCCCCGACCAGCCCGGCGGAGTCTCCCGCAAGCGTTTTTTGCAGGCAGGCGCTGCAGTCGCCGGATCCGTCTATCTAGGTGGCATGGCCACCAGCGCAGGCTCAGCGGCTGCTGCGGTGCCGAGCGCCGTGCCTGTCGATTTCGGCGACATGAACGTCGTGATCTTCATGACAGACCAGGAGACCTATCACGACACCCTGTGGCCGAAGGGCTGGCTTGAGAAGAACCTGCCGGGCTATGCACAGATCACCAAGCACGGCATGAAGTTCGACAACGCGTACACCAACACGTGCGCGTGCTCGCCGGCACGTTCCACAATCATGAGTGGCTACTACCCGGCACAACACGGTGTGAAGTACGTGCTGGAGCACGACCTGTGGGGGCCGAACTACCCACAGGTGGACCTGCTGCCCGCGAACACGATGCCGAACATCGCAAGCGTCATGGCAGCCGCCGGCTACTACACCGTGTACAAGGGCAAGTGGCACTGCAGCAAGTACCCGCCTGCAACCGCGCCGACCCTGCCGCAGCCCCCGAGCCAGCAGAACGACCCCACCTACCCGCCAGACGTCAATCGGAGTAACTACCCGCCGAGCCCCATCACAGGCTCTGACCCGGTCGACATGCTTGAGCCCTACGGATGGAACCGCTGGAACGCACCTGATGCCGGCGCCAATCAGGCCATCGATCAGATGGGTGGTGGCATCGCCAACCACGACGGCCGGATCATGGCCTCGCGTGGTCCAGTTGAGGTGGGCGGCGAGGGCGTGCTCGATTTCATCAGGAACTGGCCGGAGATCAAGAAGAGTCTCCCCGCGAACCGGCAGAAATTCTGTCTCGTCATCTCGCTGGTGAACCCGCACGACGTACTGGCGTACCCCCGCCGGTATGCAGCCGGCGGCTACAGCAACAAGTGGTTGCAGGGCGACATGAAGCTGCCGGACACGGTGGCGGAGCGCCTTGTGACCAAACCGAAGGCGCAGGCCATCTTCAAGGCGCTCGTGGCCAGCGGTACCGGCCCGCTCCCCAGCACCAAGGCCAAGATCAACTACCTCAACTTCTACGCCAACCTCATGAAGGTGTCGGACAACTACCTCACCAACGTGCTCGCAGCAATGCGGGCAGTGGGGTACGACGCCGAGGAGCCGGCCAACTCGCAGTTCGGGCTGCTGGGCGAGACCCTCGTGATCCGCACTGCAGACCACGGCGAGGTGGGGCTCACCCACGGCGGGCAGCGCCAGAAGTGGTTCAACATGTACGAAGAGACCATCAACATCCCGTTGATCTTCTCCAATCCGATCGCGTGGCCGAAGCCCGTGTCGAGCAAGGCGCTGGTGTCGCACGTTGACCTGCTGCCCACGCTCGCCAATCTCGTTGGCGCGCCCGCGCGTGCGCGGACCCAGTGGCCAGGCAAGGACTACTCGTCGCTGCTTCGCAACCCGAAGGCCACGCCGGTACAGGACTACATCGTCTTCACCAATGACGACTTCCAGGCGGCATCGCAGAACATGTTCGTGCCGCCGCCCAACCACATTCTCGGTATACGCGAGATGCAGTGGAAGCTGGCCAAGTACTACGACATCAACAATCAGGTGGAGCCTGAGTACGAGATGTACGACCTCGTGCGCGACCCGAACGAGACCACGAACCTCACGTTCAAGCGCTACAAGCGCAATGCCGTTCAGGAGAGGAACTTCCAGCGGCTGAAGGCGAAGCTCGATGAGATCGAGGAGACGCTGCTGCAGCCCATCCCCGGTGTGACACCGACGTGCCCCATGCCCCCGGCCGGTTGGGGCAACCTCGGACCCGGCCAAAAAAGCACCGGGCGTGGCTGGACCGGAGGCTGACTGACGCCGCACCACCGCACCCCGGGGATGAACCCCGGGGTGCGGTGGTGGTCGTGCGTACTACTTGCCGTCCCTGACCCGGACGAGCCCGGGCAGAACGCCCACGAACCCATCGCCATTCGGCGCGATGTACAGCGAGGCGTAGCTGTTGTTGAACAGCGGCCCCTTACCCACCAGCCGGCTGTAGACCTCCTTGCCGGATCGGAAGTCCACGGCCGTCCAGTACCAGCCGGTGGTGTTCTTGCGGTGGGTGTAGGTGTAGATGAGCCCCGTCTTCGCCGAGACCTTCGACACCACACTCGGAACGACCACCTTGGTGTTGGTCCACTTGGTCGTGCACGTGCCATCCGACGCCACATCAATGCGCGTCATCCCGGGCACAACCTTGTTGGCATCGGTGAGAGGGTCGGTGAAGCCGTAGTTGTTCTCGGCGATCAGCGAGTTGCCCACCGAGATGAGCGAGTTCTCCGTGGCGCTCGCGCCCTTTCCGAACACCGGCACCTTGCACACCTCGGCGCCCGTGGCGTTGTTGTACACCACCACGTTCTCGGGGTCAGAGTTGTCGACGATGGCCACACGCTTGCCCGGCATGATCGTGGGCGTGGTGCCCGACCCGGCGCTCTTCTGACCAGACTTCACCGTATTGGTGTTGTCGTACCCCGTCCGCCAAGTGACGGTGGGCAGGCCGTTGACTGACTGGAACCGGTACATCGCCTGGGTGCTCACGATGTACACGCCGCCGCTCTCATCCATGGCAAATGAATTGCCAATGCCCTCAGCGAGCGTGGCGGGCGCGGGCGGGGTCCCCTGTCCGGCGATCGGGTTCGCGACCACCCCGGTGAGCTTCGTCACCTGCACCAGCGGCTGGTTCTCTGCCGGGCTGTGGTTGACCACCCCAACTACGCCGAGCTTGGTGGCAAACCAGATGTTGCCATTCGAGTCCGGAAGCGCTGACTGGATGGAATCGTCGATCGCACCGATGAACCCGCTGAGGTCGATGTCGTACATCACCTTGAAGAACGTGATGCCGCGGGTGGTCACCGGCTTGTAGGTGATGAGGTGCTGGGTGGCCGTCGACACCACTGCCTGCCCCTTGTTATCGAGATAGAAGTACCCGCCTGCCAGATCGGTGTAGCCGCCACCAGACGGAGTGGCCGGCGCCGGATAGTTGGGCAGTGCAGGCAGCTCGGCCTGCGTGATGATCTTCAGCGTGTTCGGGTCCATGAGCGTAAGGAACGCGCTTGTGAATGGCAGTACGCAGATCGCCACGATCTGGCCCTTGGCGTTGAACGTGATGCTCGCGCACTCACCACCCATACTCTTGAACGTGACATTCATGTTCCTGCCGAGCGGACCGGCCCACCGGTACGTGTCGCTCATAAAGGTGTCGTTGTGGATGTTCGACTTGCCAGCGGGCGCCATGAATGGATTCACGGGCGCAGGTGGGACAAGCACCGGCTTGGCAACCGCAGGGCGCCCCGTAAACGTGGGGGTGGATGCCGAGGCAGCAGTTGGCAGCGCCACGCAGAGCGCGGCGGCTGCCACCCAGGCCGGACGACGGATACGGGGCATGCGGGTCCTTTCGGGAGGAATAAAAGACAGGAAGTGGATAGGGAGAACTGTAGCCCGCGGAGGTCAGAGCGGGGTCCTCGACGGGTCGATCGACGGAGGGCAAGTGTCGCGGGTTTCCACGTGGCAACAACTCCGCGGGCCTCACCGCTGAAGCGGGCGTATCCTCAGACTTCGAAGTGTCACCAACGGGCCCCACAATTCAGATCGTCCTACCGGTACTCGGCGAGTCCGTGACCGAAGGCACCGTGATCGAGTGGAGGAAGTCCGTTGGGGACTCCGTGGATGAGGGCGAGACCCTCCTCGAAGTGACCACCGACAAGGTGGACGTGGAGATCCCGGCCCCTGCCGCAGGTGTGCTCACGGCCATTGCGGCCGACGCCGGTACCGTGGTGGAAGTCGGCCAGTTGCTGGGAGAGATGGCCAACGGTGTTGGTGCATCAGCGCCCGCCGAGGTGACGCCTGCTGCGCCGACTGCGTCTGCGGCTGCGGCGCCGGCAGTCGCCGCGCCCCCGCCGCTTCGTGACGTGGCAGCATCGCCCATCGCCCGCCGCGTGGCATTTGAGAAGGGCGTTGACCTCGGGGGCGTCGCCGGCACGGGGCCCGGCGGTCTGATCCGCCGCGGCGACGTGGAGAACGCGGGCAAGGGGGGCGGTCCTGCCGACCCGGCACCGCCGGCAGGCGAGGAACTGGTGCGGCTCACCGGCCCCGCCGCGGCACTGGCCGACTACATGGACGAGAGCCGGTCCATTCCCACCGCCACGACCTTCCGCACCATCTCGGTGCAGATGCTCGACGCGGAGCGCAAGCGCCTGAATGAGGCGCTGTCGGTGGCGGGTGGCGGCAAGTTGTCGTTTACGCACATCATCGCCTGGGCCATCATCCGCGCTGTTGGCCTGACGCCCGGAATGGCCACCGCATTCGCGCGGGTTGAGGGCAAGCCGCACAAGGTGCCGCGCGACACCGTCAATCTGGGTATCGCCGTCGACGTGGAGCGCAAGGACGGCAGCCGATCGCTGCTGGTGCCGGTCATCCGCGACTGCGCCGCGCTGGGCTTCCAAGGATTCCGGGCTGCGTTCGATGATCTCATCCAGCGCTCGCGCGTGGGCAAGATCACCCCGGATGAGCTGCGTGGTGCGGGAGTGACACTCACCAATCCCGGTGGGTTCGGCACCAACGCATCCGTGCCGCGCCTCATGAGCGGACAGGGCACCATCGTGGCCACCGGCGGCATCACGTGGCCGCCCGGTATGGAGGGTGTGCCAGACGAGCTGCTGCGGGTGTGGGGCGTGTCGAAGGTGATGACGGTGACCTCCACCTACGACCACCGGGTCATCCAGGGGGCTGAGAGCGGCGCATTCCTTCGCGACATCGCCACCCTGCTCGCCGGTGGCCAGGGCTTTTATGACGAGATCCGCGCTGCGCTGAGCCTGCCAGCTGCCCTGCCGCTGGTGTTTGAGGCATCGGCGGAGGCACCCACGGCCGCGCCGGCGCTCGAGGCCACCGCCGATGAAGCCACGCTGCGCGCGCTGGCGGGCGCCATGTCACTGCTGCGCTCATTCCGTACCTACGGCCATCTGGCCGCGCATCTGGATCCGCTTGGATCACCGCCGCCGGGTGATCCGTCGCTCGACCCCGCATGGGTGGGCCTGACCCCCGAGATGATGCACGCGGTGCCG
>Ga0208942_1000393_pt1 | contig 18009 bp, 39 predicted proteins | sample GreLakmeSU08MSRF_FD_187704 | JGI IMG/M metagenome (GOLD analysis project Ga0208942, IMG submission 187704) | Freshwater lentic microbial communities from great Laurentian Lakes, MI, USA - Great Lakes metaG SU08MSRF (SPAdes) | ecosystem: Environmental > Aquatic > Freshwater > Lake | place: Great... | reverse complement strand
CGGCTGGTAAAACAATTGGTATTGCCTACAACAAAGGTGCATATCAGGTTGTAGATGCTTCAGATATAACAACAATGGGAAGGAAAGTATAATATGAGTAACAAGACATACGACCTAATAGGAGCAGCAGTATTTGCTCTTATATTAGTTTTACTTTTAACTTATGGACAAAGAGTAATATGATGACTAAAAAGAAAACTTATGATGGCCATTACTTTGATGGTAAAGATGCTTATGATATAATGAAAGACGAGAATGGCAATTCATCTTTAAAAAAGATAAAAGAAAAAAAATCTAAGAAGAAAGGCAAAAAATGATTTGGTTTATGTTTTTTCTAGGCCTGATTGTAGGAATATGGGCTGGCTGGAAATATGAGCACGTGGTAAATGACGTTATTGGATCATATTTTAAATAGTTATATAAATCAGTAACTTGAAGTCATTGTTTTTAAATACTTATTTCTTTGATTTTAGGCTTGCAATTGACACAAAAAAGTATTACCTTATACAGTAAGACTAACTTAACTAAAAAATATATATTATGATAACTTATGATAAAGATACTCTGTTTAGAGAGTTTAAAGATGCTAAAGAAAAAGATGTTGCTTTGTCAACAAAAAAGAAATTAGAAGATAGAGAAATTCATTTCTATACAAATAGAATACAATTCTTTAAAGATCATATCAAAAATCAATCTATCAATCCAGAAACATACGATAATTTAGATGTTAATTTTGAAGAACTATTGAAAGCTTATGAAAGTGAATCTCCTAGAGATTACTTTTATATGTCAGTATTTGGTAAATCATATCAACAAAAAATGTGGGAAGAAGAAGCTGAATTAGAAGATGAAAAACTTGCAAACATTTAATAAAAAACTTTGTAGTAGTTATTCTTTTTCTAAAAAAATAATGAATATCTATGATCTCGGTAAAAAAATTGATGATAATAATAAGTGTCAAAATATTTCTGATGATGATTTTGATGCTTTAATTGATAAACATGACGATTTATTTCAACTTCTTGACCATGATGAATTTAATTGTTATTATAATTATTCAAAATCACTACAAACTATACATTAAATAATGAAGAAAACATTTTTACTCTTAGCCTTTCTGTTAATTAATCAATGTACTAATAATCGTAGTTACACAGGTGCCGTTCTTGGTGGAGTAACTACAACAGCCGCTTGTTTACAATATACAGATAATCCAATTGTAGCGGCCGCTTGTGCAGTTACAGGTGCTTTAGTGGGCGCTGATGTAATGTATAAATCGGATTATGATGTACACACAGCAGTATTTGTAGATCATTTAAATAAAGGTTCATCTTCATCTTATACCAATTGGCATAATGAAGCTACCAATAATTCAGGCAGTATAAAGACATATTCAACTTATATGGAAGGCCCAATTAAGTGCAAAGATTATGAATCAACAGTAGATATTACAAATCAATGGCCATTAATTGGTATTGGTAACATTAACAGAAGCGTAGAATTTGGTACTGCTTGTCAGACACCAGATGGAAAGTGGGTAGAAAAAGATGTCCTTAGACAAAGAACAAATTAATCTCTTAAAAGAAAGAGAAAAAGCAATAATAGAAGAATTAGAATTTAGTCCTCTTAGAAGTTTAGAAAATGAACTTTATGAACTAAGAGATACTTTAGAAAAACTTGAAAAAAAAGAACCATTAATTTATAATCATTATAATGACTTAGATGACAAATGGACAAAGAGTACAATACAATGAACAATAAAGGAAAACAACCAATAATAATACCATCTGAAAAAAGTGTTGTGGTATTTTGTATAGTTGTAATGTTAATAGCATTATGTGGTATAATAGGTTACAGGAATTAACAATTAAATATTCAATTATGACTGGTCAATTCTTAAAACCTTATACAATAGAGTTATTTGATACATTATTGTATATGATGAAAAGTTTTTTTTCTTTTATTATATCATTATTACCTAAAAAACAATTTGTGTACTCTTGGAGATTTAAGAGAACAATACCTAATTTTAGAAGATATTTTTTAGTAATACTTCTTATATACTTTTTACTGGCTATATTCATATCAAGAGTAACGGCAGGAGAAAAGTTTGTTATACCTAAAGTTGAAATGACCGAAGAAGAAAAACAACACGATAATGCTTTATATAAAAAACCAATTGATATAGAAATTGTATATGATGGTAATCAAGAATATAAAAACACAATTAAAAATATAGATGATTTGAGTAATAAACAGACTTATGAATTAAGTAGAACTATTACACCTAAACAAAGTGCTAATCAAAACTGTTATGTATCAATAAAGATTACACAAGAAGGAGATAGTATTATTAAAAAAGAAATTTTGGAGTGTGCAGATGGTAGAAAGGGTTTAATTACACCTAGCTATTGGGAAATGTTTGCACAATTCTATTATAGAGACGTATCGGCACCTGAATATTGCCGATATTATAGTAGACCAGATCACGCCTTTAAATCGTTCGGAAAGACGTGCCTAAACAAGGACGGTGAATGGAGAGTACAATAATGTTTAAGAACATTATAATCGCTACACTTTTATATATGCTAGTGTTTAACGTATCTTTTAAAGACTTTTTTAAGACAATTAGAAAAGGACTTGACAAGGCCGAAGAAATAGTATATGATGTTAATAGGAGTGTGAAATAATATGATGAAAAAAATAGTAACGATCACAATACTTAGCATGTTGCTAGGTGCTTGTGCTAATACCGGGTTAAATCAAACCTATGAAATTAAAGCAGAAAAAGAAAAAACTATAGACATAGTTCCTGCTTGGTATATGAATCAAATCAAACAAAAAGAAGTTTGTAATCTTAACTCTATAGAGTCCAAAGGTACAGACAAAGTATGTTTATTTGGTGCAGGTACCGCTGTATCGCCTGATTTAAACCTTGCTATTGAAAAAGCAAAAATGTTAGCAAAAGCGGATATCGCTGATGTTATCAAAGGTGAAATGAACAAACAATCTAAACAGTTTATAACTGAATTAGGTAAATCAGAAACTAAAACTATAGTATCACAAGTTGAATCAACTTTAGTGAACGTAATACAAAATACACCTGTTAGAGGTTATGAAGTATTTGCACAAGAAGTAACAGCAACAAATCAAGGTTACTATAGAGCTTGGGTAGGATTGAAGTTACCTTTAGGCGAATATAATAAGATGTATCACTACAATATTGAAGAAGTAGCGAACTCTTATAAACTTAAAGAAAAGGCTGATGCGGCGTTCAAAGAAACTGTTAAGAACGTTGAAAACAAAGCTAATTAATGAGTGATGTATCTAACATTTTAGTTTATACTAAAGATAATTGCGGATATTGTGTTAAGGCTAAGAATTTATTAAATTCTCTTAGCCTTAATTATATAGAAAAAAAATTTGAAGATTTTACTTCAAATGAAGCATTATATGAAGATTTAGGTAAAAATGTTAGATCAATGCCACAGATTAAAATTGATGGAAAACTTATTGGTGGTTATAATCAATTAATTGAATACTTGCATGATAAAGGTTTAGTAGATTTTGAAGGTAAAGTGATAGCAACAGATAATAAATGACAGATCGAAACAAAGTAATCTTATTTCCAACAGATAGAATTGTTAATAAACAAACAGCCAAAGAAGATCCTATTGCTTCTGAAAAAGAAAGAATAAAACAAACAAAAGAATTTGTTGAGGGAAGTGTAGATGAAATTGCTTTAATGATGTTAAGAAAATTTGTAGAAATGTCTATATTAACAGAAAAACCAGAGTTTACAAAAGACTTAGCTTTAGCGGTAGATATAATTAGAGGTTTAACTTACAGAGATTTTGATGTTCAACACCCAGCTCAAAAATTGGCAGATAAAATAGTACATGTTAATATGAGTAGATTTGGTCCAATTGCATCAATAGATTATAGTACAGTTATAGATGAAAAACATAAACCTCATAAACCTTTTAGTAAAGATTTTAAAGATGAAATTAAAAAAACCAATGATGGATGGACAGATTTTGACGCAGATTTTGACACACCAGATGATTGGGAGAAATAGATTTATGGAAATTCTTAATAGAATCGCCTTCGCAGGTTGTAAAATAGCAATTGAAAACAAGGAGAAAATATAATGTTAAAAACATTAAAAAGAGCTCTTGCAAGTGGCAAGACTTCAAAAACACAAAGAGTATTAGAGTTACTAGAAGCTGGGAAATCAGTATCTTGGAAAACTTTAAGAACTAAATTTGATCTAACATCGCCAAGAGCTATGGTAGATAAATTGAGAGCAGCTGGTAATATGATTTATATTAACAAAACTGCTCAAGGTACTTTCTATAGACTTGGTGCACCATCAAAAGCGATCATCGCTGCTGGTATCAAAAAACTATACGGTACTTCATACGCTTACAATGCGTAATTAGTTAAACAATGGAGGCGAGAAATATATAACGCTCGCCTTTATCATCAAATAACAAGGAGATTTATGCCATACGAAGTAAAAAACAAATTTAAAAAAAATATTATAGTTGAAAGAAATATTAGTTCCTTAACCAATAGAGAATCTTACTCACAAGAAATAAACGAAGAATACGGTGAGGGTGGTGGTTTAAATGCAGGTTATAATGTTGTAGAAGCAGTTGCTAAGTACGCTAATGAACAAGGTAAAAAAGGTAAAGAGTACGGAAAAGATTTTATATTTAAAACTACCAGTTATAGTAACATAATGGGAGATGAAACAGTTGTATTTGAACACAAAGTAGAAACAAAAAAACAGAAAGAGAGTTTATGTTAGAAATGAAAGATAAAGGTCCTAACGATTTAGATAAAAAAATTTATCTTCTTGGAACAGCTAACTTTAAATTAACTGAAGAAAATAATATGTTAAAAAAAGAAATAGCTTTTCTTCGTGAGGAGATACAAGCTGGTAATTTAACAAAAAACATAAACAAAGCTTAAGAAATTGATATAATGAGCCATAGTAGCATGAACAAGGCATGGGAATTTGAGTGTGTACTAGAAAGTGGCAAACAATTAAAATCTTGGTTTTATTCAGACACAGAAAAAGATGCCTCAAATAGAATTAAAAACTTTATGAGGGCTAAACTAATCTCTATTAAAGAAATAGATGATCCTTTAGAAATTTCTAAGAAACAAATTCAATCAGATAAAATAAGAGAAATTTTGAAAAAAAAACGTGAAATAGAACAACGAGAATATTTAAAACAAAAAGAACAAAATGATTCTAATTGATCTTAACCAAGTTTTAATATCAAACCTTATGGCACAGACCAGAGGTAACGCTGATATTAAACCTAATAAAGAAATGGTAAGATATATGGTTATTAATTCGTTAAGAGGATTTAATTTAAAATTTAAAGAACAATATGGCACTATGGTATTATGTGCTGACGCAGGCGAACCTTGGCGTAGAGATATTTACCCTAATTATAAACATGCTCGTAGAAAAGGCCGTGTAGATTCAGCCACAGATTGGGATAATATATTTAATTGTATTACAGAAATCAAAAACGAAATTGCAGAAAACTTTCCTTATGTAATGATGTACATAGAAAAAGCTGAAGCAGATGACATTATAGCAATACTTGTAAAACATACAAAAGAACCTATTATGATTATAAGTGGAGATAAAGATTTTATACAACTACAATCAAAAACTACCGTTAAACAATATAGTCCTATACAAAAGGTATTTGTTGGTGAGGGTATAGATGCTAAGAACTTTTTACATGAACAGATTATAAAAGGAGACCGTTCAGACGGCATTCCTAATATATTAAGTCCAGATGATATCTTTTTAACAGGTGAGAAACAAAGACCTATTAATAAGAAAAGACTTGAAGAATTTGCCAACGTTAGTAACATACCTGTTGGCAGTGAAACAAGTAAATATTATGAGAGAAATAAGAGATTAATAGACCTTTCTTGCATACCAGAAGAGCTAGAGAAAACTATTATAAATAACTATACGAACTATAAAGTACCTAGCAGGTCCAAACTGTTACCTTATTTTATAGAACACAAACTAAAATCGTTAATGACAAACATTGGTGATTTTTAATATTCGAATATTGGAGTGAATAATTATGGCAGAAACAGAACAAGCTAGACATTCTAGCTTAATGAGTAAAAAAGGAATGGCAGCAACGGCTCGTACGGCCACAAATGCTAGACCATTAGCACACGAAATATTTACACAAGTAAATAACGCAAAAGACAAACCTTTAAAAATTGAAGTATTAAAAAAACACGATAGTCAAGGTTTAAGACAGATACTTAAAGCTGCTTTTGATCCTAAAATCGTTTTTGATGTACCTGAAGGAATTCCGCCATATATGGCAAATGAAGCTCCAGCAGGAACAGATCATACCTCTTTATTAGATGAAGTAAGAAAACTTTATCTTTTCATTAAAGGTGGAAGCACAATACCTAAAATTAAAAAAGAAACTCTTTTTATACAAATGCTAGAAGCATTACATAAAGATGACGCTGAAGTTTTAATTAATATCAAAGATAAAAAATTAAATCTAGTTTTTAAAGGCTTAACTGAAAACGTAGTTAAAGAAGCTTTTAACTGGAATGACGATTTTTTACGTAAATAATCAATAATAGGGTGTTGTATATTTGCAACATCCTATTAAGTAATTGATTTTAATATCATATTTCTTCTTAAATAATCAAAATAACGCTTGTAATAGACATACTTAACTGTTATATTATACCATATAAACAACAAAGAATAAATATATGAAAAAGTTTTTGATTTACATTACTATACTAAGTTTATTAGTGTATGGCCTTTTAACCCTTTTTATGAAGTCGGTTAAGGCAAGTGAATATAATACGGCTGTTATAGGCCACGTGATAACACAAAAAGTATCAGGCCAACCGATTGATGCTTCTAAATTGATGGAACAAGAACTGGCACGAGTGGCCCATTTGTTCGCTCTTGATAGTATTAATATATTGCAGAAGTACTTACCCGCTATATTAGATAAAGCGGCCGCAGAACTAAGACTTGAAGCAGATAAATCATATAAATGCAGTTTACTAAAAGATACAAAAATACAGGACGATTGTAAATAGTGGTGGTATATGGAACAGATAACAAAACAGAAAGTTTTGACAATTAGAAAAAAACTTATGCCATTGTTATCTTCAAAAACCAAATATATAACCACATATAAAGATATCAAAAAATATTTCAAAATGTTAAATAAAGGTATCTTCGATAACAAATTATCACCATTTAACGAAATACTAATTAAAGAACTTAAAAGACAGAATTGTTTAGGTCAAGTAGTTACTATTGACTGGAAAAGAAAAGGTACACAGATTATTGTATTGGAAATGGATAAGCAATACGAAAGTAAAAAAGATTTTTTGGACACTTTGGCCCACGAAATGGTACATCTATATCAATTTACACATGTAAATGATACAGGTGCTCACAACAAACTATTTTATAGTTTTGAACCTAAACTTAAATACGTTGGTTTAAAGTTATAAAAAATATAAACAACTAAAGGATATATAATGACACAAGTGATAACAAAAAAGTTTAAAGATGATTATCTTAAATCATCTATTCTAAATTCTATTAAGTCAATAGAAGATTTTACCAAAAATAGGAGACGAGGCGAGCAAATCGTTTATTATGAAGGTAATTTCCAAGAAGATGTTTTAAATAATTTCTCTAGTAAAGAATCAGAAGAAATATTTAATACTATGAAAAAGTATTTAAACGATTATAGATTAATTTTCTTACAAAAAAAAATGAAGATTAATGATGTTAATGCTCAAATTAGTGAATTGAATGAACCAAAACATTACTTTTCATACATTGTAAGTAAACGAGTATTTTAATTATATAATTATATGAAACCTAGACCTTGGTATTGGTACGTCCGATATAAATGGCCACGTAAAATTAAATATCATACAAAACAGATAATGGCCATTATTGGTATTACATTAATTGGTTTTGGTATGGGTACGTTTTATCCTAACTTTATATCTCAACATAACGTAGAAGAAAAGGCTATAGATAAAACTATTAAATGGGCTAAAGAAATTGGTTTTATGGAACCAAGAATAGAAACTTATAGTGATGAAATTTTTGTTTCTACCATGCAAAAATGTATTGCTTACTTAAATTTAGAATTGCATAAAAACGAACAAATACCTGATGAACTTATTATTGCACAAGCCATAATTGAAAGTAATGCAGGCACAAGTAGATTTGCTCGTGAAGGAAATAATCTATTTGGAATAAGAATTTGGAACCGAGACAAAGGTATGCTACCACACGGATATAATGAGACATTATCTTGGAGAGTTAAATCTTATCAGAGTAAATGTTCTTCTGTTCGAGATTATATTACGATCCTTAATACAAAAGCTGCATATTCTGAATTTAGAAAAATACGAGATAGTCAAAATAGATTATGGAGTAAACCTGATGCTATTGCATTAGCACGTGGACTTGACAGTTGGAGTACCACAAAAGACTACGACCAACAAGTTATAAATATAATAAAAAAACTAAGACAAGACGGAAAGGTAGTTATTAAAAGATGAACGAACTATTATTTTTCGTTATGACAGCAGGTGTTATAGGTCTAACTTATTATTTAGGTTTTAAAAACGGTAACAGTTTAAATATCAAACAAGAAATAAAACAATTTTTACATGAAGTAACAGTGTCAAAAATGGTACATACTCATTTTATGCAGAGAGCAAAAAACGAAACAAGACTATTTTTAAAATCTCTTGGTGCAAGAGATATTGATGTTAAAGAAATTAGAACTCCAAAGTTACCAAAGCCAGAGGATTTTGATAAAATAGGTCATTAACTAATATGTTAACTATACTATTATTTTTATCTGGTATTGCTGTATCTATTATTGGTGCTGCCTATTCTATTATGGGATTAGCAGCACTATTTGCAGGCGCCTATTGGGCAGTTGTAACAATGGGTATTACATTAGAGATAGCAAAACTTGTAACCGTATCATGGTTGTATAGAAATTGGAATTTACAACTATTACCAAATTCAATAAGAATGTACTTGACATCAGCAGTATTAATGCTTATGTTTATTACCTCTGTTGGTATTTTTGGTTTCTTATCCAAAGCACATTTAGATCAGGCTTCACCTAATACAGGCAATAGATTACTTACCAAGAATATAGAACGACAAATAGAAAGTGAAACAAAGGCTGCAGCAGGTGCTCAAAAGATTGTAGATCAATTAGACAAGGCCTTAGATAAAGTTATTGATAAAGACGCAGACAAAGGTCTAATAGAAAGACAAAAACAACAGAATGATAGAAATAAAGCAAATAATATTATAGCCAATTCATCTAAAAAGATTACAGATTTATCAAATCAAAAACTTAAACTAGACAAAGACCAACTATCAATAGATAAAGAAATAGGGCCATTTAAATACGTTGCAGAACTAATATATGGTGATAGTATGGACGGCAACCTAGACAGAGCTGTTAGATTTGTTATAGTATGTTTAATATTGGTATTTGATCCACTAGCTGTATTAATGATAGTAGCATTTAACGTATCTATTAGAGAAAGAGAACTTATTAATGGTGTTTTTAAAAAACCTATTATCATAAAAGAACCTATAAAAGAAACAGATTTAGAAAGTAAAATAAGATCACATGCAATAAAAGATTTTATTGAAAAAATAGATAAAAAAGAATCAAAAAAAGAACGTGAAAGAGATTACAAATCATTAGTACAAAAGATAGGTGCTAAAGAACTAGATGGTTTAAGTGCAGACGAGATTAAAGTTAAACTAGATCAAATATACGACTGGAACGAGAATAGTAAAAAATAGTACTTGACAAAATTTGAATTACGTGTTATTATGATAGTATATTATGGCCAAATTAAATATTACTAATAAACTACAACAAAAACTTATAGATAACGCATATAGAGCCTGTGAAAAATCAGAATCTAAATGGGCACAAAAATTTTGGTTTGGTGTATGGAAAAAATTATGTCAAAAATATAAAAAAGGTATACATTAATGATTGATTATATATTGAGTATAATTGAAACTATAGGTTTAAAACTTCAAAATTGGGCTTGGCAAAAAAGATGGGGTAAAGCCAAAGGTCATGGAAGAATACATTATAAAATCAAATGAACATATTTTATTTACATAAAGATCCTATCATAGCAGCAGAAATGTCTTGCGATAAACACGTATGCAAAATGATTGTAGAATCGGCACAAATGTTGTCAACAGCACATAGAGTATTAGATGGTAAAGAATTTATAGACAAAACGGCAAATGGTCGTAATATAAAAAGATGGCAACATCCAGATATAAACCTAGATAAAATTTTATATAAAGCCAGTCATGTTAAACACCCAAGTACACAATGGGTAATGTACAATTTACATAACTATGTATGGTTATATAGACACATGATGGCATTACACTCACAATTTAAATTAAGATATAATAAATCAGAAGATCACATGACAATAAAAAAACTAGGTGATATATTAAGAGACGCACCTAAAAGATTACCTGTAAGAGACGCAAAAGATCCTACACCTGCAATGCCAGATGAGTGTAAAATACCAGGCGATGCAGTGGCCAGTTATAGAAAATATTATATAATGAAGAAAAAACATTTTGCCACATGGAAATATCCATCAGTAATGCCAGAATGGTATAGACAAGGTATAAGTGAATAACAAACATAAAATAGATTTTGAAGTAGGTCATAATGAAGAAACTTTTGAGTTTTTTACTAAACTAGCCATAGCACATAAACAAAAAGTATTAAAACAAAATGAATTAATGAAAGAAATACCTAGTATTGAAAAACTAGATATAACTGAAGTACATGCTATTATAAAAAAGGCACACAATGATTGATAAAGATAATGATTCTAAAGAATTAAAAGAAGTTTATATGAGTATATTTAATGAAGTGGTAAAATTACTATTGGTTGAAAAGAAACAAACACAAATAGTTGCAGCTACATTATTGGCACAAGCATTAAGACTGTATAAATCTTCTTTAAATGATTCTGATTTTGTTAGAATGATGAAATCAATACCTGATTCTATAGATAAGATAAGACCTTATGACGAACTAACACCAGATAAAAAACCTACAATAAATTGATGATAGAACAAAAAATAAGAAAAGAAATAGAAATAGAAAAATGGAAAAATCTATCTCAACAATTAGGTAAAGAAATAGAATATCTATTAGATGAGATAGAAAATTTAAAAAAACAATTAGAAGATAAAAAAAAATGAAACAAAAAGTAAAAGTAATAGAAATAGATGATTATTTAGCAACTGCTGTTAAAAATATGAAAAAAGGACACATCTTAACAATAGTAAGAGATAATAATCCAAATCTAATATTGAAATTGAAACACAATGACAAAAAAAATAAAAAAGAACAAAAAAGAACAATATAAGTTATTGGCCGATTGTATTAGATCAGATCAATTAAGTGCCAGACAAGTATATGAACACTTGGAAATAGATCCACAGTTTAAAAGATGGTATTTAAAGACATATTGTAATACTCCAGATTTTAAATACGAATAAGTCATTGATTTTACACCATTCTTTCTTTATTTAATCAATATTTAACTGTTGACTTATATACGATATATTGATATATTGGTAGATATATGATGAAAATTTTTGCAATAATACTCTTTTTAATATCTTCTACCTTATCGGTATTAGCTGATACTATTATAACAACAGGCCCCCGAATGGTGTCTGTTACCTTGGAAACAAATACATCATTAATTACTAAGGTTACAACTACAAAAGATGTAGTAACTTCTGTTAAATCTTCCAATGGTGATACTACCAATACTACCACAAGATTTACCACAATAACAACAACAACACCAAAATATACAAAGATATCTAATTTAGTTACATATAAAAAAACAGACGGAACAACTTACTCTAATGTAGTTATTGCTTCTATTACTACTGAACCTTTTGCAACAATTAAAACAGACAAAGGTGTGATTGTAAATGTATCTGTTGTAAAGGCACCTACTAATATTGCTTATACTGATACTGATGCCAATTTAGGTACAAAAACGGTTGGTTACAATTCTAATACTGATTTTTATAAAACAACAGAGTTTACTGCTAGTGGTCTTACTTCTATAAATGCAGACAAAGCTTATTCACGAGGTTGGACAGGTAAAGGTGTAACAGTTGCTGTTGCTGATACAGGTTATTCTTTATCAAGTAAAGATTTACAAGGACAAGTTATTGCAACTAAAGATTATACAGGTGCAGGTATTAATGATACAAATGGACACGGTACGTTTGTACTAGGTGAAATAGTAGGCCTTAAAAATAATACAGGTACTCATGGTGTTGCTTTTGATTCTAAAGCTGTTGTAGTTAAAGTAGGAACAGGTTCATCAATTAATTTAACAAATGCTGCCGCTGGTTTATCATGGGCTGCTGATCAAGGGGCTACAATAGGTAATGTTAGCGCCAATTCAAATTACGATACTACATTTACCAAAAAATTAGTAAGTGTTGGAAATGGAATTTATAAAAGTACAGATACAAGATATGACTATAGTAAAAACATATTTTATAATGGACAAGATCCTAATTTATGGAAGTCTGTTACAGATAAAGGAATGGTTGTTGTTAACTCAGCAGGTAATCAAGGTTTAGCTGTATCGGCAAATCCTGGTTATTTTGCTACTGCCGTTGATAGTTCTGGTAATTTAATATTGGGTGGTAAAATGTTAATTGTCGGTTCAGTGGACGACAGAGGTTATATGTATTCTTGGAGTAACAAATCAGGTCATATATGTCAACAGTTTAATAGTACAACAAATACTTGTAATGACAAATATAAAGTGTCAGATTTTTATCTAGTAGCTCCAGGTACGGTTACAGGTTTAAATTTAACTGATGGTTCGACTATTATGAGTGGTACTTCAATGTCTGCTCCTTTAGTAACAGGAGGCGTATCAGTTATAAGTCAGATGTGGCCATATATGAAAGGTGAAAATTTAGTACAGTTAGTTTTAAAAACTGCCAATAAGAATATTCCAAATTATGATGTTAATAAACAAGGTCAAGGTATGTTAGATTTAGATAAAGCAACTCAACCTTATGGTGCAGTTGGTATACCTACAAGTGGTAAGACAACATCTACAGCAAAGACAACAACCATATCAAACACAGGTGGTTCTGGTTCAGCAGTAAGTTCTATTGCTACAACACAAGTATTAAGTAGTGTAATGGTAGTGGATGAATTTTCCAGAGACTATTATATTAATTTACAGAATGGTGTAGTGATTAAAGATAAAAGAAAAATATCAGATGTATCAGTACAACAAGATAATACTACATATTTGCCTTTCAATCAGGCCTTTGGTACTTTTGAACAAAAAGCAGAGACTAATATATTACCAGATACAAAAATTGGTTTTAATTCAAATTTAAATAGTACAACAAACAATAAAGATTATAGTACTTACTTACAACAAGGTTTAAAATTAAGTGATTCATTTAATATAAGAACAACTTTAGGTACACTCACGGAAGAACAAACTTGGTTAGCCAATGAAAGTACAGGAGCATTGGCAGTTGGTAAATACAATAGAACAAATTTTACACAATTAGGTTTAGATTATATTGAAACAGATAATAAATTTAGTTTTGATATAGGTAGAGGGGTTACTAAAGTAAATACTAATAATGACAGTTTAATTAAGAATATAAGTACAATACAATCTCAAAGTTATAAACTAGGTTATGAAAGAAGTATAGATAGTATTAATAAAGTAGGTTTTACGTATAGTTTACCGAGTTATATTACTAAAGGTACTACAACATTATCTATACCTTACGCTACAACTTATTCTGGTGATATTTTATATCAAGATGTTAAAACAAGTTTAAAAGCACAAACACCAGAAAAAAACATAGGTATGTATTATGTGATGGATAAAGAACAAGATACGGACTGGCAGTTTAAAGTTAATGCAGAATATAGAACAAACATTGCAGGTCAAGATAATAAAAATGGTTTAGGTTTTGGCGCTTCAATAGAAAGAAAATTTTAATACATTATAAATAATATTATGCCAATATATAGTTTTGAAAACATTAAGACAGGTAAAGAATACACAGAACATTTAACAATGGCAGAATTAGATCCATACCTAGCAAAGAATAAGAATATAAGACAAATATTTACAGCGCTAAATATAGTAGGTGGAGTATCTGGTATGACACACAAAACGGATAGTGGTTGGCAAGACAATCTACAACGTATCGCAGAAGCTCATCCTTCTTCACCATTAGGACAAAGATATAAGAAAAAAAGTATTAAAGAAATTAGAACACAACAAGTATTAGAAAAACATAAAAAAAGACAAAAGGATTTTAAAAAAAATGGCAAACGATAATATACCAGATTACATGCGTGGTTTTGATTTAAACGAAGATTTCGGAATAACACCAATATCTTCTAAACCAGAAACACAGCAACCAACTATTGATCCTAGTTTAATAGAAAATAATAATATAGAAATTTCACATATTAAATCTGATGTATCTACTATTAAATCAATGATGAATGAAATAATGGAAATAGTTAATGAAAAAAACTCATTATCTAAAGAAGTTACAGATGATGCTACAATTCAAAGATTTAAAGATATAGAAAAGATTATATTACCTTTCTTATACAATTTAAGTAAGAGTAATGAACCATATATACATTGGCCTAATAGAGGTCCAATTATTAAAGCACAAATAGAAAAAATATTAAAATTAACAAGAGTATAATAAATGAACATAGCACAATTAAGAGAACAATTAAAGATTGATGAAGGCGTTAAGTATGAAATTTATAAAGACCATTTAGGTTACGATACTTTTGGTATTGGTCATTTAGTAGTTAAAGAAGATGTAGAATTTGGTCAATCAGTTGGAACTAAAGTGAGAGAAGATAGAGTAAATGCAGTATTTGAAAAAGATGTGCAGAAGATGATTAAAGAAGCTAAGATATTGTTTCCAAACTTTGATAGTTTACCAGAAGAAGCACAACAAGTTATAGTTAATATGACTTTTAATATGGGTAAACCAAGACTATCTAACTTTAAGAAGTTTATTGCATATATAAACGAAAGTAAATGGGAAGAAGCATCAAAAGAAATGTTAAACAGTGCATGGGCCAAACAAGTTGGTAAAAGAGCGCAAAGATTGAGTAATAGAATAAAAATTATAAAATAAACTATTATGTTATATGATGATATTTTTGCTAATTTATTAAAAAATCTAAAACAAGAAGGACGTTATAGAGTATTTAATAACATTACAAGAAAAAATAATGAATTTCCTAATGCTATTTACGATAAAGATGGTACTAAATCAAATGTAGTTGTTTGGTGTAGTAATGATTACCTAGGAATGGGACAAAATTCTAAGGTTGTAGAAGAATTTATTAAAACTGTTAATTTGGTAGGCGTCGGCTCTGGTGGAACAAGAAATATATCAGGCACTTCTAATTATCATGTTGAACTAGAAAAAGAAATATCTAAATTTCATAACAAAGAATCATCTTTAATTTTTACATCAGGTTATATTGCTAATGAATATTCTTTAAGTACTTTATTAAAAGTTTTACCAAATTGTGTAGTTTTATCTGATGAAAATAATCATGCTTCTATGATTGAGGGTATTAAAAAAGGAACAAAAAATAAATTAATATGGAAACATAATGATGTTAATCATTTAGAAGAATTATTAAAAACATGTAATTATGATCATCCAAAAATTGTAGCATTTGAATCTGTTTATTCAATGGATGGAGATTTTGCTCCCATAGAAAAAATAATAGAAGTTTCAAAAAAATATAACGCATTAACGTATTTGGATGAGGTTCATGGAGTTGGATTATATGGTGCTAAAGGTGGAGGTTTATCACAACAACTAGGTCTTGATAATAAGATTGATATTATAGAGGGAACTTTTGCTAAAGCTTTTGGTTTAATGGGAGGATATATTACTTCTAATTATAATATTATAGATGTTGTACGATCATACGCCCCAGGTTTTATTTTTACTACTTCCATACCACCTAGTTTAGCATCAGCAGCAACTTCTAGTATAAAATATGTAAAAAATAATAATCAATTAAGAACATCGCTATTTGAAAAAGTTAATAAATTAAAAAAATTAATGATTGATAAGAATTTGCCAATTATTAAAAATAATAGTCATATAGTTCCTTTATTAATAAAAGATCCTATTAGATGTAAACAAATATCTGATATTTTATTAAATGATTATAATATATACTCACAACCCATTAACTATCCTACTGTACCAAAAGGTACAGAAAGACTCAGATTTACGCCTACACCTTTACATAGTGATTACGATATAGAATTTCTTGTTAATTCTATTGATGAAATATGGTCAAATTTGAGGCTTGACAGATAGTCTATATTATGTTATATTATTAGGATATGGTTAAAATAAATGATACGGCGCCAAACTTTGTAGCCCACACATCACAAGGCTTGATAGATTTTTATAGTTATACAAATAATAGTTGGGCAATATTATTTTCACATCCTAAAAACTTTACACCAGTTTGTACGACCGAACTCGGTACATTACAAAAACTTTTACCAGAATTTATAAAAAGAGATGTTAAAGTTATTGGGTTGTCTGTTGATGCAATTGGTAATCACGAACAATGGTTAAATGACATACAAGAAACACAAGGTCAAAAACCCGAATACCCATTAATTGCAGACGAAGATAAAAAAGTATCAAAACTTTATGATATGATACACGAGAATGCTAGTGATACAATGACTGTTAGATCAGTATTCATTATTGGGCCAGATAAAAAGATTAAATTGAAGTTAGAATACCCAGCAAGTACTGGTAGAAACTTCAATGAAATATTAAGAGTTATTGATTCTTTACAATTAACATTTAAACATAAAGTTGCAACACCAGCTAATTGGGTGCAAGGTGAAGATGTTATATTAACGGCAGCAGTAACAAATGAAGAAGCAAATGACAAATTCCCAGGTTTTAAAACAATCAAACCTTATTTAAGAACTACTAGTGCTTCTTTCGCAACATGTAACATAAAGGACTAATGGCTAGAGAATTTAAATTTATTGATTTGAACAAAAGCATATTACCAAAAACAGCAGGTAAGAATATTGATGGTATTAGATTCTACGAAATAGATGGTAAATCTTATCCTTCAGTTACTTCTGTATTATCATTAATAAAGAAAGAGTCATTACAAGATTGGCGTAATAAAGTTGGCGAATCAGTTGCTAATTGGGAAATGGGTAGAGCAGCTAGACGTGGTAAAGCAATGCACACATTGGTAGAACAGTATATAAAGAATGAAACTCCATCTATTAGAGACGTATTACCATTAGGACTTTTTAAGTTAATCAGACCTTATGTAGATCAAATTGATAATATTAGATTGTTAGAATCAATCATGTATAGTAAAAAACTTACCATTGCAGGACAAGTGGATTGTGTTGCAGAATACAACGGTAAGTTATCAGTAATAGACTTTAAATCTGCCAATAAGAGTAGAGAAGAAGGTTGGATTGAAAACTACTTCTTACAAACTACTGCTTATTCAATGATGTATGAAGAAACGTTTGGTGAAAAGATTGAACAGATAGTAATTATACTGGCTTGTGAAGATGGTGTTGCTCAAACCTTTATCAAAAAGACAGCCGACTACCAGAAAAAATTGATGGAATCAATAGATAATTTTTATAAATACTTCAACGATAAACAAATAAAAGACAAATAGTAATTAATAAGAAGATTGACCTGTTGTCGGAATAGGCCAATGTTAAAAAAATTAATAATAACATTTATATTATATTGCAATATCAGTTACGCTGATAACC
>Ga0208942_1000391_pt1 | contig 18042 bp, 19 predicted proteins | sample GreLakmeSU08MSRF_FD_187704 | JGI IMG/M metagenome (GOLD analysis project Ga0208942, IMG submission 187704) | Freshwater lentic microbial communities from great Laurentian Lakes, MI, USA - Great Lakes metaG SU08MSRF (SPAdes) | ecosystem: Environmental > Aquatic > Freshwater > Lake | place: Great... | reverse complement strand
GCTAGGGCGCGGCACGGAATGGCATGCGCCGAATCTATTTCTGAAATTGTACCGCAGGCTGAGGGCGTTGCAGGGTGCAATCGCTGGCTTAGAGCCTCGCGCGCTATAGTGCGAATGGCAGATAGTCTGGTGGCCCCAATAGTGATGGTGCCTGCTGCAGCACGTTGAAGGCAAACAATTAGAAAGCACCGTAAGCCTCTATAAGTTTAGAATCATTACTGGTGATTCGGGTGGGCGGTTTGGAAGCAGCGGAGATTCCGCCATCACAAATCCACATTTTTCGTAGGCACGCACCGCGGCGTGGTTGGTCCGCCATAAGCCCAATAGAAATTGATGGATTTGACGGTTGGCTTTCAGCCAGGCAGTGCTGGCGCGAAGTACTTCGGTCGCCACGCCGCGGCCCCGATAGGCCACGTCACCAATTAACACGCCCACTATGGCGTAGCCAAGTGCAGAATTTACTGGCTCGTACTTTATGTTCCCAATATGCACACCGTTAAGCGCGTCGAATATACCCAGAAACAAAACATCGGTGCGGCCTGTTCGTTCCACCACATACTGCATTAAGGCTGAAAGGCTGGCGGTTGTTGCCGTAATATTCTTTTGTGCTTCAGGTTCGCCCAACCATTCTAGATACCGTTCTGTGACGTCAGACGGGCCGAGGTCGCGCAGCATGAAGCGCTCCGTTTGAATTTGGACTTGGGGACTCATTAAGGACTCAATTTAGGTTCTGGTTTCTGGCACTTCCCTACGTCTTTGAACTATTCAACGCAGCAGCGCGGTTCTGATGTGTGTGGTTACGAGGCGCACGCCGGAATTGTGTAGGAGGTACTAAGCAGCTAACGCGGGCTCTCGAGCGCCGCATACAAAGAGATATTATATGGATGGGAGGGTGGCGAGCTCACGCGCCTCCACCGAACCCGGCTACCCGAAGCGGCCTTCGACGTAGTCTTGTGTGCGCTGGTCTTTCGGGTTGGTGAAGATGGTATTGGTTACTGCAAACTCAATCATGGTTCCGGCGCGGCTGCCGTCTTCCGCCAGCATCATCATGGCTGTTTGGTCCGAGACGCGCGCAGCCTGCTGCATGTTGTGGGTGACGATGACAATGGTGTAGCGCTCCTTAAGCTGCTGCATCAGCTCTTCAATCTTCAGGGTTGCAATCGGATCGAGGGCGGAGCACGGTTCGTCCATCAATATCACCTCCGGCTCAACGGCCAGCGCGCGGGCAATGCACAAGCGCTGTTGTTGGCCGCCAGAAAGGGCGGTGCCGGATTGGCGCAGTTTGTCCTTTACTTCATCCCAGAGAAACGCCTGGCGCAGGCTTTGCTCCACTATCTCGTCCAAATCAGTGCGGCGCTTAATTCCGTACAGGCGCGGACCGTAGCTCACATTTTCGTAGATGCTTTTGGAAAATGGGTTGGGGCGTTGAAACACCATGCCCACCCGCCGGCGTATATCGACCACGTCCACGCCCGGTGCGTAGATGTTTGTGCCATCGAGGCAGACTTCGCCTTGGATGCGGCTTTTTGGCACCAGGTCGTTCATCCGGTTCAATGAGCGAAGCAGGGTGGATTTTCCGCAGCCTGATGGGCCGATGATTGCAGTGATTTGTTGCAGCGGGGCCCACATGGTGACGCCGCTTATCGCTTGAAACGCGCCGTAGAACACAGCGAGATCCGTAATCTCAAACTTGTTTCGGGGTGGAGCCAGCGGCGCTTGCGCGCTGGCCGCGGCTGACGGGTCTTGCGCTGGGTCGACGTTGCTCATCAGCGTCCGCGCTGCCGCGCAGTTTGGCGCGCCACCCAGAAGCGCGCTGCTATGTTTATCAGCAGCACGAGGACCAGCAGCACAAACGCTGTTGCCCATGCCTGTTGCACGCGGTCTGGAGAGGGCTGCGCGGCGTATTTGAACAGGGTCAGTGGCAGCGAGTCCACCGGCTGGTTCACGATATTGAACAATGCCTGCGGCACACTGGCACCCAGTGCCCGGCTGCCGCGAAAGATCTGCCCGGCGTTAAAGCGGTCATTGCCCAGTGCGGTGAACAGCAGCGGGGCGGTCTCACCGGAGGCGCGGGCGACGCCCAGAATGATGCCGGTGGCAACGCCATTCACGGCGGAAGGCAGCATGACACTCAGTGAAGTTTTCCACTCGGGTGCGCCGAGCGCTGTTGACGCCTCGTACAGTGTTCTGGGCACTAGTTTGATCATCTCTTCGGTGGTCCGAATTATCGTTGGCAGCATCAATATTGCCATTGCAACTCCGCCCGCCAGCGCTGAGTAGTGCCCGGTGGTTTTTACGAGCAGGGCGTAACAGAACAATCCGATAACGATGGATGGCACACCGGACAGTACATCGGTGGAAAAGCGCACGGCCGTTCCCAGCGCAGTATGCGGCCGATATACCACATAGAAAGCCGCAAAGATTCCGGGTGGGATTGCAAAGACGGAAGCGAGCAAGGTAAGGATGAGTGTGCCCTGAATTGAGTGCAGCACACCGCCGCCTTCCATTCCGGCGGGCCTGGGCATCTCTGTAAACAACTCCAGGTTGATGGATTGCCCGCCTTGATAGATGACATAGCCAATGATCCACAACAGTGGGATCAGGGCCAGCACGGTCATTAGAACCGCCACCGCTTGCAGCGCAATATCGGCGGCGCGGCGGCTGCTATTGCCCGATATAGATTGAATGAATTGGCGCGCATGCACAGCGGGCGGAGTGTCGGCAGCGGGTGCGGCGGCCGCGTTCATCATGCGCCGGCTGTTACGGCGTTCTTGCGGTCAATCCGGCTGACCAGCCAGCGGGCAAAGATGTTGAGCAGCAGCGTGATGCAGAATAACACCAGCCCCACTTCGATCAGCGCGGTAACATGCAGCTCTTCCGTGGCCTCAAGAAACTGGCTGGCCACAACGCTTGCCATGCTGTAGCCCGGCTGCAGCATGGAGTACGAACCCAGCATACTGTTTCCGATAACCATCGTCACAGCCATGGTTTCGCCCAATGCGCGCCCCAGCCCCAGGACGATGGCGCCCAAAATTCCTGATCCGCCATATGGCACAAGAACGCGCAGAATTGTCTCGGAGCGTGTGGCACCGAGCGCCAAAGAGGCTTCGCGCTGGTCCGCAGAAATTGCCAGAAACACATCGCGCGTAATGGCGGAGATTGTTGGTGTAATCATGATTGCAAGCACGATGCTGGCAGCCAGCAGACTGGAGCCACTCTCAGGCATCGGGCCTTCAAAAAATATCTGCACAAGCGGCACGCTGCCCAGGGCGCCAAGAAAGACGCCGATGGGCCGCACAACTGCCGGCAGGAATACGTAGATTCCCCATAAGCCGTAGATCACACTTGGAATTGCCGCCAGCAATTCGATCATCCAGCTCACCGGATTGCGCAGCCATGCCGGGCTGAGCTCAGCCAGGAAGATTGCCACACCCAGGCTAACCGGCACAGCAAATACAAGCGCGGTCAGGGAGGTCAGCAGCGTACCGTAAATAAACGGCCAGGCTTGAAAGTTTTCGGTCACGGGGTTCCACGCAAACTCGGCTGTTGGCACCACGAACCCCCAGCCAAATTTCGCGCGGGCCGCCTGGGAACTGACCCAGAGCAAACCGCCAATCGAAATAATCAGCACCAACACGAGTGCAGCCATCGCTGCGATTCCGAAATTCCAAATCCGGTCGCCGTGGTTCAGAAATGTTTGTGGCCTGCTCCGCAAGAGAGTGGCTTGTCGGGAAGATGTTAATCGCATCGTTGGTTGGGTCGTTCGCGTGTTGAATAAACTGGATTCTACCCCGTTGAGGGGTTGGATTCTTGCGTCACTTGGCGCGTACCGCTGCCGGACGGCGGGCCATCAGCTCGGCGCTCGGCGGGTGCGGCCGCATGCAAAAGTTCAGTTTCCATGCGCGGCGCAAAGTGGTGCTGGTGCTTCGGAAAAAAAAGCCACTGATACAGCGTTTTGGGCGCTGTACCAGTGGCCGGCACTGGCTGTTAGTGGCTGCGATCTTAGGGCAGTACCCGCAGTCCGTTGCACGTTACTTCAGCAAGCTTCGCCAGCGTCTGGCTGCGAACCTCACCGGGCAATACGGCGTAACCCAGGTTGGTTGCGGCGCTTGCCGCAGCTGCAGAAGTTAGGGACCATTTGAAGTATCCCAGCATGGTTGCAGCCTTGTTGCAATCGGTCATCGTTTTGGTGTGCACAATCACGTAGGTGTAACCGGCAATCGGCCAGCTCAAGCGGCCGGGCGCGTCCACCAGCGTCACTGTCAGGTTGCTGTCAAACTTTCCCGCGAAGTCGGACATTGCCGACTGCAAAGTCTTGGCGGAAGCTTGGACCGTGATGCCAGCCTTGTTGACCATCATTGAGTAGGCTATTTTATTTTCAATTGCATACGAGAGTTCAACATACCCAATTGATGAAGGTGTGTTTTTGACTGCAGCTGCCACTCCGGCATTGCCGGGGCCGCCCAAGCCGTTTGGCCACTGAACGGTGGAAGCGCCGCCGACCTTGGTCTTCCACTCGTCACTGAACAGTGATAGTGCCTTGGTGAAGATCTCGGTTGTACCAGAGCCGTCTGACCGGTGCACAGTTGTTATGGGTTTGTTGGGCAGCGTCACCTTGGGGTTTAAGGCGACTAGGGCCGCGTCGTTCCAGTTGGTGATTTTGCCGAGAAAGATATTAGCCAGAGTGACGCGGCTAAGCGTGAGCTTGGTGATTGCCTTGCCCTTCGCATCCGTGAGGTTGAATGCCGGGACTACCGCCCCAGCTACCATCGGATACATCTGCAGGTCACCGCCGCTGGTGTACTCCTTCGCACTGACCAGAGAGTCAGAGCCGCCGAAGTCCACTGTGCGGTCAATGATTCCCTTCTTGCCGGCACCTGACCCGGTTGGCTGGTAATTGATGGCAGCGACTGGATCAACAGTGAGGTAAGTGTAGGTCCACGACGCGTAGATGGGCGCCGGGAAGGTGGCGCCAGTGCCATTGATTGCAATGGAACCCGCCGGCAGGCCAGCCGGGCGCACGTAGGCGGTGGTTGATGGCGCCACGTAACCGGGGGCCAATAAAATCTGGCCGATTCTCAAGATGTCGGACTTGAGCGACGGATTTACCTCTTTGAGCTTTTCAATTGAGGAACCGGTTTTGTCGGCAATTTTTGCAAGGCTGTCACCGGCTACAACTGTGTAGTTTGTGTATCCGACTGGGGGCGTTGCCTCTTCGGCGGATGCAATCCGGTACGGTGTTGCAATCGCCAGCATCAAAACCAAATAGACCAAGACATGTGCAGAACGTTTCATTTTCTTTTTTCTCCTAAGTTTGATTAGTAACGCGCAAAGTTTACGTACCCTGCGTCATGGGACGATTAACGATTGTTTAAGATCTGTTAACCAAGGGTCCGGCAGGCGCGGGTGGCACGTGGCCGTAATATATGGCGGATTAGGTGGTGGTCTGTTCTTCTAAGCTCGGCGTGGTTGATAAAGCACCGGCCAATGCCAATGTACCTGCTCAGAGATACACTGGCAGAGTTCGCGGAGCTTGTGCTTTAGTAACTCAGGAGTGCGGAAATGTCGTTAATCGAATTGCTTATGTCTAATGGGCCCAGTGGCTTTGGCTACGGCTCCACAGCGGAAGAAGTGACGGCCGGGCTGTCTTTGGCAGGCAAGACCGTGCTCGTAACCGGCTGCAACTCTGGCCTCGGGCTGGAGGCAATGCGTGTATTGTCTTTGCGCGGCGCGCGGGTGGTGGGCACTGCGCGCACTTTTGAGAAGGCGCGCGACGCATGTGTGGCCGTGGGTGCAAATAATGTGGCGCTGGCTTGCGAGTTATCGGATCCGGCCAGCGTGCGCGCTTGCGTTGCGAATGTGATGCAACTGGGGATCAAGCTGGACGCGCTCATCTGCAATGCGGGCATCATGGCCTTGCCGCGGCTGGAAAAGGGGCACGGGTTTGAGCTGCAGTTTTTCACCAATCATATCGGCCACTTTATGCTGGTGACTGGCTTGCTGCCACAGCTTACTGAACAGGGGCGCGTGGTAATGCTGAGCAGTGCTGCGCATGCCATGGCACCGCGGGCCGGCATTGAATTTGACAATCTTGCGGGCGAGAAGAGCTACTCAGCGTGGATGGCCTATGGGCAATCCAAGCTGGCCAACATGCTATTTGCCGGTGAACTGGCGCGGCGTTTTGCGGGCACCGCAAAAACTGCGAATGCAGTTCATCCCGGTGTGATCAAGACCAATCTCAGCCGGCATATGAATCCAATTGCGACAGCGCTGTTTGGAGTTGCGGGGCCACTCTTTCTTAAGAATGCAGCCCAGGGTGCGGCTACCGGGGTGTATGCGGCGGTTCATCCGGATGCTGCCCGCATCTCCGGTGCTTATTTTGCGGATTGCAATGTGGCGAAGGCGCGTGCGGATGCGTATGACGCAAAGCTGGCTGGGCGCTTGTGGGACGCTTCAGAAAAAATTGTGGCGCAGTTGCCGGCTGCGTGAGGGCGCCTCTTTATTTGCGCGCTTTGTGTGCGTCGGCTGGAATTTAGTGGCGCCGATGTGAGCGCCTCAGCGGCGGGGCGAACTGGTGCCGCAGTAGTTGTCGCGGCATGTCGCCCCGCGCTGCTTTATTGCTAATGTTTCTTCAGAAACCGTGCTTTGGCCGCGTTGCCTGGCCGGCAGTGGTGAATCGAAAGAATCACATGGCTCCACCTGCAAGGCAGCTGAAATTACAGCGTGCCGCCCAAATAACACAACGGTCAATTAATTTAACCATCGCATAATTTTTTGGTGCGGGTATTATGGTAAAAACAGCGCGTGCGCGCCTACATTCCATGCTACATAAATCAACGGTGCGCTGCATTGTCTGCGGCTGAAGGCCTGCGGCGCTCTCACAGAATTCGGGTTGCGGGACTCGCTTCGAATGTTTGCCTTTAGCTTACTAGCGGTGGCGTTGCCACGCTACCAAAGCTGCGGCCGCCGTGCGTTCACAACCAACCATTTGCTGCTCGCCACCGAAATGCTTAAATTGAGTCCGCAACTGAGCGGGCGCGCCCGCGCTGCTTCAGCCGTGAGTGCCTACTGACATGCGTGTGGGCATCAATGGCATGGGCCGTATTGGCCGGTTGGTGCTGCGCGCAGCGCTGGGTGCGGCGGAGCGGCAGGCAGATGACCCGCGCCGCAGCAACCGCCTCGATGTTGTGCACTTGAACGAGATCAAGGGCGGCGCCGCAGCTTGCGCGCATCTGCTGGAATTTGACAGTGTGCAAGGGCGCTGGCGCGGACCACGCATAGAAGCTGTAGGCGCCGCAGCAGTGCAGGTTGGCGGGCGCCAGCTTTCATTTTCGACACACGCAGCCCCGCATGATATCCCATGGGGTGACTTTGGCGTTGACGTCGTTCTGGAGTGCACTGGCAAACTGCTGACGCCGGCGTTACTGGCGGGCCATTTGAGCAGCGGTGCGCGGCGCGTGATTGTCGCTGCGCCGGTCAATGAAGCAGCTGTGCTAAACGTGGTTATGGGAGTGAACCATCTGCTCTATGATCCGGCGCAACATACAATAGTTACCGCAGCTTCCTGCACCACCAATTGCCTGGCGCCGGTGGTAAAAGTGGTGCACGAGGCCCTTGGCATTCGCCACGGCCAGATTACCACCATCCACAATCCCACAAACACCAATATGGTGACTGATGCGCCCCACAAAGATCTGCGCCGGGCACGCAGTGCGCTGCTGAGCCTGATGCCCACAACAACCGGCAGTGCCACCGCAATCGGGCTGATCTATCCGGAGTTGAATGGAAAACTGAACGGCCATGCCGTGCGCGCCCCAAATTTGAATGCGTCCCTTACCGACTGCGTGTTCGAACTGCAGCGCGCAACGACACCCGCAGAGGTAAACGCGCTGTTTCTTGCGGCTGCGGCGGGGCCGCTGGCTGGCATTCTGGGCTACGAAGAGCGTCCACTGGTCTCAGCTGATTATGCGCGCGATACGCGCAGTTCCATTGTGGATGCACCGGCCACCATGGTGACGGACGGGACGCTGCTCAAGGTATACGCGTGGTACGACAACGAAATGGGCTACGCCTGCCGCATGGTGGATTTGGCCTGCCACATGTTTGCGGCGGGCATCTGATGCGCACCACAACCGTGTCGGCGGCAGCGGGCGGCACTGGCGCGCGGAACTATGCCATCGTGACCGCCGCATACTGGGGCTTCACGCTTACGGATGGCGCCTTGCGCATGCTAGTGCTGCTGAACTTCTTTCGCCTGGGCTACTCGCCATTTACTTTGGCACTTTTATTTCTGCTGTATGAGCTGGCAGGCGTTGGCGCAAACCTGATTGGCGGTTGGCTGGCCACCCGCTTTGGAATTGCGCGCATGCTGGCAGTGGGCCTTGCCACGCAAATTGCCGGGTTCCTGATGCTCTCTGCCCTGTCTGAAGCTTGGAGCCCGCTGCTAGCAATTACATGGGTGGTGGCTGCGCAGGGGGTTTGCGGTGTTGCCAAAGATCTGACCAAAACTGCCAGCAAGTCTGCAATCAAGCTGACGGCTGGTGATGCATCCGGCCGGCTGTTCCAATGGGTGGCTTGGTTTACTGGCAGCAAAAACGCAATGAAGGGCTGCGGCTTTTTTCTGGGCGGCCTGCTGCTGGAAGCAGCGGGCTTCCGTGGCGCACTGTGGGCCATGGCCGCTGCCCTGGCCTGCATTCTTGTGGCGGTCAGCGCCTTGTTGCCACCGCTGCTGGGCAAGGCCAAAGCGTCCAAGTCAGCAAAAGAATTGTTTGCAAAGAATCGCGGCGTGAATTTGCTCGCTGCCGCCCGCGTCGCGCTGTTCGGGGCGCGCGACATTTGGTTTGTGGTTGGCTTGCCCGTATTCTTGTATGCGTCGGGCTGGACCTTCACAATGGTTGGCGGGTTCCTGGCGGTGTGGACGATTGGGTACGGGCTGGTGCAGGCCGCTGCACCAGCTTTGGTAAAGCGCAGCCCGGACGGGCTTAGCAGCGAAGTGCCGGCGGCACGCTGGTGGTCCCTGTTGCTGGCGCTGGTGCCGGCGCTTCTGGCAGCGGCACTGCTTGGGAATGTGGCGCGGCCGGACTGGGTGGTTGTGGGCGGCCTCGCATTATTTGGTTTTGCTTTTGCTGTCAACTCCTCTGTTCACTCTTATCTGGTGCTTGCTTATGCTGGTACGGAAAAAGCTGCGGAAGATGTGGGCTTCTACTACGCTGCAAATGCGGCGGGGCGTTTTGCAGGCACATTGTTATCCGGGCTGCTGTACGCTTGGGCCGGCCTCGCTGCCTGCCTGATAGGTTCCGCAGTCCTCTTGCTCGGTTGCTGGTCCGTTACGCTGGGCCTGCCCGCAACCCGCACCACTACCCAATAAGACCCGCACACAGCGCTGGCGCAGCCCCCACCATAACTGGGAAGCGCCCGGGTTCCCACCGGCCGCCGCCTGTTTGGCAGCGCGGTGTTGCTGCTTGCAACCGCAGGCAGATTCAGGGGAACGGCAGTTTGATGTAGAAAGCTGCGCCGGCGCCGGGAATTCCGCTGCTCTCGGCCCAGATTTTTCCGCCCAGCAGCTCTACCGCATGTTTGGCAATTGCCAAACCCAAGCCGGTGCCGCCTTTGCTGCGCGCTGGATCCCCGCGGTAGAAGCGCTCAAAGATGCGCAGCAGCTCCAGTGGCGCAATGCCGCTGCCACTATCGATCACACCCAGCACTAGCTGCGGTTCTTCAACGCGCGCCAGCAGTGTGATGCTGCCGCCAGCGGGCGTGAATTTGACGGCGTTGTGCAGCAGGTTCACCAGCGTGCGTTCCAATAGGAGCGGGTCAGTGCGCACGCGCAGTGCCGGGCTGGCTTCAATCTGGATGCGCAATGTCTTGCCACTGGCTTGTGCGTGCAGGCGCTGCTGCACAATCGCCAGCAAATCGTGCACGGCCACAAGTTCGAATTTTGGCAGCATTCGGCCGGATTCAATTTGCGCCAGGTCCAGCAGCTCGCCAGAGAGCTGGCCGAGCGCCTCGGTTTCAGAGACGATTTTTCCGAGCAGGCTGTGCTGGCGCTGGCTGTCCAGGTCGGGCATGTGGCGCATTGTGTCGGCGATCAGGCGGATGGAAGTGATGGGCGTGCGCAGCTCATGCGAGATGTTGGCGACAAAATCACGCCGCGCCCGGCCCAGGCGCTCCAGCTCAGTAAGGTCGTGCATCAGCAGCACGGCGCCGTGTTCGCCTGCAGTACCGGCAAGCGCCACATAGGCGTGATGCGGCTGCCCATTAATTTGCAATTGCCGGTCGGCCGGTGCGCCAGCTGCTAGTGCTTGTGTTAGCAGGTCATTTAATTGCGGCACGTGCGTGGCTTGCAGCAGCGTGTGGCCGGCAGCTGCGCTGGCAAACAATGCCTGCGCCGGCTGGTTGAGCTGCATCACTGTGCCATTTGGCGCCAGCAGCAAAATCGCAGCGGTTTCCGCGCTGGCAACTGCTTGCAGGTGCGCTGCGTTTTGGGCGCTTAGCAGCGCGCTTGCGGCTGCGGTGTTGTGCGCGTGTTGCAGTTGTTGCTGCGCTGCAGTTTGTGCGCGGCGGGCGTTCCACCACAGCGCAGCCAGTGCAAGCGCAGCCGCCGCAAAGGCAAGAGTTAGCGGGTTGGCAGCAGCGTTGATGGCAGCTCAGCCCTCAAAGCGGTATCCCACGCCACGCACCGTGGCGATGCGCCGCGGACTCGTGGGGTCCGGTTCAATTTTTTCTCGCAGCCAGTGGATGTGCACATCCACGGTGTGCGTGTCACCGGGGAAGTCGTAGCCCCAGACGCTTGAGAGCAGGCCTTCGCGGGAGAGGGCCGTGTTGCTGTGGCGCATCAGCTCGGCCAGCAGCGTGAACTCGCGGTGAGTGAGGCGCAGCTCTTGCTCGCCCAGTTGCGCGCGCTGTGCCAGCAGATCCAGGTGCAGGTCGCCGCTTTGCAGTTGGGTCCCGTTGTCGCGCTGCGCGGGGTCGGTGCGGCGCAGCAGGGCGCGCACACGCGCCAGCAGCTCGCCCAGGCTAAAGGGCTTCACCACATAATCATCCGCGCCGCTCTCCAGCCCCATGATGCGGTCCAGCTCTGCGCCGCGCGCAGTGAGCATGATGATGGGCACTTTGGAGCTGCGCCGCAGCATGCGGCAGACAGAGATGCCGTCCAGGCTGGGGAGCATCAGGTCCAGCAGCAGCAAGTCCGGCAGCTGCTCGCGCGCCAGGTTCAGGCCTTCAACACCATCGCCGGTTTCCAGCACCTCAAATCCCTCCGCGCGCAGGTTGAGCACCAGCATTTCGCGCACAGTGGGCTCATCTTCGATTACTAATATTTTTTGCATAGTTTAAGTTTAGCGTTGCAAGTTTAATGCGCGGTTAAGCGCTTGGCAAGAAGCCTTAATATTTGCGCGCGCCATTCCGGCTGCGGTGCGCGCTGGCTTAGCGGCGCGGACTTGTTGCCAGAAAGTCCAGCAATATTTTGTTGAAAGCAGCCGGCTGCTCCTCCATGGGCAAGTGGCCGGCGTCCGGCACCACAGCCCACGCCGCCCCGGGCAGCATATCGCGCAAGTGCGCGCCGGCTGCAAGCGGAATCCAATTATCATGTTCGCCCCAGATCACCAGCGCAGGCACGGAAATGCTTTGCAGGGCAGCGGGCAGCGTGCTGCGCAGGGCGTCACGCAGAATGCCCAGCAAGGCCAGGTCCCAGCCGCGCAGCGTTTGCGGCGCCAAGTAGGCGCGCTCCACTTCGGGCGTCAGCCGGGCGGGGTTGTGGTACGCGCTGCGGGCAATGGCCGCAGTGCGCTGCGGGGTAATGAAGCTGCGCAGTACCAGCTGCCCCCAGCGCTGTGCGGGTTGCAGCGTTAGCAGCAGCGGCACCACGCGCTGCAGCAGCGTCGGGGTTTGGGCGCGGTCCAGAATTGCGGCATCTACAAACACCAGCCGGTCCGCGCGCTGCGCATGGCGCATGGCAAAGTGCGCAATCACGCTGCCGCCCATGCTGTGGCCCACCAGCGTGGCGTGCTCAATGCCCGCGGCCGTCATCACCTCCGCAACAAAATCCGCCTGGGCTGCATGCCCGTAATCCGTGTTGAAAGTTTTGTTTGACAGGCCAAAGCCTTTCAGGTCAACCGCGATGGCGTGGAAGCCGGCGGCCTGCAAAGCGGGCAGCGTGTAGCGCCATGAAAAAGTGGAGCCGCCAAAGCCATGGAGCAGCACGACGGCGGGCTGGCCGGCGCTGCCCACTTCCATCAGCACGGTGCGCAGCCCCGCAACGGTAACGAAGCGGCCGCCGGCGGGCAGCAGCGCGTCGGCAGATTTGTCGGGCTGCGCTGGCAGTGGCAGCAGGAACGGCAGCACCACCAGCACAAAGAAAATCAGGCTGATCCAGAAGCGGCTGCGGCGCAGCATCACGCGCTAGTTGCCCGCCGCGCTGCGCATCAGGGCAACAGTGGCTGCCACAATTTGGGCTTGCTGGTCTGCGCGGGCAATGCTGGCCGGCGGGTCTGCCAGCTGGCCCGTGTAGTAGCCAAACTGCTCATGGTTGCCGCCGGGCAGTGCAATAAAGCGCGCGCCGGGCGGAAGCAGTGCGCGCGCTGCGGCAGAGGTGAACGTGCGCGCGCCTGTGTCGAGCTCGCCATAAATTGAAAGCACCTGCAGGTTTTGCTTTGCAAGATCCGCCGGTGAATAGCTGGCCCACAACACCACGCCTGCAAATGCGCCCGCATGCTCGGCTGCATATTGCGCCGCCATGCTGCCGCCCAGCGAGTGCCCGCCAATCACCCAATGCACCACTTGCGGGTGGGCCGCTTGCACGGCAGCCGCGCGCTCTTTGCCAAACACAGCCAGGTTTACGGGCATAAAAACCACGAACACCGGAAAGTTCTGCGCCGCAATCGCCGCCGCCGCGGGCGCATAAGCTGCAGCGGGCACGCGTCCGCCCGGGTAAAGAATCAGCGCCGTGTCTGCCGGCGCTTGCAGCGGCAGAAACTCAATCCACTGCGCGGTTTGCTTGACGCTGACGGCTGCGCTGGACTGCAGCGCAGCAGCGGCTTGGGGCAGCAGCGGCGCCGGCACTGCCAGCCACACCATGGCTGCGGCCACTGCCAGCCCAACGGCGGCAGCGCAGCCCAGCAGGACGCGGCGCACTAGCTTGCGCATGCGCGCTGGCGCAGCTTAGGCCCACGCCACCGCCAGCGTGTGGCGGCTGCCGTCCGCGCGCCCGATGCTGGCTTCACAGCTGCCGTTGCGGCGCAGCACCAGCTTGCCGCGGTTGTGCATGTTGTCTTCCAGCTGCAGGCTGCCGTGCGCACGAATGCGCGACTGGCGCAGGAAGCCCGGCAGCAGCTCGCTCACAATAATGCCGGAGAGGCGGGCGCTGTAGCTGCCGTCGGCGCTCTGAAACTCAAAGCGCGATGGCGCCGGCATGCCCAGCCCAAACAGGCTCACGGTGGTTCCGGTTATTTCTTCCGTGCCGCTAAATTCGCCAAGCGCCGGCAGGCTGGCCGCATAAGCGATGCGCAGGTGCGGGCGCTCCGCCTCCAGCCGCGCATTCACCAGCGCACCAGTTTGCGGGTCGGCCTCGGCCACGCTCTCACCCGCGCGGTTAAAGCGCGGCTGGTAGTAAGCCGGGCCATAAGATGATGACGCGCCCGCAGCGTATTGCGCAATCTGCGCCAGCGCCTCCGCATACAAATGCTGCGCCAGCAGCGCGCCGGCTGCCTGCAGGCGGCTGGTCTTGTGCATGCGGCGCACCACATAGCCCAGCAGTGAGATGCCCTCCGGCGGCAGCTCGTAGCGGGTGGCGCTGCTGGTGTTAAGTGCAGTGGGCATGCGCGTGATATTGCTACTGCGTGGACGGGATGTGCCAGCTGGCAGCAGTTTGCTGGCTGTGCGGCAGCTGCCGGCTTGCCGGGCCGGCTGCCGCCATGACGGCGCGTGCCACACGCATGCCGCCCAGTGTCACCCCGGCGGTGGACTGTCCCGGAAACACTGAGTCGCCCACCAGCCAAGCATTGGCAAGCCCGGTGTGCGGCCCGCGCACATTGAAGAGCGACGTTTGCGCAAAGCCGCCAACCATGCCTTGCGCGCGCCCCGTGAAATACTCAAACGTGAGCGGTGTGCCGGCCAGGCACAGGCGCGTGGCGCGTGAAATGCCGGGCACCGCCCGCTCTGCAGCTGCCAGCAGCTGCTGCGTGTAGGCCGCCTTGCGCTCTGCATATGCGCTGCCGCCGGCATGGTGCAGCTGCCACCACGGCGCAATTGCGGTATGCGTGGAGAGTGTGGCGGCGCGCATGCCGGCCGGTGCACGGCGCGCATCCTGCGCATCCGACAATGAAACAAAAACGGAATTGCCCTCGCCCAGCGGCCGGCTTGCATCCACCACTACTTGGTGGTGGTCAGCCAGCCCGGCAGGCAGCGCCTGCGCATCCAGGCCAAGGTAAAGCGTGAACGCGCCCCAGGTGTCCGGGCGGCGCTGCACTTCGCGCGTTAGTGCGGCGGGCGCAGCTGCGCCCAGCAGCGCGCGCAATGACCATGGCGTAAGGTTGGCCACCAGGTAATCGCACGGCACGCGCAATCCCTGGCTGGTGCGCACGGCAACCGCACGGCCGCTGCGCACTTCAATTTGTTCAACTGTGTGGCGGTAGAGAACCGCGCTGCCGTGGGCGCGCAGCCAGTCTGCCAGGGTGCCGGCCAGCGCACCAATGCCGCCGTGCACATGGTTCACACCGCGCCGCGGCAAATCCAGTGCGGCGCTGCCGTACAGCGCGTGTGCACTGTGGCTTACAGTTTGGGCGGCAATCAGCAGCTGCGCATCCAGAAATGTGCGCAGCTCGGCGCTGGCCCCGTGTGCGCTGGCCAGCTGCGCCACCGTGCGCAGCAAATGCGGCAGCGCCAGCAGCGTGCGCGGCCGCACGGCAGCTGCCACGGCAGCCAAGTCGCGCGCACTTTCCGGCGGCCACGGAAAAGGGCGCGATGCAATGTCCCACGATATATCTGCCAGTTGTTCTTGTGCGCGCCAAAATCCGGCGCTGCCCGGAAACGCGGCCTGGCTTTCGGCCCGCCAGCGTTCGGCATCCGCCCATTGGGTTACGGTGCGCCCGGGCAGGTGCACCACCCACGCCGGATCCACCGCGCTCACCGGCCACTGCAGGTTTAGGGCAGCCGCCACCTGGGCGTGCGGGCCGCCGCCGGAAAATCCGCCGGCCAGCGTCGCGCCTGAATCAAAACGGTAGCCCTTGTGATAGAAAGTGCCGGCGCAGCCGCCGGCATATACATGCGCCTCGAGCACCGTTACCTGATAGCCGCTGCGCACCAGCAGCGCAGCCGTTGTCAGGCCGCCGATGCCGGCGCCGACCACCACAATGCGCCGCGCGTTGGCGCTACGCATCAGCGCCTGCGCTGCTCATTTCTCCAGTGCGCGGCGCGTGGCCCAGCCCCGGTACCAAAACAAAAATGCCAGCGCCGGCGCGTTGAAGAGCAGCCGGCTCAGCATGCCGCGCCAGCCGCTGTCATGCTCGTATTCCACATGCTCTTGTACGCGCACGCCGCCGGCAACAACGCTAAAGCTGTGCGTGTGCTGCCACGCGCGCAGCGGGCCGCGCGCCTGCGTGTCTGTAAAGCCGCGCTGCGCCACCACATTGCTGTGCACGGCGCGCCAGCGCACGGGCAGCGGGCCAAACCACAGCGTGAACTCCGCAATCGAGCCGTTGGCCATGGGCTCCACCAGATGCAGCTGCACCATAATCGGCGGCGGCGAAAGCAGTTTTAGCGCGCGCGCATCGTGATGAAAGTCCGCCACTGCGGCCAGCGACGCGCGCACCGTAAACGCGTAATCAAAAATCATTTTACGGTCGGCGCTTCAATGGCAACCGCCGGCTGCACTGCCACCGTGCCCAGCGCCGCTGCACCGTAAATGAGCACGCCCAGCATCAACAGCGACCCGCTCAACGCCGGCCAGGCAGCGCCCGCCGCGCCCAGTACCCAGCCGCCCCAGACGGGCGCCACAATGCGCGAGAACGCATCAACTGACGCGGACAAGCCCAGCACGCCGCCGCGTTCTTCCGCACTGACTGTGCGCGTGTAAAGGCTTTGCAGTGAGGGATTGACTACACCGCCGCCAAAAGCCGTCAACATCAACGTGCCAAACAGCGCCCACCATGGCTCTAGCAGGCCCACGCCCAGCAGCCCCAGCCCAAGCGTGGCCGAGCCGAGAAAGATCAGGCGCTGCTCGCCTAAGAGCTTTACCATGCGCGGCAGAATCCCCACCTGCGCAATCACAACCAGGATGCCCACGTAGCCAAGCATGTAGCCGGTTTGTTCCACATTGAAGCCGAACTTTTCTTTGGCAAACAACGCGAAGGTGGTCTGGAAAATTGCAAAGCCAATGTTGAACACCAGGCCGTAGCCCAGCAAGCGCGTGAGCAATGAGTTTGACAGTGTCTGGCGCAGCGCCGCCAGCGTAAAGCCACGCCGCGCTGCAGGTGCCGTGCTGACCTGGCGCGTCTCCGGCAGCAGCACAATAGTGAGCACGATGGAGCTGGCTGAAATTGCCGCTGCGGCAAACGCCGGCACGGAGTTGCCCCAGCGCGAGAGCAGCCCGCCCAAAGCCGGCCCCAGAATGAAGCCCAGCCCAAAGGCAGCGCCAATCAACCCATAGGATTTGGCGCGGTCTTTTTCCTCGGTCACATCTGCAATGGCTGCCTGCGCGATGGACAGGTTGCCGCCGGTGAAGCCATCCAAAATGCGTGCGGCAAACAGCATCGGCAGGCTGTTTGCAAAACCCATCAGTACAAAGCCCGCAAATGTTCCCAGCTGCGAAATGACCAGCAGTGGCTTGCGGCCGAAGCGGTCGGACAGCCTGCCCAACACGGGCGCACCAATCAGCTGCATCGCAGAATACGATGCGGTCAAGAGCCCGATTGCCAGCGGACTGGCGCCAAACGATATGGCAAAAGTGGGCAGCAGCGGAATGATTAATCCAAAGCCTACCAAATCTATAAATACAACCAAGAAGATGGGTATCAAGCGCTTATTCATATGTAAACCTCGGCGTAAATTAACGGAGCAGGCTGAAAAGCGATTGGGGTTGGGGCAGAATTTGCGCGCGCAGCTGGTTGCTGCCAATCAGCAACCGGAACGCGTATCGAGACGGCGTGACGCCGGTGCTCATGCGTTGCGCGCTTCCCACGCGCGATGCGCGGCCAGCACGGTGGGAATATCTGCATGATCGCCGGCGACGGCGCTAACTTGCGCGAATTCCACAATGCCCGCGCGCGAGACAACAAATGTACCGCCGAGCTGCCGCTCATTGCCGGTTGATACCAGTGATTGAGTGTGACCGCTGCGCATGGCGCGCCAGCCGTTTTTGATAGATTGCGCGTTCAGTAGGTCCTTCAGTGTGCCCATGGTCAGGCCGTACGCGGCATGCGCCAGCGGCTCCGGCAGCGAGACGCAGTTGGCGCGCGGCGCGAGCTGCGGGCAGTAGCGCTGCGCGTGCTTGGGTTCACCAATGCCCACCGCAACCACGCGCAAACCAGCGGCTTCAATTTCAGCTTGATGCCGGCCCAACTGGGCCAGCCATTCACGGCAGAACATTCAGCCATAGTGGCGCAAAAATGTTAGCAACAGTGGACCCGCTGCCCACAGCTCCGACAAGACCGCCGGCGCACCCGCTGCATCAAGCAAGGTGAGGCTGGGCGCCTGGCTCCCCACGCGGGGCACACCGGAGCCGACTAGTTCACTGCTGGCGGGCATAATTCTGCTGTCAGCTGATGCCGAATGCGCTGCGCACCGAAGCCACAAATGTGTCGGGCTCCGGATGGTCGCCGGCATGGCTGCCGTAAAACGCGTAACGAACCACGCCGCTCATGTCCACTGCAAACACGCCGCCCAGCATGGTGTAGTCCCCTGTGGTTTGGCCCTGCATCTGTCCGCTGCGCGCTGCGCGCACCACTGAAGCAATTACGCTAGGGCCGGCCAACTGCATCAACGAGCCGCGTGTAATTCCATAAGCCGTGTGCGCCGTAGTTTCTGGAGATATCAGACAAACTGCGCTGG
>Ga0208942_1000389_pt1 | contig 18166 bp, 18 predicted proteins | sample GreLakmeSU08MSRF_FD_187704 | JGI IMG/M metagenome (GOLD analysis project Ga0208942, IMG submission 187704) | Freshwater lentic microbial communities from great Laurentian Lakes, MI, USA - Great Lakes metaG SU08MSRF (SPAdes) | ecosystem: Environmental > Aquatic > Freshwater > Lake | place: Great... | reverse complement strand
AGGGGCACTGATGGAAGGGCTTCGAAAAGAGTTTTCAAATGCCGGTATTGAGCATGAAATCATTGGCTATCCAAATGTCTTCCATGTCCGCTTCGACCTGCATGGACCAACAGATTACCGATCTGCTATTAAGGCAAATCGCGATCGGTATGCAAATTTTGCCTTTGAGCTTCTCACCAAGGGAGTTCGAATTTTGCCACGAGGGACTTGGTTTCTATCCTCGGCACACAAAAACACTGACATTGATAAGACTTTAAGCGCTGTTCGCGATGTCCTAAAAGCTGGCATTTAGTACCATTGAAATATATGCCTTTGTTTTCGTCGAACTTTGGAGGGGTGGTGGCAAATGAGTCACATCAGAGGTAAGAGAGTGGCGGTCGCGGGAATTACCTTTGAGAGCAATAGTTTCGCACCTGGGTTGACAGAGATAGATGCTTTTGAGCGCTATCTAATAGCCGAGGGAGACGCGGTTTTACATGCAGGGCTCGGCAATGATGAAATTGCGGGGGCAGCAGTAGTTGCCAAAGAATATGGAATTGAATTAGTCCCCGTTTTTGCTGCTGATGGAGGGTGCGGCCCGACCGTCAGTGATGCAACTTATTTCTACCTCAAAGAAAGACTATTCACAGCTTTAGTCAAAACATTAGATTCTGTCGATGGGGTTTATTTGAGACTTCATGGTGCTATGACGACCGAAACTGTTGAAGATGTCGAAGGAGATTTGATTCAAACGCTACGGGCGATGGTAGGTCCCGATTTTCCCATTGCAGTGAGTTGTGATCTCCATGCCCACTTCACAAAGAAGATGGCAGAGGGAACATCCCTTATTGCTGGATATCAAACCTGTCCTCACATCGATATTTATGAAACAGGAGCAAGGGCTATGCGCCTGATGGCTGCAGCTTTAGAAAAGCCCAACTCTCCCGTCTTGAGTTATCGCAAAGTCAAGTTGATGGCATCTGCTGAAGGCCATGACACAACATTTGGGCCAATGAGAGAGGTCTTAGATCGACTTCATGAGATTGAAAAACTACCTGGAGTTCTGGATGCAACGGTTTATTGCACACAGCCTTGGCTAGATGTTGAAGAGTTGGGTTGGTCGGCCTTAGTTGTTACTGATAATGATCGGCAAAAGGGCCAAGCTCTGGCAGATGAGTTAGCGCAAATGATGTGGGATCGCCGAGAGCGCGTGCTCTTTACCAAAGAGAAGATAAATGATGCAATCGATGAGATTCGGGTAAGTGAGTCCAGCCAACGTCCATACATTCTGGCTGATGGCAGCGATAGTACGTCGGCGGGAAGTATGGGTGATAGTAATTACCTTCTTACTTATTTGTTGGCTAATCCAATAGATGAGCTCGTATATATGACAATTACAGATGCCGATGTAGCCTCTCAGTGTTTCGCAGCCAAAGTTGGGGGAGCCGTTTCAGCTGAAATCGGCGGAAAGTTATCGCCTAGGTTTTTCAAGCCAGTAAAAGTCACCGGTACTGTCGTCACTCTATGTGATGGCATTTATCAATCGAAATACCCATCAAAGATTTTTAACGCAGGGCCAACCGCTGTTCTAAAAGTTGGCAATATTTATATTGTTATAACTTCCAAGCCCGCATTTATGTTGGATTATCAATTGTATTTACGCGTTGGCCTCGATTTCACAACGGCAAAAGTGGTGCAGGTAAAATCTGCAGGTGGTTATCGAGCCTATTACGAACCGCTGGCTTTCAAGTGCATAGATATCGCTACACCGGGCCCCTCTGATAGTCGACTTCCAAAATTACCGTTCACGAAACCTAGACGACCTCTATGGCCCTTCGAGCGAGACATTGCTGATCCATGGTATTAAATCCAGGTTCTGTGCCTATCATCTTTAATCTTGAAGAGATGAAGAATGAGATGAAGGAGGCACTTGCCCGTGGTAGCCATCCCAATGGCCGTTTTCTAAATGGGCGGATAGTGGTGGTTTTGGCAACGCCAGATAATGGCACATCACATGATGTTGCAATTGGTCTGAGTGCAATACCACCAGGGTTAAGTACTGAAGAGCACTCTCATCCTGCAGAGGAGATCGCTACTGTCTTAGCAGGTAGAGGCACTATTTATATTGATGACGTTGCTTTTGAGGTTGGTCCCGGATCGGTAATTTATACACCGCCTATGGCGCGCCACAGAACAGAAGTAACGGGTGATGAGATCTATTTATCATGGTGGATGTATTCACCTGCAGGAAGTGAATCGCGTTGGTTGCCTTCGAGAGGATTTGAAGAGCCAATTTCCAAGGAGTGATGTGCGGCATATCTACAAGGTTTTGTCCGCATTGTGAAAAAAACTTTAGAATGCAAATATTAACTTCTAGTAAAACCATATTTATCACACAGGTTTTTGGATACCATCGCCATCTTGGAAGAGTGAGAAAATAAATATTGGAGGGGTGTCATGTCGGTACTAAGATTTCGACAGGCAATTTCCACCGCCCTTGCCGATGAGATGCGAGCAGATTCATCTGTGATGATTTTTGGTGAAGATATTGCAGCTGCAGAGGGTCCTTTTAAGACATCTGAAGGATTGCTCAAGGAGTTTGGGCCCTTGCGCGTGCGTGATACACCTATCTCTGAAATGGCATTTACAGGTGCCGCAGTTGGTGCAGCCATAATGGGAATGAAACCAGTTGTTGAGATTATGTTTATGGAATTTCTTGGTGTTGCATTGGACCAATTAGTGACAGAGGCTGCAAAGATGCGCTACTTAAGTAACGGCACACTCTCCGTTCCTATGGTTGTGCGCGCATCGTGTGGTGCAGGGGTTGGCTTTGGAAGTCAGCATTCACAAACTCTCGTAAACTGGGTTGCAGCAACTCCTGGGTTGAAAGTCGTTTGTCCTAGTGATGCACAATCTGCCTACAGTTTGATACGGGCGGCGATTCAGGACCCTGACCCAGTGATGGTCTTAGAGCCACGAGCTCTATATGCCGAACGCGGCGAAGTAGATACAGGATTAAAGATTGAAATTGGAGCTGCGCGAATATTGCGACGGGGCAGTGAGATCACTGTCGTATCACTTGGTCAGATGGTAAATATCTGCCGAAGCGCTATTGAAGCATTTGAGATCGATGCTGAGTTAATCGATTTGGCAACGATTGTTCCATGGGATCGCAAAGCAGTTCTTGAATCTGTTAAGAAAACTGGTCGCTTAGTAGTTGTTGAAGAGGCACCAGAGAGTGGGGGATGGGGCTCTGAAATTCTTGCAACGGTAACAGCTCAACTCTTTCATCAACTCAAAGGGGCACCTTTTCGCATAACGACTCCCGATGTTCCAGTTCCATTCAATGGCGCATTAGAGGCCCGCTTTATTCCCACGGCCGAGGATATTGCTCGCCAACTAGCCCATGCGATTAAAACCGGTGAAAGCCCGAAATCCTGGTGGAGTTTGGAGGGATTCAAATAATGAATTCTTCAATGCAGCGTCGTTTAGACGTACAAGAAAATGAAATAGCTCGCTACGAACGGATGGTTGAGATTCGCGAAGTTGAGGAGCAGATTTTCGAACTCTTTGCCGCCGGTGAAGTTCGCGGCACCACACACCTCTGTCAGGGGCAGGAGGCTCTTGCTGTTGGGCTGGCCTCCATACTTCGCCCCACCGACGCAGTTCTTGCAACCTATCGCGGACATGGGATCGCATTAGCACTTGGATTGACCCCGCACGTCGTTCTTGCTGAGGTTATGGGTAAGGCAATTGGCTGTTGTGGAGGCGTTGGAGGGTCGATGCACATGTGTGACATGAGCCTTGGTCTTCTTCCCACCTCAACAATTGTTGGTGCCGGAATTCCGATTGCGGCAGGAACTGCTTTGGCATTTCAAACTCAAGGAGTTGATAGCGTTGGAGTTTCCGTCTTTGGAGATGGAACCACCAATATTGGCGCATTTCATGAGGGTTTGAATTTGGCAGCGATTTGGAAACTACCAGTTGTCTTTATCTGTGATAACAATGTCTATGGTGAATACAGTCGAATAGAAGTAACGACCCCCATAGAGGATCTCCATATGCGTGCTGAAAGTTATAAGATGCCACACTTTGCACTCGATGGCATGGATGTTGAAGCTGTGCGAAAGGGAGTTACACAAGCAGTTGATAGGGCGAGAACTGGAGGAGGGCCAACGCTCATTGAAGCAAAGACGTATCGATTTGCAGGTCATTCGCGCGCAGATCAGGGCCTATATCGACCTGAGGGAGAGTTAGAAGAGTGGCGCAAGCGTGATCCCATAACGGTCACAGAAGAGTCATTGCTTGCTCGGGGGCTTCTCACACCTGAAAAAATTGCCGATATTAAGGCCGAGATGAAGCGAGGCATTCAAGAGGTCATCGCAACCTGCAATGCCGCAGCTGAACCCACAGTGGCCGCTATGTTTGAAAATATTTGGACGCCCCCAAAGGAATCTCACGCATGAGAGAGACCATAAAGATGCCCCGTGTCGGTGAGACTGTTGATGAGGTATATCTAGTGTCGTGGAATAAATCTGTTGGCGATGAGATCACAATTGGCGAATCGCTTATGGAGGTCGAGACTGATAAGGCTACGGTAGAGGTGCCTTCGCCAATTTCAGGCAGGATCGTTGAGTTGCTCTTTAAAGAGGGCGATGAAATCACAACTGGTTCAGATATCGTCATTTGTGAAAGTTTTTAGCGTTCAAACCACACATACAACAGAGGGAGAAGTTAATGGAGAAAGTTAGCCGTGTTGATGGGAATCGTGCTTGGTCACCCATTGTTGGATACTCTCGTGCTATCCGACGAGGTAATCTAATTTCAGTAAGTGGAACGAGCTCGACAACCCTTGATGGACGAGTCATGTACCCACATGATGCTTACGGACAAATTAAATATATTCTAGAAGAGGTCAAGGGCGCTATTGAAGAGTTGGGTGCAACGTATGAAGACACGATGAGCACTAGGATTTTTTTTACGAATATCGAGGATTGGCCAGCAGTTGCAAAAGCACACCATGAAGTATTCGGATCTATTCTTCCTGCAGCCACTTTCGTAGAGGTTAGCCGATTAATGTTGCCAGAGCTCTGTGTCGAATTTGAGGCAACCCTCTGGGTATCGTAATGAGCGATCCAAATGGTGGGCATTCCAGCGTAATCATCGCTGGCGCAGGTAGTGGGATAGGTCTTGCCACTACTCGACGACTCCTTAACGATTGGCCAGATTTAAAAATTGTCGCGGCCGATTTGCTCATGGGTGATTTAAAAGATGTTCAAGCTGAGTTTGGTAAAGATCGAATTATATTTTGTGAGGCAGATATTGCTTCGTCTATAGGCGCGGCAGAGGTGGTAGAGAAGGCCGTACGTTGGTCTGGAAAACTTTCGGGTTTAGTTGTCTGTGCGGGTAACAGTACGAACCACTCGAGTTTGGAGATGACAACACAGGAGTGGAGGCAGGTACTCGACTGCCACCTTGACGGGCATTTCTACATGAATCAGGCCTTTGCCCGTTATTTAGTGAGCCAAGGACAAGGGGGGGCGATAGTAAATTTCTCTTCAGTTGCCCATCACTTTGCATGGCCACGAAGGCTTCCCTATGCCGTTGCAAAAGCCGGCATCAATGCTCTGACTAGAACTCTAGCCGTCGAGTGGGCTGAATATGGAATTCGTGTCAATGCCATCGCCCCTGGTTACGTAAATACGCCTCTTGTCGCTACTGCCCAAGCTGCAGGGTTTTTAGATCCTTCCTTGGTTGATATGCATGCGATGAAAAGATTTGCTGATCCCGATGAGATCGCTGCTGGAGTTAAATTTTTACTCTCTGATGATGCCAGCTTTATCACTGGTGAGATTCTGATGATTGATGGTGGGTTCTCTGTTAAGAAAATCCCTTGGAATAATGATAAATAGGATGTCGTAGTCGAATAGTTGGGCAGAAACTCAGAGCGAAGAGCTCACAACGGTAGCGTCTGGGCGAGTAAAAACTTTCGGAAGTAAGTGAGTTCCGATTCCAGGGGCGGTCGGAGGAAGAATGTGACCATTCACAATCTCCACGCTGTGTGGAACTAATTCCGAGTACCACGTTCGTATATATGCGCGTACTGATTCCTGATAGATTGCGTTAGGCGCACTCAGGGCAAGGTGCAGTCCCGCCAAGAGGGTGAATGGTCCAGTGCAATCGTGCAGGGTAACGGGTAGGCCAAAGCTTTCAGCAAGTGTTACCACCTTTCGAGACTCTGTGATTCCACCAACCCACGTTGGATCGATCATGATGATGTCAGCGGCTCGACGCTCCATGAGCTGTCGATATTGGTATTTGGAGACCAGCATTTCGCTGGCGAGAATAGGAATCGTTGTTGATTTTTTAAGCTCAGCGATGGCATCAATATCGTGTGCTAAAACGAAGTCTTCAAGCCAGGTTATCTGATATGGCTCGAGGGCGTGAGCAATTTTCTTTGCCGTTGTCAGATCCCAATAGCCATGTCCATCAACCATGATGTCAATTTTGTTTCCAACGGCTGCGCGGATGCGACGAATTGGTTCAAGAGCCTCTTCGATTTCGCTAGCAGAGATGTATTGTCCGCTGCCTCGCAGGCTGTATCGATCGAATGGCCATATCTTCATCGCCGTATAACCTTCAGAGAGCAAATTCTGTGCTAAGCGCTCTGGCTCGTTAACTGCAGCCCATAGATCATCAAGAGGATCTGGTCCATCTCCCTCCCTTGATCCCAAACGCCCATACATTGGTCCACCGCATGTGTTGTATGTTGGAATGCTCTCGTGTGCAAGTCCACCCAGTAATTGATAGATGGGTACTCCCAGAGCCTGACCGAGAATGTCCCAAAGGGCGCTATCGAGTGCAGATAATGCGCGCACCTCAACGCCGCCAGTTCCACCCCAACGAGCAGAGTTGCGCGCGTACAGCGTGTGCCAATGGCGTTCAATGTGGAGTGGATCTTTGCCTAGAAGAAGTGGGGCGGCCCATTGGTGGATGTACCCGCGGATTGCATCAGTGGCGTAGTAAGTATCGCTCACACCAATCAAACCCTCGTCGGTGTGCACTTGCACAAAGATGAGATACGGAAAGCTCTCAACTTGAATCGTGTCAATCTTGGTGATCTTCACTTCTCTACCTCCAGGTATCGAACTTACGATTAGGTTATCTTTCACGCCACAGGAGTTCAACTGTTTCTATTCTCTAAAATCACAATACTCCGCATACCGAAAAATCCCATAACTTTTGTAACAAACACATGGTGCGAGGCTAGACTAACATTAATAATTTGCTGGACTCAGCAAGTAGGAGAGTAAATAATGCGTATCGGATATGCTGGATTTCAACACGAATCGAATTCTTTTGCGTATATTCCAGCTTCTTTAGCAAAATGGCAAGAGGCGGGAATTCTTTTTGGTGATGAGATTCGCAGCGAGTACGAGTCCTCTCGCGCCACAATCGCTGGTTACTACGGTCGCTTTCAAGACGAGGCCGATATTGAGTTAGTTCCACTTGTTTTTGCTCGACTCACACCAATGGGGCCGATGACAGTTGAAGCTACCGAATACCTCTTTGATGTGGTTTTGAATCAGATAAAGGAGAATGGTCCCTGGGATGCCATCTTGATGCCGCTTCATGGTGCAGCGGTCTCTGATCTCTATCTCGATGCTGACGGTGAATTAGTGAAGAAGGTGCGCGAACTAGTCGGTGATAACGTGGTGATTGGGACAACTCTTGACATGCATGCCAATGTTTCGCAAACCATCATCAATAACTCCAATGTTGTGACGACCTATCAGACCAACCCTCATCTTGATGCTTATGAACAAGCCTTTATCTGCGCCGATATTGTTGTACGTCAACTTCGTGGTGAGGTCAAGCCAACAAGTTTTCTCGCTGCTCCACCATTACTTGTAAATATTTTGCGCCAGGGCACTAGCGATGAACCGATGGTGACCCTTTTACGTGAGGCGCAGCGGGAGAGCAATCGTTCGGGCGTTCTCTATGTAGGAGTTGTTGAAGGCTATCCCTACGCGGATGTTCCCGAGATGGGAATGAGTTTCATCGCCATCACCGATAACAATCCACTCCTTGCACAAGAGGTCGCTAACAACGTTGCAGTAGCTGCGTGGAATCTACGTAAGGAACTTCAGGGCGAGGCCACTCAAATTGATGTGGCCCTTGTTCAGGCATCTAAGGCAACAAAATCGCCAGTTGTTCTTTTTGATGTAGGCGACAATGTTGGCGCAGGCACACCAGGGGATTCTACGTTCGTCCTACATGCCGCACGTAAACTCGGCATTTCAGGAGTAACGCAAGCTCTGTGTGATCCGGAAATATCGGCGCGCTGTCACAAACTTGGAGTCGGTGCGGCAATAACCACCGAGGTGGGTGGCAAAGCTGACTTGATGCATGGCGCGCCATTTTCTATCACCGGAACAATCACCGCTCTTTCAAGTGGTCGATATGAGGAACCCAATCCATCCCATGGTGGATTTCGTTTTTATGATGATGGCCCAAGTGCTGCGATTGAAACAGAAGACGGTTTTAAGATTTTGCTGACGACATTTCCTGCCGGCTCGAGCAGCCTCGAGCAATTTAGTTCGCTGGGAATTGATCCAGTTAAAGAGAGAATTATGGTGGTCAAGGGAGTTCATCATCCACGCCCAGCTTATGAACCAATCGCCGCCCAGATGTTCTGGCTCTCTACGGCAGGAGCGTCAACGGCCAATCTCTCCAACTTCACCTACAAGCATAGACGTGTGCCACTGTATCCACTTGAGTTAAATACGCAGTGGAAACCACAATAAGGAGATAGTCATGCAAAGTGCTACCTCCAAAGATTCAAATAATCTCTAGGTCAAGATCAAAAGAAATTTTTTGATTCGCAGGGATAATCGTTGATCTGCCAGATTTTGAAGCCCCAATCAGCGCCTCATCAGGGTAACAAGTTGCCGGCTCGAGTCCGGTAATTTCGGCCCGTCCATAAAATGGGAATCCAGGAGAAAATCTCTCCTGCCAAAACCAAAGATATGGAAATTTATCCGAGTCCCATTTCAGGCGAGCACCGATGCCTCTCGCTTGGTCAAATATTGAAACCCACCCCTCATTGCCTTCTTGTAAATAAGCCAAACGCACAAACTTATCCTTAATTGGAAAACGTAGATCTGGACGATCAATCCCAGATTCCTTCCAAAGCATTGCTTCTACACCATCTTCTTCGTATCCTTTCGGGAAAACCCAACTGCTTTTCTCAGGTGCCGATATCTCACTCGTTGATGATCCCTGAAAAGCGACATGTTCTACCGTAACGATTTCTTGTGAAGTCTGACTAATATTCTTTATCTCTGTTTCGCAGCGAAGAATAGATTGCGTTGGGTGGAGTGAGAGAGATCTCTTAAGGTGTAGTGAATTAAATATATTTAATTCCATAATTAGTAAATCATTCTTTTTGGTAGTTACTTCCCATGGCAAAATAGAAGACTCACCATGGAAGGTGTGACGCTTACCATTTAGTACGCATTCATTTCCGGCATTTGGTGTTAAGAATTGCCAGCCCCCTCGATAACGCGATATCCAATGTTTATGACTTTCACCTGCAGGATACTCCAATGGAAGAGGGTGTGGATCACTCCACTCATACCAAGCTAGTACATTGCTATGTGGATTGGAATCGCGTCCAATATGGCGAATCGTTCCACCATTGGCAGGGTCAACTAAAACAGAGATATGGTGAGATTCAAGTTTCTCAAGAACTGCCATATTAATATTGTAAGTTACTGATCGGATTGAAATCTAAAATTGAGAAGTTTTCATTGAAGTTCTTCTTATTATCTTTTCGAAACAAATATTCCAGCATGTGGAAAATATGGATTAGATTTTCTCCGCATTCTTCAGCTATAGACATTTCCAAAGTAGCATGAGAGATTATGAATGAGGCATTGCGCCATTCATATCAAACTACAACGAGATGGGACATGCGCCAGATGAGCGATAGTTTCCTTCCGGGGCTTTCGCTGAATGGTCGGCGAGCTCTCATCACTGGCGCAGGCACAGGCATCGGTCAGATGATCGCACTCGGTTATGCCCAGGCTGGTGCTGATCTCGTTCTCGTTGGGCGAAGAGCGGCACCGCTCGAACTGACGGCGGCCGCGGCCAGGAAATTCGGTGCTGTAGTCGAGGTGATTCCAGCTGACGTCACTGCTGAGGGCGATATTGAGCGGATTCAGGATAAGGCTGGATGCATCGACATACTCGTCAACAATGCTGGGATTGCACCCAAGCATCCGTGGAAGAGCGTTCCACTTTCGGAATGGCGTGCGGTTTTCGACCTCAATGTAGATGCGGTCTTTCGTCTCTGTCAGCTCTTCGCACCCGCCATGGCAGAACGTGGCTGGGGGAGGATCATCAATATTTCCTCCATCTACGGTGGATTAGGTGGAAATCCGGCGCTCTACCCAGGAATTGAATGGGACGAGCCGGCATACTTCGCCAGCAAACATGCCGTTCATGGGATAACTCGATATCTTGCAACTCGTCTGGCGAGCAGTGGAGTATCCATCAACTCCCTTAGCCCCGGTGCCTTCAGTGGCTCCGAACAGAACATCAAGGCCGGGCTTTCATCACCTGAAATCCTTCGAGTGCAGTACGAAGCTATCCCGATGCGGCGTTTCGGGGGAGCCGAAGACATCCAGGGCGTGGCCGTATTTCTAGGCTCCCCAAGTGCGGCTTTTTTAACTGGCCAGAACATCATTGTGGATGGTGGCTTTACTGTCTGGTGATTTTCTCGCCAGCTTCGAGTTAACTTGAACTATGGTGCGATAAATTACAGAGCAGGTACATTTTTCGCCAAAGACAATCATCCCAGGGAAAGGAAAATGCCATGAGAGAGAGAGTAGCGATAGTGACTGGCGCTGCTAGGGGTATTGGTTTCGCTACAGCACAGAGACTGGCAGAGGCTGGTCTAAAAGTCGCTTTGATCGACCGTTCCCCTTTAGTGGTGCAACAAGGAGAGCGACTTCAGAACTCTGGGCACGCTGCGATCGGAATTATCGGCGATGTAAGCACTGAGAAATCGGTCGTGGAATTCACCACGCAGGTACGAAATACTCTCGGAGCGATCTCGATTCTTGTCAATAACGCAGGCCTTACTTTGGTGCACCGTAATTGGAAGAGCGTGACACCAGAGCAATGGGATGAAGTTATGACCGTGAACTTGAAGTCAATGTTTCTCTGTTCTCGTGCGGTGATTTCTGACATGGAACAGCAAAGGTGGGGACGAATTGTCAACCTATCTTCAGTGACCTTCTTAAGCGGGCAACGCAACCTGATTGACTACGTTTCAGCTAAAGGTGGTGCCGTCGGTTTTAGCCGAACACTTGCCCGAGAGGTGGGATCAGAGTGCATTACGGTCAACACCGTCACCCCTGGTGCTATCCGTACCGAGGCAGAGATTGAGATGGTTCCGGATCCCGAAGATAGTGCCCTCGCACCCCTCATGGAAGTTCAAGCGATAAAGCGCCGAGGCACGGCCGACGATGTTGCCGCAGCCATCGCATTCCTCTGCAGCGATGATGCAGGATTCATTACCGGCCAGAATCTAGTGGTCGATGGCGGCTGGATGCTTCACTGAGAAAGCATAAAAATCCCTGAATTAACGGGCTTTTAAAAGTGCAAGAAGCGGGCTGGTCGGGGGGGTATATCGAGGGTGAGTGTAGGGAATTCCCAAGATGAGGAATATAGGGATTATCGGTGGGCGGTATATGAGATTTATCAGTATGTGGAATTTTGTGAATTTTTAGTATCTGAAGCCGTTGAATTTCTGAGGCTCCGTAGTTACTGTTTAGAAGACGTATAAGTTCAGTAATTAGACAATGTAAATAACTTTTTCATCGTTTAGTTATGTCCATCAAAGAGTATTTCCAATTATGAACGAAGGAGAGATAAATGAAAAAATCTTTAAAGTGGTCGGGCATTATCGCTACTGCGTTAAGCGCGGCCCTTGTTTCATCCACCGTGGCAAGCGCAGTGGAGCCGGGCCAAGTAGGAAGCACGACTCTGAGAGCATCGCACCCTCAGAAGCCAACAAGTTGGAACTACTTGCAAGATGCCACTAGCGCTTTAATGGTCCCAACATACTTGAACATTATGGAGTCATTGTTTGAAACCTCTGGGACTGGGGAGTTGAAGCCATTGCTGGCTACGAGAGTCGATGTTTCAAAGGATGGACTTACCTACACGATTACTTTACGCAAGGCGACATTCCATGATGGGTCAAAATTTGACTCTGCTGATGTTGTTTACTCACTCCTAAAAAATAAGACATCTGTCAATGGGGTTATAAATGGACCTCTCGCCCCGGTCAAAAGCGTAAAGGCCTCAGGACCTAGCAAGGTGATTGTGACACTATCCCGACCAAGCAATGCATTTCGTGGCGGTCTAGGAAAGCCAACAACAATGATCGCTCCTGAGGGCTATTTCGAGTCAGCTAATGTTGGAAAGAAGCTTATTGGAACAGGTCCCTTCAAATTTGGAGCGTTCCGAGCTGATATCGACTTAACTCTTGACGCCTATTCCGGCTACTGGGGTGCAGCAAAGCCTTTCTTTAAGAAGGTAATTCACGAGTTCAGATCAGACGAAGCAGCGACAATCTCTGCTTTAAAGACAGGTCAACTAGACATCGTCGGAATGCTTCTTGGTGCTGGCGTTGATCAAGTGAAGGCGTTCAAGGGTGATTCTAAGTATCAGACTTTCTTTTGGCCGTCGACTTCAGCATCTTACTTATTCTTAAATCCAAATACCAAAATTCTTCAGGATATAAAAGTTCGTCAGGCTATTGCATATGCAGTCGATCGCAAACCGATTATCACTGCAGCCGTTGGTGGATATGGCGAGCCATCTTGTGTTGTTGTTCCGACATGGACTTCTCCATGGAACAGTACTTACTGCCCATATCCATACAATGTTGCTAAGGCCAAGGCTTTGCTGAAAGAGGCTGGTTTTGAGAAAGGGTTGACTCTTGATTTCCCATATCTAACTCTCGCAGAGTTTCCAGTCTCATTCGAGATCCTCGTTGCACAGTTGAGTGCTGTTGGGATTACTGTTAAAGGAAGAGGTATGGATATTGGTACCTGGGTAAAGGAAGTCTGGTCGACTCCGACCCCGGTATACGATATTAACCACATCACTAACAATGCTGCTCTAGACGCCTATGGATGCAAGCTCACAACGCCTCCATACGGAAATAGCATCTTGTGCGATCCAGTATTTGAGGATTTCATTAGCAAAAACGATGCAATTGTTGATCCTAGCAAGTACACTGCGGCGATGAAGGCGCAGGCAAATTACATCGCAGATCAATCGTGGATGATCGAACTCTTCTCGAAGAACGAGCCAGGAATTGCCAATGCTAAACTCACCGGCATTGCCAAATACCGTACGGATTACGAGATGGACTACCGCAAAATCAAATGGAAGAAATAGTTAGTTAGTAAAAGTTAACCAGGGAGGAGAGGAATCTTAATTCCTCTCCTCCCTGGTTAACATTCATTTGTAGTAGAAGGAAACTGGGGGCTTTTGTGTTTCGGGTTTTTTATCGCTCTCTTACTCTCATGATTGCATCGGCCTTTGCTGGCTCTGTAGTTATTTTCCTTCTCCTGCGAATGGTCGGAGGTGATATTGCAACCATTATGTTGGGCACTAAGGCAACGCCAGAGTCCCTTGCATTACTTCGAGAAGCGTTTGGACTAAATCGCTCTTGGTTAGAGCAGTATCTTTCGTGGATAGGTGGAGTTTTTCGGGGCGATCTAGGCGAGGCCTACACTGGGCAATATGTAATTGGGACTGAAATTGCCCATCGCCTCGAACCCACTTTAATTCTCACATTTGGCTCTTTGTTGATCTCCATACCGATTGCCCTGATGGTTGGCGTCTATTCAGCCATAAACTTCAAGCGCTGGCGTGGTGTCTCAGTAGATGTGCTCGCACAGGTTGGTTTAGCTATTCCTCAATTCTTTTTGGCTTTAGTTTTCGTTATCGTTTTTGCGGTACGCCTTGGATGGCTACCGGCAACCGGCTACGTGTCGGTCTCTATCGATCCTTTAGTGGCTTTCCAGTCAATGGTGTTACCGATTACAACTCTCAGTTTGGGAATCACGGCTGTATTTACTCGTTTTGTGCGAACTTCGATGATTGAGCAGATGAACGAAGATTATATGCGTACAGCAAAGGCGAAGGGTCATACTGTCCGATCTGCTGCAATAGTTCATGGGTTGCGCAACTCTGCAATTCCTATAACAACCACTGGGGTTCTACAAATTGGTGCCCTTATGGCTGGATCAGTGGTCGTGGAGAACGTATTTGGGATACCAGGCATTGGGCGACTCCTTTTGACATCTGTTATGACCCGTGAAGCAATAACGGTACAGTCTCTCGCGTTAGTCATTTTATTGATTATTCTGGCCATGAATTTGTTAATAGATTTACTCTATGGATTTTTGGATCCTCGAATAAGGCATAAGGAGGGTCGCAAATGAAGTACTCGGATAAATTGACCAATGTAAATGAATTGCAGAGTAACGATAATTTTTTAACACGGTCTGCGAAGAAATCTCCGCAATTGATCCTAGGAATTATATTAACTGGATTGGTATTAGCTATCACACTGGTTTCATTTTTTTGGACGCCCTGGGACCCGATTGCCATTGACGTCGAAAAGAGGCTACTCACCCCAAGCCTCTCGCATTGGTTCGGTACTGACCGATTGGGGCGAGATCTTCTCTCCCAAATAATGGTGGGCAGTCAAAATACGCTTTACGTCACCTTGGTTTCCACTCTAATCGGTGTGGTGCTAGGAACTTCTTTGGGCCTCGCGGCAGCTGGTTCTGGGCCACGTTGGGGGGGGATTCTCACTCGTATTTCAGATATCGGAATCGCAATTCCGAGCATTCTCATTGCTCTAGTCCTTGCTACCACCCTTGGTCCCGGAAGGTTAAGCGTAATTATTGCTATTAGTTTCTGGTTCGTACCTGTGACCGCACGTGTGGTGGTGGGACCTGCTCGTCAAATTCTCTCGCTGGATTTCGTCGAGGCTGCGATGACGCATGGGCGCACGCGAATGTACATTGTATTTAGACAGGTTTTGCCGAATATAGCCCCCATAGTGATAGTGCAGACCTCAATGATGTTTGCGGCAGGTATCTTGATTGAAGCATCGCTGTCGTTTCTCGGGGTCGGTGCTCAACCCCCTACTACCTCGTGGGGAAAGATATTGATGGATTCACAACCATTGGTACAAGAAGCGCCTTATTACACTCTCTTACCAGGCTCTTTTGTTGTGATAACCGTACTGGGGTTTAACCTTCTTGGGGATGGACTGGCAGTGCTCTTGGATCCACAGCAATCACAAAAAGGAGTTGCTTGATGTTAGAGATTAATAATCTTCACATCAGCATTGCAGGTAGATCCTTAGTAAAAATTGATCATCTAGTCGTCGCGCCTAACGAGCGGTTAGGTATTGTCGGCGAGTCTGGCTCTGGTAAGACTCTAACCGTCCTGAGTATTCTCGGATTACTTCCTACAATGATGAAGGTTCAAGGATCAGTTATTTTTGCAGGACAGGAGCTTTTGGGTAGGTCAGAAAATGATCTAGCCAAAATCCGTGGACGCGACATTGCAATGGTTTTCCAAGATCCAGGTCGCTCGCTAAATCCCACGATGAAGATTGGGCGTCAAGCTGGAGAAACTCTCCGCTTGCATTTAGATTTGTCGAAATCTGAAATAAAAGAAAGGGTTCTTGGGCTCATGCATTCTGTGCAGCTTAAGGATCCAGAAAAACTTGCCTCCCGTTACCCGCATGAACTATCAGGAGGGCAACAGCAACGTGTCATGATTGCAATGGCAATTGCGTGTAAGCCGAAATTGCTCATTGCTGACGAACCAACCACCGCCCTTGACGTTACGGTTCAGCAGGAAGTTCTTAAACTGCTTTTAAAGCTCAGCCAAGAGAGTGATATGGCTATGGTTTTCGTTAGCCACAACCTCGGAGTAGTGCAGGCCGTAAGTGAGCGAATCGCTGTGATGCACGATGGTGAAATAGTTGAGCTCGGTCCAACTGCCCAGATCCTTGACTCCCCGAGCGCGGAGTACACAAAGGAGCTCATAGGCGCCAACCCCAGCATCCCTGATGCCCAAGAGTTACGTCGTTTGTCAGGCTCCCGTTTCCGAACTGGTAAAGGAGTTTAGAGTGCCTCTTGTCACCGCCAGTAACCTTAAGTTCCGTTACTCATCATCGGGGCCATGGACGATTAATGACGTATCGCTTTCAATTGATGCAGGAACTAGTGTCGGAATTGTTGGAGAATCCGGTTCAGGAAAGTCAACCATTATTCGACTGCTCAGCGGCCTGCTCACGCCTCAAGAAGGGGTGGTGAGCGTTGACGGCAAGAATCTAAGTGAGTGGTCTAAAGAGTCACCTCGCGAACTGCGCCGCTTTGGTCAGCTGGTTTTTCAAAGTCCTCGTCGCTCATTCGATCCACGCATGCGTTTGGGGCGTGCATTATCAGAGCCTATCCGTGCGCTAGAGAAGCGAATCCCTGATGCCGATGAGCTGGGTTTGTGGATGTCGCGCGTTGGCCTTACTGCAGAGCTTCTGGATCGCTATCCCCATCAACTCTCTGGGGGTCAGCTACAGCGAGTCAGTCTTGCCAGAGCAATGTCGATTGGACCTCAAGTCCTTTATGCCGACGAGCCAACTAGCAGCCTGGACGTCTCTGTGCAGGCACAGGTACTCAACCTTCTCATGGAGCTGCGAAGCGATTTGGGCCTTACTCTCGTTTTAGTCTCTCACGATCTCGCGGTAGTCGGTCGCATGTGCGAGCGGATTATTGTGATGAGTGGCGGCGCTGTTGTAGAAGAGGGCACGGCGATCGACATTCTTACCAATCCGAGACATGAATACACAGTTGGATTGGTAGAGGCTGCAAAGGCTGTGAGCCTAAAGCACGCTTAGTAGTTCTATGGCAGATTTGCCTCTTTCCAATTCTTCTACCTGCGCAAGCGGGTGGGTTCGATTCTAGGCGGGCTATAAACGCCAAAGTTGGCGCTGAATGGATAGCGTTCCCTTGTGATTTCACCCGATGCGCTTTTTTGGATGAACGGGCGACTTGCAACCGATCTCATCTCAATCTCGCATGATCCTGCCGATTTATCAGATGGCGGTTTTTGGGCGGTATCGACAACTTTTGAAGGTGGATTTACAGGAGCACGTTTTGCAACGGTAACCGAAGCAGAGTTCCCTCATCATGAGTGGGAAAAACTCGAAGGCGAATGGAAATCATCGCTCTCTCAATCAGAGTTTATCTCGTATGTGGAGTCGATACGTAGATCTATAGCAGATGGTTGGGTCTACCAAGTAAATGCCTGCAGAGAGCTATCTATTCCCATTGAAAAGAGTCGAAATCTACGTGGTCTATTTTCAGAGATTCTTATCAACAATCCAGCACCATGGGCAAGTTATCTGGAGGTGCCCGGCATCAATATCGCATCGGCTGCTCCTGAACTATTTTTAAAGCGCACGGGAGACCGGGTTCGTACCTCACCTATAAAAGGGACTCAGCGTCCTGGGCAAAGCCATTTTGGTGCAAAAGATGTGGCTGAAAATGTAATGATCGTTGATTTAATGCGCAACGATTTGGGTGCAATCTGTGCGAACGGTTCGGTAACAGTGCCTCGATTATTAGCATCAGAGCCCCATCCGGGATTGGTTCACTTGGTTTCAGATGTTGAAGGTGTACTACGAGATGGAATCTCGTGGAGTGAGATTCTTGCATCGCTACAACCCCCGGGATCTATAAGTGGGGCACCAAAGTCCTCGGCTGTCTCTGTCATTACTCAGAATGAATCACCACGCGGACCCTACTGCGGCGCACTTGGCTGGGTACAGGGTGATCAATGCGAATTATCGGTAGCAATCCGAATCTTCTTTAAAGATAGTGCGCTGCGATTTGGTACAGGCGCTGGAATAACATGGGGGAGTGATCCAAGTGATGAGTGGGAAGAGACGCAGTTGAAGGCTAGGCGATTGATCTCTATCGCTGGAGGCGCACTCTCATGAAGGTCTCACTGAATGCAACGTTGATCGAACTCGAGAGCGCTCCGATTACATCAACTGGTTGGCTAGTAGGAGCTGGAA
>Ga0208942_1000387_pt1 | contig 18203 bp, 18 predicted proteins | sample GreLakmeSU08MSRF_FD_187704 | JGI IMG/M metagenome (GOLD analysis project Ga0208942, IMG submission 187704) | Freshwater lentic microbial communities from great Laurentian Lakes, MI, USA - Great Lakes metaG SU08MSRF (SPAdes) | ecosystem: Environmental > Aquatic > Freshwater > Lake | place: Great... | reverse complement strand
CTTCCAACTTCGAGATGACCTACTGGGCGTTTTTGGTGATCCATCTGTTACAGGTAAGCCTGCCGGTGATGATCTGCGGGAAGGTAAGCGAACTGTTTTAATCGCTATGACCAATGATCGGCAGTCAGAATCTCAGCGAGAAATTGCTCGTAAGCACTTTGGAAAGCCTGACCTAGATGCACACGGTGTTGAACTACTGCGAGAAATCATCGAATCCACCGGTGCCCGAGCAGAGCTTGAAGCAACTATTGAACGCTTAACTGGTCAAGCATTAACCGCGGCACAATCTGCGGTCTTTACAGAGGATGGAAATGCAATGCTCGTTGAGCTTGCAAATATCGCTACTAAGAGGAGTTCGTAATGCCCGCACGTGTTAAAGGCCCCACCGATCATGTTGTCATCGTTGGCGCAGGATATGCAGGACTAAGTGCAGCCCTTCGCTTAGCTGGTGCTGGTCGCAAGGTAACTGTCATTGAACGTGAATCTGTTCCTGGTGGTCGAAGCGGCTTGTTGCAAAAAGATGGATACTCATTTGATACAGGTCCTTCTGTTTTAACTATGCCATCTTTGATTCAAGATGCATTTAGTTGTGTGGGTGAAGACATGAAGGACTGGGTTGAACTCATGCCTGTTTCTCCTTTGTATCGTGCCTTTTATGCAGATGGATCCCAACTAGATGTGCATGCAAACACTGCACAGATGGAAGCTGAAATTGCAGACAAGATCAGCCCAGAAGAGGCTGCTGGTTACGCCCGCTATGTCGAGTTTGTTACAAAGCTCTATAAGTATGAAATGAATGATTTTATTGATCGCAACATTGATTCACCCTTTAATCTGTTAACACCAAATCTTGCACGCTTGATTGCACTCGGTGGTTTCCGCAAACTTTCACCAAAGGTGAATCAATTTATGAAGGATCCCCGCCTGCAACGTGTGTACTCATTCCAGGCTATGTATGCCGGAGTTAGCCCACAACAGGCGCTAGCTATTTATGCAGTTATCGCATACATGGACTCAGTCAATGGTGTGTTCTTCCCTAAGGGTGGAATGCACGCAGTACCGCGCGCAATGGCAGCTGCTGCCCAAAAGCACGGAGTTGAATTCAAATACAGCACAACAGTTTCAACAGTTGATGTGCAGAATGGACGCGCAAAGGCAGTTATAACGGAAGATGGCCAACGTATTGAGTGCGACGCCGTAATTTTGAACCCTGACTTGCCTGTTGCTTGGCGCGATCTCTTGGGTAAAACTCCGTTAAATGTTAAGCGTCTTAATTACTCACCATCATGCGTAACCATGTTGGCTGGCTCTTCCAAGGAGTACGACTTTGCAGCCCATCACAATATTCACTTCGGAGAAAAGTGGGATGGCATCTTTGATGAACTCATTAAGAAGAAGCAACTAATGAGTGATCCAAGTATCTTGGTAACACTTCCATCAAAAGATGATGCCTCCCTGGCACCAGCTGGCAAGCATTCTTATTACATCTTATTTCCAACTCCTAACTTAACGGCCGATATTGATTGGACTAAGCAAGCAAAGCCATATCGAGATCACATGGTTGAAACGATGGAAAAGCGCGGATACACCGGCTTTGGTGATTCGATTGAGACTGAAGTTTTAACAACTCCACTAGATTGGCAGGCACAAGGTATGGAGGCTGGTGCACCATTTGCTAGTGCACATACCTTCTTCCAAACCGGACCCTTTAGACCACGCAACATGGCAGCTGGAATTGAAAACGTAGTCTTTGCTGGATCTGGAACACAACCAGGTGTTGGCGTTCCAATGGTTTTAATTTCAGGAAGACTTGCTGCAGAACGCATCGTGGGTCCGGTTAAGTAAGTGGATGAATTAACCGCTGCTGGGATTACCGATCCTGATCTTCGCGCATCATATGCCGAATGCAAGCGGTTAAACGCATTACATGGCAAGACCTATTTTCTAGCAACACTCTTATTACCAAAGGCAAAGCGTCCCTTTGTACACGCCCTATATGGTTTTGCGCGGTATGCCGATGAAATTGTTGATGATTTGGCTTCCGAGTTAAGTATTGAAGAAAAGGCGCAAGCTTTAAGCACCTGGGGTGATGGAGTTTTAGCAGATCTTAAAAAAGGAACAAGTGATGATCACGTGGGGCGCGCCTTGATCGACACAGTTAAACGCTTTGATATTCCGCACGAACACTTTGAAGCCTTTCTGCATTCAATGACAATGGATTTAACTGTGCAGGAGTATGAAACATATGAAGATTTGCTCGAATATGTCTATGGGTCAGCTGCAGTAATTGGCCTTGAAATGGTCCCTATCCTTGGGCCTTTGCACAATGATGCCTATGAAGCTGCCAAGAAGTTAGGCATCGCCTTTCAGCTAGCTAACTTCATTCGAGATGTTGATGAAGATTTAGATCGTGGTCGTGTCTATCTGCCCATTAAAGAGCTAGCCCAGTTTGGTGTTACCCGCGAAATGCTAGAAGAGCGTGTATTAACCCCTGAGATTATTGAAGCACTTAAATTTCAGATCGCACGCGTGCGTCAACTACAGGCAGAGGCGGCCCCAGGGATCGCCATGCTGGAAGCAACTAGCCGCCCATGCATTCAAGCTGCAAGTACTTTGTATTGCGGCATTGTCGATGAGGTAGAAAAGATTGGTTATGACATTTTCAATCAGCGAGCAAAGACATCGACGGCACGACGTATCCGCGTGGCGGGTGCTGCATTCATGAAGCGCGTACTAGTTTCGCGCTACAATAGTCAACACGGGAGCCCACAAGGCTGAGAGGGTCTGAAATTCAGACCGACCGATTGACCCATCCGGTAATGCGGATGCGGAAAGGAAAATCATGTCAATCACTTTATTTACTGCTTGGGGCTATGACGTCTCAATTTTGGAATTTGTTGCAGCAATTACCTCATTCATCGGCGTATGGCTGGGAACAACGGGAAAAAGAATCACTTGGCCTTGGTGGGCACTTAGCAGCGCGCTCTATGGTGTTTTCTTTTATCAAGTAGATCTCTTTGCAAGTGCAGCATTGCAGGTGGTATTTATTACCGCAGCCATTTATGGCTGGAAGGATTGGGCACCAACAGGTGCGGTCCCTGGATCAATTTCAGTGCGCAATCGTAGCTACATCGCAATCGGAACAGTCATTAGCGTCGCAGCTCTATCGCCACTTTTGTCTAACATCGGGGCTGCAGCTACCTGGTCAGATGCATTTCTATTAATTGGCAGCCTCGTTGCACAAATCATGATGGTCTACCAAAAGTGGGAAGCATGGGTTGTGTGGCTAATCGTTGATCTGGCTGGAACAGTTCAGTACGCAATGTTTGGTTACTGGTTTACCGCTGTTCTATACGCAATGTTTACCATTGTCGCTGTAGTCGGATTGAAACGTTGGCGTGACTCTCTTAGCCATTGATGGCCCAGCCGGTGCTGGCAAAACTACCTTTGCGGCAAAACTAGAAGCAGAGTTATCAGTAGATGGGACTGTAAGAGTCATTCATATGGATGACCTATATAACGGTTGGGATAATGCTCTTAGCAACCCCCTATCTGAAATATTGGATCGCATCTCTACCGCGCACATTGCCGGTAGAGAGTTTGTGATCAAGATATTTAACTGGCACACCATGGAGTTTGATAGCCAAGAGAGAGTTGCACCTACTGACTTTTTGATTATCGAAGGAGTTGGCGCTGCCCAACAGATCGTGCGCGAAACTGGAGCAACAACCTATTGGCTAGATATCGAACCTGAAATCGGTTTACAGCGCGTATTGGATCGAGATGGTGCACATTTCGAGGTTCAGATGCGTCAATGGCAAGTTGATCAAGATAAACACTTCGCTCGAGATGAAACCCGTGAAAATTGCGAGTTTAAACTTACTTCGTAACTGTTTTGGGCGCGCCCTCGGCACCTCTTACTGGTGCACTCAATAAAATCTGTATATGTCCGATCTGTCCGGTGAGCTCATTGATGGGCGCTACCAACTGCTGCGTCAGGTCGCTAATGGCGGGATGGCAACGATCTATGAGGCGCTAGATACCAGACTTGATCGCAAAGTTGCCGTAAAGATTATGCACGCGCATTTGGCACAAGATGAAGCATTTGTCTCACGCTTTATACGAGAAGCAAAAGCTGCAGCCGCGCTAACACATCCAAATATTGTCGCAGTCCAAGATCAGGGATGGAATCAAAGCGGTATTCCTGCAGTGTTCTTAGTGATGGAATTTATTGAAGGCCACACACTTCGTGAGTACCTCAATGAACGCGGGCGATTTGAAATAAAAGATGCAATCAATTACTTAACACCTATTTTGTCAGCACTCGCCGCTGCACATGACTTAGGTATCGTGCACAGAGATATCAAGCCAGAAAACATATTGATTTCTAAAGATGGTCGTATCAAGATCGCAGATTTTGGTTTGGCACGTGGAGAGCTAATCGGAACAACCATGACAGCTGAATCCAGCGTGATCTTGGGCAGCGTTTCCTACCTCTCCCCCGAGCAAGTCCAACGCGGTATCGCAGATTCACGCAGTGATGTTTATGCCGCAGGAATCGTGGCCTATGAGATGTTTACTGGTGAAAAACCATTTAATGGTGACTCACCTATTCAAATTGCATACATGCATGTCAATGAAGAGATCCCTCACCTGCGCAGCAAGCGCAAAGAGATCCCTCAAGGCTTAGATGATTTGATCGCAAGTGCGACCGCTAAGAATCCTGATGATCGTCCTCGCACAGCCGGTGAGTTCCTAGAACGATTACAGAAGATTCAAATTGAACTTGACCCCAAGAAGAACCAACTAGATCTTGGTTTAGATCTGCCGGTTGAACCTATTCGGGAGAAAGCTCGTAAGAAGGTGAAAGAGGAGCCGGTAAAAGAGGCAACGGTTGAGGTTAAAGAAAACACTCGTGAGATAAAGAAGCAAGAAGAAAAGAAGAAGCGTGCAAGCAAGCGTGTACGTAGAAACCGTAAGGTCGCTCTTATCTTGGCAGTTGCTCTAGGTGTTGGTGGTTGGTACACATTAGTTGGACCTGGATCACGCGTAGTTGTTCCTTCAACAGTTGGTGGAAGCTATGAGGAGGCGGTTTCATCCTTTACTCCCCTGGGATTAACCGCAGTGATTCTAGAAAACAGATATGACGAAGAAATTGCTAAGGGAAAGATCATCGAATCCGAGCCACCTGGTGGTGGAAAAGTTGATGCTGGCGGCAGCGTTAAATTAATTATTTCTAAGGGTCCAGAGCGTTACACAATTCCATCAACTACAGGATTAACACCAGAGGCCGCCCAAGTTGCAATTAGTAAATCTCCATTAACTGTTGGAACAACAACAGAGGTTTTCAACTCTGATATTCCAAAGGGATTTGTTATTTCATCAACGCCGGCATCGGGCTCATCGGTAAAGCGTGATTCAAAGGTCAACTTAATTGTTTCAAAGGGCATCGAACAGGTTGCACTTGATTCCTACATCGGTAAGAGTGGTGAGCAAGCGCTCAATGAATTAACTGAAGCTGGATTTGACGTGGACCCTGGGTATGCATTTAGTGAAACAACTCCAGAGCTTGCTGTTATTTCACAAAGCCCTGCAGGAGGAGCAACTGCAAACAAGGGTGGCAAAGTTACTATCCTGATTTCTAAGGGTCCTCGATATACATTTATCCCAAAGACAATCATCACCATGGAAGCAGGTGCCGGTAAAGCGGTACTTGAATCCCTTGGATTAAAGGTGAAGGTTGTATCGATCGGAAATGCGAAGAAGAAAATAATTAAAAGAGTTTCTCCTGCTGTTAACACCAAGGTTTTACGTGGAAGTTTGGTGACGATTACCGTAGGGTAAGCCAATGCCTACGCCAGTTAAGAAACCTCGTATCGGTGCCCACACCCCGACTACTGGCGGAATGGTAAAGCGATCAATTGCATATGCCCAAGAAATTGGCGCAGAAGCAATCCAAGTATTTGCATCAAGTCCTCGCACATGGGCGATGCCAGAGGCAAAACCAGAATTAGATGAAGCTTTCAAGATCAAGGCTGCTGAATTAGACATCGAAACCTATGTTCACGCACCTTTCTTAATCAACTTAGGTTCACCAACAGAGGCAACTTACTTAAACTCCCTTGCATCAACTAAATACTCACTGCAGCGCGGTGCGGACATCGGCGCCCTTGGCGTGGTTATTCACACAGGCTCTGCAGTTGATGTGAACCATGTTGAAAAGGCGTGGAAGCAGATTCATGAAGGCATGATGCCAATTCTGAACGCACTCGGTGATGATGCTCCCTACCTTTTGCTTGAGCCAACCGCCGGGCAAGGACAATCACTAGTTAAAAAACTTGATGATCTTGCAATGTATTTGAAGGCTCTTGAATATCACCCAAAGGTGGCAATCTGCCTAGACACCTGCCATGTGTTTGCTGCAGGCCATGACATTTCAGTAAAAGGTGGAATGACAGCAACGATTGATTTGCTAGTTGAAATTGCTGGTATCGAACGATTCCAGTTAGTTCATGCCAACGATTCGATGGATGTGTGCGGAGCACTTAAGGATCGCCACCAAAATATCGGCGAGGGCCACATCGGTGTTGATCCATTTAAAGAACTACTTGACCACCCTGCAGTTGCGAACGCTCCTCTAATTCTTGAAACACCAGGCATGGAGTTAGAGCACGGCAAGGAAGTTGCACTACTAAAGAAATTGCGCGGCTAATGTCTGCTCGCCATCAACTGCAGTTAAAACTTGCGCCATGGGCACTACTAACAGTTTCAGCTGCCTGGGGACTCTCATTTATTGTGATGAAGGATGCTATTCAACGCCAAAGTGTAAATAACTTCCTTTTCACTCGTTTCGCCTTAGCTGTGATTGTGATGATTTTGATTCGACCTCAAACAATCAAACTTTTTAATAAGGATCTGCTGCAACGAGGTGGATTAGCCGGAATTTTCCTAGGACTTGGCTACATCGCCCAAACTCTTGGTTTGGAACGAACCGGCGCGGCTATTACTGGCTTCATTACCGGCCTCTATGTGGTTTTAACTCCGTTGATTGCTTCAATCGTATTGAAGGAAAAAATCACTAAGTTCACTTGGCTTTGCATTGCAGTGGCGACATTTGGTTTAGGTCTTCTATCAATTCGTGGCTTCTCTGTTGGTATTGGTGAGATGTTTGTCTTGGCAAGTGCTGTTCTCTTTGCTGCTCACATTATTGCCTTAAGCAAATGGTCTTCGGGTCGTGATGTTTATGCGATGACAATTATTCAGTTAACGATGTGTGCAATTCTTGCCGGATTGGCCTCTGCAGTTGAGGGTTACTCACTTCCTCCTGATAGAGGAGTGTGGAGCGTTGTTATCTTTACGGCAGTCTTTGCCACAGCAGTAGCTTTCATCGTCCAAACTTGGTCACAGGCACATATGAGTGCTACCAAGGTGGCGGTCATTTTGACCATGGAAGTTGTATTTGCTGCTCTCTTTGCAATCTTGTTAGGCGGAGAACGATTGACGCTTCAGACTGCTTTTGGCGGCATCTTGGTAGTAGTGGCCATGTATTTAATAGTTCTGAAAGAACAGAAGTAAGGTTGGGCCATGGCAATTGATCTTCGAAGCGACACCGTTACTCGCCCATCTAATGCGATGCGTGAGGCGATTGCCAGCGCACCTGTTGGCGATGATGTTTATAGCGATGACCCAACAGTTAATTCCCTAGAAGAGCGCGTAGCGGCCATGTTTGGCAAAGAGGCTAGTGTATTCACGCCAACTGGATCTCTTGCCAATCAATTAGCTATTCGCATGTTGGTAGCACCTGGCGAAGAGCTAATTGCAGAAACAAATAGTCACATTGTGCGCGCCGAACTGGGCGCTGCCGCTGTCTTTAGCGGAATAACAACACGTACCTTTCCTGCCAAGAACGGCCTATTAAAGGCAGCTGATGCCCTTGAGATTGCCCGTCCAAACAGCGGCCCCTACCTTGTTTCGACAACTGCAATTGCTGTTGAGAACACGCATAACTTTGGTGGCGGAACTATTCAGCCAATAAGTGAAATTGCCGCACTTCGCAAAGGCGCCGATGAAATTGGAATAGCACTTCACTTGGATGGTGCTCGTATCTGGAATGCACATGTGGCATCAGGAGTTTCACTTACAGAGTATGGAAAGTATTTTGACACCATCAGTGTCTGTCTTTCAAAAGGATTAGGCGCACCTGTTGGTTCAGTAATGCTTTCTACAAAGGATTGCGTGGCAAAGGCCCGCGTCTGGCGCAAGCGTTATGGCGCCGGAATGCGCCAGATTGGTTTGCTAGCAGCAGGTGCTCACTACGCACTAGATAACAACATCGATCGTTTGGCAGAAGATCATCGCCGCGCCAAGGAACTTGCAGTTGCAATTGCAGCAATTGATTCATCATTGATTGATCCAACAACTGTTGAGACAAACATTGTTGGATTAGATCTTGCAGCACTTCCTATAACAGCCGCAGAGCTTGCTCAGCGTTGCCGTGATGCTGGTTTGTGGATTAGTGCTCTTGGTCCCAAGTATGCGCGTTTAGTTACACATCTTGATTTTGATGATGCTCAGTGCTCTGAGGCAATAGAAATCTTAAAGAAAGCCCTCGTGGCTTAGTAGCCACTGCTTCTTTTCAACACCGTAAGCATAATTTCCTAACGCTCCCCCTGTTTTAACAACACGGTGGCAAGGAACAACGAGCATGATTGCATTGTTTGCACAGGCACTGCCCGCTGCGCGTACTGCAGCAGGTGAGCCTGCTTTTTCAGCCAAATCTGAATATGACCACGTCTTTCCAGGTGCAATCTTTCGCATGGTTTTCCAGGCGGCTTGTGAGAATGCAGCACCGGGTTGCCTGACATGAATTCCGTTGAGCGCAGTTAAATCTCCATCAAAGTAATCGTTGATGAGATCTGAAATTACTGGTATCGACTTAACAATTTTTACATCTTTTCCAGCTTTGAAGGCTGAAATCGTAGAAAGGTTTGCACCGATCAGAATCTGATCATCGGCCAAAAGATTAAGGGTGCCAACAGGGGTCTTATGGGATGTAATTAAAAGCGGCACTGTCCAAAATTAGCGATCGCGCAACATTTCAGCAACTAAGAATGCGAGTTCTAGAGATTGCGCGTGGTTTAGACGAGGATCACACGCTGTTTCATACCGTGATGCCAAATCCTCGTGTGAGATCTCTTCGCCGCCACCAACGCACTCAGTGACATCATCACCGGTAAGTTCGATGTGAACTCCGCCGGGATGTGTTCCAAGAGCCTTGTGAACTTCAAAGAATCCCTTTACTTCATCCATTACATCATCGAAGCTGCGTGTCTTATAGCCAGTTGGTGCTTCATAGGTATTGCCGTGCATTGGATCGCACACCCACAACACCTTTGCACCAGACTTTGTCACACCATCTACCAATGCAGGCAAGAGTTGGCGAATGTTCTTTGCACCCATGCGTGTAATAAATGTAATGCGTCCTGGTTCACGGTTTGGATCTAGCTTGTCGATTAATGCAAGTGCATCTTCAACTGTCGACTTTGGTCCTAGCTTGATACCGATTGGATTGCGCACCTTTGACGCAAAATCAACGTGAGCGCCATCTAGTTGACGTGTGCGCTCACCGATCCAGATGAAGTGTCCTGAAACATCGTAGGCATCGCCTGTGCGTGAATCAATACGAGTCAACGCCTTTTCATACTCCATGATTAACGCTTCGTGGCTGGAAAAGAAATCTACTGATTTAAAACTTGCAGGATCAACACCGGCAGATTTCATAAATGCTAAAGCTCGACCAATTTCATTAGCCATCTGTTCGTATCGTTCGCCAACTTTAGAGTCACGAATAAATCCCTTGTTCCATTCATGTACCTGGCGAAGATCTGCAAAACCACCTTGGGTAAAGGCGCGCACCAAGTTAAGAGTTGCAGCAGATGTGTTATAGACGCGCACTAAACGTTGTGGATCTGGTGTGCGAGAAACCTCGTTGAACTCAATATCGTTAACAGCATCCCCGCGGTATGCAGGAAGTGTTACATCACCACGAGTTTCAAAGTCATTAGAACGTGGCTTTGCAAACTGGCCAGCCATACGGCCAACCTTAATAACCGGCAAGCTTGAGTAGTACTGCAATACAGCTGCCATCTGCAAAATTGTTTTAATGCGGTTTCGGATTGAATCAGCTGTTGCTGCTGCAAATGTTTCTGCGCAATCTCCGCCTTGTAACCAAAAAGCTTTTCCCTCGGCAGCCAGAGCAATGCGGGCTTTTAAATCATCGCATTCACCAGCAAAGACAAGTGGCGGCAACGCTTTAAGTTGTGCCACCGCAGCTTTAACTGCTTCGCCCTCTGGTCCACCTGGCCATGTTGGTTGCTGGGCAGCAACAAGTCCAGGTGTGAACAGAGAGTTTAAGTTTGTGCTCATCGGTGAAGTGTAGAGAGTTCGAAAGTAATCGCGGGAGGCAATTAACCGAAGAAGATCTCTACCTCCTTGTAGAGCTCTAGCGGAACTGTCTTTAGCTTCTCAGTTGCTGATGCCAAAGGCACACGAGCGATGTTTGTGCCGTGCAGGGCGACCATCTTGCCCCAGTCACCTTCGTGAGCGGCGGTGATTGCATGCAAACCGAAGCGAGTGGCAAGAACACGGTCAAATGCTGTTGGAGTACCACCACGTTGGATGTGTCCCAAGACAGATGTGCGTGCTTCCTTGCCAGTTCTCTCTTCAATTTGACCTGCTAGCCAGTCACCAATTCCTGCAAGCTTTACATGGCCGAATGAATCAAGAGTTTGATCCTTCACCATCATGTCACCATCTTGAGGGATGGCACCTTCGGCAATAACGATGATGGGTGAGTAGTGAGACTTGAAACGAGATTCAACCCATTCGCATACTTTTTCTACAGAGAACTTCTGCTCTGGAATCAAAATACATGCCGCACCGCCTGCAAGTCCTGAATGCAATGCGATCCAGCCTGCGTGACGGCCCATAACCTCAACGATTAATGCACGGTGATGTGATTCAGCAGTTGTGTGGAGGCGATCGATCGCTTCAACTGCAATATTGACTGCGGTATCAAAACCAAATGTGTAATCAGTGTTGTTGAGGTCGTTATCAATTGTCTTTGGAACACCAATCACCTTGACACCAAGAGCATCAAGCTTTGTTGCAACACCCAAAGTGTCCTCGCCGCCGATTGCGATCAACGCATCAATGCCAGCTTTTTCGAGGTTTTCCTTAATCTTTTCTACGCCGCCCTCGATTTTAAATGGGTTAGTACGTGATGATCCAAGAATCGTTCCGCCGCGAGGCAAGATACCGCGGGTTGTTTCAATATTTAGAGGCATAGTCAGACCTTCTAGAGGTCCCTTCCATCCATCACGGAATCCAACAAATTCGTGGCCGTACTCTTTAACACCCTTGCGAACTACCGCGCGAATAACTGCATTAAGACCAGGGCAATCGCCGCCGCCAGTGAGGACACCAATACGCATGATTTACTCCAACAATTTCATTGTTTGATTAAGTGGCTCAAAATTTCCGCCACCTGTGGTCAACGCTGACTGGAACAGTCTAGCCTTCCCCCATGGCTAATCGACAACTCATCGCGGGCGTGGATTCTTCGACTCAATCTGTGAAGGTCGTTATTCGTGACGCCAATACAGGCGAACTTGTGCGCCAGGGTCGCGCGTCCCACCCAGAGGGTACTGAGGTCGAGCCTAAGCATTGGCTGAGTGCATTACATACCGCGATCGCTGAAGCTGGCACTTTAGATGATGTTGAAGCAATTTCAATTGCAGGTCAACAACACGGAATGGTCGCACTAGATATTAATGGCGAAGTTATTCGCCCCGCACTCTTATGGAATGACACACGCTCTGCGAAAGAAGCAGATGATTTAAATCATGAAGTAGGTGGCGACGCCGAAATGGCGCGCAAGGTTGGCTCAAAGTTAGTTGCATCATTTACCGCCTCGAAACTTCGTTGGATGGCAGATCATGAACCAGACAATGCAGCCAAGGTTGCATCCGTTGCACTACCCCACGACTGGTTGTCATGGCAGTTGCAAGGTGGAAAAAACTTTGACACATTGTTCACAGATCGAAGCGATGCATCAGGCACCGGATACTTTGATCCCAGCACATCTCATTACCGCGAAGATATTATTCGATTAGCACTGCGACATGATCAAGAGCTTTCACTTCCTCAAATTATTGGGCCTGACAAATTTGGTGGCACAACTACATTTGGAATCCCAATCGCAGCAGGTGCTGGCGATAATGCGGGTGCGGCACTTGGCATTCAGGCACAACCCGGAGATGTAGTTGTTTCATTAGGCACAAGTGGAACAGCATTTGCAGTCTCTGACACACCAACGCATGATGCAAGCGGAGCTGTTGCTGGATTTGCAGATGCGACTGGGCACTATCTTCCACTTGTCTGCACATTAAATGCTGCCCGAATTTTAGATGCAGCATGTCGCATCCTTGGCAAAACCCATGATGAAGTTGCGAAGTTAGCTCTTGCTGCAAAGCCCGGTGCCAATGGATTAACACTCTTGCCATATTTTGAAGGAGAGCGAACACCAAACCGTCCCACAGCAACAGGTGTTTTCGCTGGCATGAACCTCAATAATTCAAATCCTGAAGATATCGCCCGTGCAATGGTTGAAGGCATGTTGGCTGGTTTGGCAGATGCTGTTGATGCGCTTGTCGCATTAGGTGTTGGCGTTAATCGAATTCTGCTCATTGGTGGCGCTGCTAAAAATCCTGCTGTGCCTGTAATTGCAAGTGCGCTATTTGGTCGCGAAGTTTTGGTACCACCTGCTGGTGAATATGTTGCAGATGGCGCTGCCAAGCAAGCAGCATGGGCGCTTCTTGGTAGGCTACCAACTTGGGATTTAGGTGAAGTTTCACATCACAAGAGTGAAGCAACACCAGAAGTCATGATGAGATACCGCGAATTAAAAAATAATACGCAGAACTGGTGATTAAACCGTAATGACACGTAAATCCTTGTTTCACTTTGCCCTAGTTGGCCTGCTCTGGGGAATCCCATATTTGTTGATGAAGGTTGCCGTTGAGGATTTCCCTCCTGCAGCTGTCGTTGCAGGTCGCACATTAATCGGTGCTTCTATTTTGATTCCTATCGCCATCTACCGCAAGAAGTTTGGCGGGGCGGTCCTTGGATTCAAATACGTTGCCTTTTACGCATTAATGGAGATGATCGGCCCTTGGATTCTGATCACTACAGCTGAGCAAAAGATTAATTCAGGATTAGCAGGACTACTTGTTTCAACTGTTCCAATCTTTGCCACCATCATCACCTCTCTTCGTGGTGATCACTCTGTATGGCAGTTCAAGAGAATCTTAGGAATTGTTGTTGGCTTTATCGGTTTAATCCTGGTCGTTGGCATTGAAAGCTTGTCAGGCAACAGTGATCCCCTATCAATTGCCATGGTGATTGTGGCATCAATGGGTTACGCCTACGCCGTCATCATGGTGACTACCAATCTGCCACTTGTTGATGGAATAGCAATCAACGGATTGGCAATGGCCATTACTACTGTCTTCTGGGCACCGGTTGCAATCGCCCAATGGCCATCGAGCATTTCAATGAACTCAGCGCTCTCTCTAATCACACTTGGCGTATTTAGCACCGCCATCGCCTTTATCTTGTTCTTTAAGGTGATGGCTGAAATCGGACCTGCACGCGGCTCTCTTGTTACCTACTTAAATACCGCAATCGCAGTTCTATTAGGTGTGATTATTCTGCGTGAACCATTAACAGCTGGAATTATTGTGGGATTACCGTTGGTGCTAGTTGGCTCTTACTTGGCAAGTAAAAAAACAACTTAGGACTTTTCGCCAAAACCTAACTTTGCAAGCAGCTTTGGATCTTTCTGCCATTCCTTTGAAACCTTAATGTGGAGTCCAAGAAAAATCTTTGCACCTAATACACGCTCGATATCTGCGCGTGCTCGAATACCAATTTCTTTTAGTCGTGCACCTTGATGGCCTAACAAAATTGCGCGTTGTGTGTCACGCTCTACGTGGATAGTTGCATGAACATCATAAAAGGGACGAGATCCCTTTTCTTCGCGCTCACCAAACTCATCGATCGTAACAACGATGCTGTGGGGCAACTCTTCCCGCACATCTTGGAGTGCTGCTTCACGAATGTATTCGCAAATTATCTGATCAATTGCTTGATCACTTGTTGTGCCTGCTGGGTAGTACTCAGGGCCGGCAGGCAGGTTTTTACCAATCAATTCATTGAGTAAATCAACTTGATCATGGATTGCAGCCGACACCGGGATAATTTCATCCCAGACAAAACCCTCAGCAATCTTCATGATGCCTAGCAAGCGAATAGCAAGCTTTTCCTTTGCAATTAAATCTGTTTTGGTTATTACTGCAAACTTTTTAGCACCTGGGTGCTTTGCAATTTCTTGGGCAATAAATTTATCTCCTGCACCAGATGTCTCATCAGCTGGAATACACATAATGACAATATCGACTGAATCCATACTTTGATCGACTACTTGATTAAGGCGCTGGCCCAACAAGGTCTTTGGTTTGTGAACTCCGGGAGTGTCCACAAGGACTGCTTGAAAGCTATCACCATGAACAATTCCGCGGATTGCTGTGCGAGTGGTGTTGGGGTGGTGTGAGGTAATAGCAATTTTGCTACCTACTAATGCATTAATCAGAGTTGATTTACCAACGTTTGGACGGCCAACAATGGCCACAAAGCCCGAACGGAAATCACTCATAGGCTTATTCTCTCATTGATTAACTCCGACAAACTCCACTGCATCTTCCACACAAGTCACTATCTCTGCTGCACGTTCTGCGATTAAGCGATGACACCCCTGGCTAGTTGGTGAGTTGAGCTGACCTGGGATGGCCATTACTGGTCGCATGAGATCGGCGGCATCACGCGCGGTGCGCAATGAGCCACTTCTATACGCGGCTTCAACAACAAGAGTTGCGCAAGAAAGAGCCGCGATTAATCGATTACGTGTTAAGAATCGATTTTGCGCAGCTTGAACATATGGCATGACTTCACTGACGACTGCTCCATTTTTACTGATTGCTTTGAACAACCGCGAATTAGCGGATGGATAATCAACCAACACCCCTGATGCGATCACAGCAATAGTTTTCCCAGATGACTTAAGAGCTGCCACATGGGCGCAGGTATCAATTCCTAGCGCTCCGCCACTGACAACATTCCAGCCGTGATTAACAAAAACTGTTGCAAACTCAGAAGCCATTTCTTGTCCATAGGCACTGGGCTCTCGTGTGCCAACTATCGCAATTGATTTCTGGCTCAAGTGTGAGAGATCGCCTTTAACAATTAATCCAATAGGAGGATTTGCTAGTTGATCTACTTGCTTCGGCCATTGTGGATGAGCCGGATAGATGAACTCAGAATCACTTACCGCTACTGCAGTTTGAAGCATTTCAAAGTTTGTCTGCTCTATTTTTCTAAGCAGTTTCGCACACGATTGCGAGTCATACTGACCACCAAGTAATCCTTGCAAAACCATGACTGCGCCAACTCGTTGAATCTCTTGGCTCCAACCTGTGTGGCCAGGTTCGATTGCTGAAAAGAGAGTTAAGCGCGCTTCATACTCATCTACTAAGACTTTGCTGTGAATGCTCATGGATCCAATGTATTCAGACCCTCTGGCAGCAAACTCCTTGTTACAACTTACTTGTGGATGAGCGCTGCAACATTGGCAAAAGAGGTACGGTGCTGCGCGCATGGCCCGTGTTCATTAAGGGCTTTCGTGTGGGCTGCGGTGATATATCCCTTATGTCCAGCAAATCCATAGAGTGGAAACTCTTTATCGAGCTCACGCATAATCTGGTCACGAGTTACCTTTGCAATAACAGATGCTGCGCTAATGGAAACTACAACTTGATCGCCCTTCCAAACAGCCAAATTTGGAACACCTAAGCCTTCGATCGCATATCCATCTGTTAAAACATATGCAGGCTCCACGCCCAATCCCTGAACTGCCCTGCGCATGCCATCAAGATTTGCTGCATGCACACCACGTGAATCAACCTCTGATGCTGGAACTATTACAACACTGACAGAGGCTGCAATCCTTTGAATCAAGTCAAATACTGCATCTCGCTTACTCTCTGGGATCTCTTTTGAATCACGCACCACAGCTAACTCAGGAGCGAAAGGATCGTGCAACACAACAGATGCAATTACTAAGGGGCCAGCACATGCTCCGCGACCGGCTTCATCAACACCTGCAATCGGTGAAATTCCAGCACTTACTAATAACTGCTCGATAACCTTCATCAGGTTACTTTTTTAATACATCCACTTTTGGCACATATGTAATATTTTTAAAGGGCCAGATGACTGCAACAACGCGGCCTGTCACCCTTGAAACAGGTATAAAGCCTTTGTTGATATCTTCTTGGTGATAGCGAGAATCCGCACTTGCACCACGATGATCGCCCATTACCCACAACTTGCCCTTAGGCACCGTCACATCAAATTTCATTTCAGATGGCTTATTACCCGCATAAATATATGGCTCAGTAACTTCTACATCGTTAATAGTTAAGTTGCCACCTTTTGTGCAACACACGATGTGATCGCCTTCAACGCCAACAACACGCTTAACTAAGTACTGCTTTGCAGGGTTTGGAAGTACTCCCACTGCGACAAGTGCGCTCTTAGCCTTTGAAACAAATTTGTTAGTGTCGTAATCAATGATTTCAGGAAGCCAATCATCAGGATCGCGGAATACAACGACATCACCACGGCTAATGTTTTTGGAAATAAATGGAACCTTATTAACCGCAACACGATCTTTGATCTGAAGAGTGTTTTCCATAGAACCAGAAGGAATATAGAAAAACTGAACCAAGAAAGTTTTTATGAATAAGGAAACAACAAGTGCAACGACAACTAGGATTGGGAGCTCCTTAAGGAGCGATCCCTTTTTACGCATTGAAAGGATTATTCAGCTTTTGGAGCTTCAGTTGCTTCTTCAGCAACCGCTTCAACAACTGGTGCTTCTACAACTGCTTCAGCTGGAGTTTCAACAACTGCTTCAACAACTGGCGCTTCAACAACTGGTGCCTCTACAACTGCTTCAATAACTGGCGCGGCAATCACAACTGGTTCTGGTGTAGAAAGAATTCCATCGCCGTAACCTTCAATGCCATCGCGCTTTTCGCGAATCTTTGCAGCCTTACCGCGAAGATCGCGTAGGTAGTACAGCTTGGCGCGACGTACTTCGCCCTTCTTTACTAGCTCGATCTTTTCAATAACTGGAGTGTGAACTGGGAAAGTACGCTCAACACCAACACCGTAAGAAACCTTACGGATTGTGAAAGTTTCACGAACGCCATCGCCTTGACGGCGGATTACGATTCCCTGGAAAACCTGAAGACGGCTCTTGTTACCTTCGATAACACGAACATGGACCTTGAGCTCATCACCGGCACGAAACTGAGGGATGTCTTTGCGCAGGGATACTGCATCTACGGCGTCAAGAATGTTCATATTCGGATCCTTTTGTCATTTCTCTTAGGCACACGCTTTGGCGGTGCAGACTGCGTATTGTGCCACAGAGGATGGCTTGAGCGTAAATCGGTGAAAACGGGCTAGATCACTCGGGGATCTGAGCGTTAAGAGCGGCAAAAAGGTGCGGTCCAGCTGCCACGGTCAGATTCAAACCATGCCATGGCCGGGTGGTCACCGTAGCTCCTGCTTCGCGGGCAATTAGCTCTGCGGCAGCCAAATCCCATTCATACAATCCTGTTTCAAAATACCCATCAACCATTCCTGTGGCCACATGGCAAATATCAGCTGCTGCAGATCCAATACGGCGAAGATCTCGAATCTGTGGCAACAATGCATTAACAATCTTTAACTGTTCAACACGATTTTTAACATCATATGCAAAACCTGAAGACAGTAGCGCGCGGTTAAGTTCAATGGGGTCATTACAAGCAATCTTCACATCATTCAGGAACGCTCCCCCGCCTTTTGAGGCATGCCATGTGGCATTGACTGTTGGTGAGTGCACAACGCCTACCAAAGTTCCGCTTTCATCCTTTGCGGCAATACTGATCGCCCAACCAGGTAATCCATAAAAATAATTAACGGTGCCATCGACAGGATCAATTACCCATGTGACACCACTTTTGCTCTCTCGTGAT
>Ga0208942_1000385_pt1 | contig 18252 bp, 23 predicted proteins | sample GreLakmeSU08MSRF_FD_187704 | JGI IMG/M metagenome (GOLD analysis project Ga0208942, IMG submission 187704) | Freshwater lentic microbial communities from great Laurentian Lakes, MI, USA - Great Lakes metaG SU08MSRF (SPAdes) | ecosystem: Environmental > Aquatic > Freshwater > Lake | place: Great... | reverse complement strand
CATGAACATCAGTTGTATCTGAGTTATGTGCAGAGATTGCTGTTCCTCTATTTGTAGTTTCTGTTCCTACTGCTGCTGTAACATCTGATAGAAGAGCAAGTAGGGCTGTGTTTCCAATTCCATGAACATCAGTTGTATCTGAGTTATGTGCAGAGATTGCTGTTCCTCTATTTGTAGTTTCTGTTCCTACTGCTGCTGTAACATCTGATAGAAGAGCAAGTAGGGCTGTGTTTCCAATTCCATGAACGTCAGTTGTGTCTGAGTTATGTGCAGAGATTGCTGTTCCTCTATTTGTAGTTTCTGTTCCTACTGCTGTTGTAACATCTGATAGAAGAGCAAGTAGGGCTGTGTTTCCAATTCCATGAACGTCAGTTGTGTCTGAGTTATGTGTTCCAATTGCTGTGTTTCTATTTGATACTTCAGTTGAAATATCTGATAACAAGGCAAGGTTTGCTGTATCTACAATACCATGAACGCTTGTTGTATCTGCAGCGTGTGTATTTAGGTCTGATACTAAGGCAAGGTTTGCTGTATCTACAATACCATGAACGCTTGTTGTATCTGAGTTATGTGTTGCAATTGCTGTGTTTCTATTTGATACTTCAGTTGAAATATCTGTTAAAGTAGCAAGGTTTGCTGTATCTACAATACCATGGATACTTGTTGTATCGTTTTGGTGTGTAGTTAAATCTGTTAACAAAGCAAGGTTTGCTGTGTCTGCAATACCATGAACATCTGTTGTGTCTGAGTTATGTGCAGAGATTGCTGTTCCTCTATTTGTAGTTTCTGTTGCAATTGCTGTTGAAACATTTGTTGTTGTGGCAAGGGCTGTCATGTCTGCAACGCCGTGAATGCTTGTTGTGTCGCTTTGATGGCTACTTAGGTTTGTTGCTACTGTTGTAAAAAATGCTGGATCATCACCCATTGCTGCTGCTAATTCATTAAGAGTATCAAGGGCTCCAGGAGCACTGTCAAGAATGGCTGCTAGTTCGGCTGCATTTGCAAAATATGTCAACGCTGTCCAGGCTGAGGAGCCATTACCCATCTTAAACTTACTTGTGTCGGTTTCAAACCCGATCTCACCTGCTGCTAAAGTTGGGTTTGCAGCCGTCCATTGTGCTGCAGTTCCTCTGCGCTGTTGCATTCTCGTTGCCATTTATATCTCCTTAATGGGGGCTGCCCATTTACTTATCTTATTATAACACCCAATTTTTAATTGAAGTTATCTACTACACTACCGCCATCGAATACGACTGTCCACTCTGTTGTAGAGGGTCCGCCTGCATCCAAACCTACACCCATTGGGCTATTAAAAGATCCGCCTTGGTAGAACTGAGATACTATGAAACCAGTTCCATCAATTGCGGTATCGTGAATATGCTGTGCTAAATCATTTGTATCATCAATGATTGCTTGGGTATACCAAGTTCCATTGTAATAAAAATTAATCCTATTTGTTCCAGTGTCTAACCACTGTTTCCCATTAGTTGGTGAAGCGGGAGCAGTTGATGATACAGACATCCCTGTTAGTGAATCTACATACGCTTTTGTTGCTGCATGTGCATCCGCTGTTGGGGTTGATACTGTTAAGGTCCCTCCAAAACTACCAGATCCTGCGACCTGTAGTCCATTCTTGACCTTAAAGTCTTTATCGACTGTTGCCATTTACTGCTCCCTCTTCCAACTATTTTTATTTTTTATTAAGCAAGCAAGGTGCCAACAACTGATATAGTTGATGTATTATTTGCTGTTGTAACCATAACACGAACATTGCTTCCAGAAACATCTGCTGTTACTGATCCAAGAGATGATCCTGTTGAGACCATTCCGTATTCTGTAATAGCAACATTGTCTGAAGAATCAAGTGTTACAAGTATTTTTGAAATATCTGTGTTAGATCCATTTGCAATCTTAACCAAGAATTCACCAGATCGGTAAGCAGACTTAGGCCATGAGTATATTGGATTTGCACTTGCTGTAGGTATGCTTCCAGTTGCTGCAACCTGCTTAGCAATATCGTTTAATTCAACTTCTGTGAAGTTTGGTGTTACATTTTCAAGAGCAGTTACGGCTCTTGCTGCTGTAAAGTAAAGGTTTGAACCTTCTGCAAGGTTAGAAGTTGTAGAATCTGCTACACCGTTTTCTGCGGTAATAACAAGGCCTGAACCTGAACCTGTAATTGTAATATTTGTAAGTGTTGCACCAGTCAAAAGATCTGCTGCTGAAGACTTAGCACGAGCATCTGTGAAGTAAAGACTTCCTGATTCTGCTACATCAGAAGTAACAAGTGCATTTGCGGCAGCGATTGCTGCTGCTTCTGCAGCGTTAGCCTTTGTAGTTGCATCTGATGCTGCTGCAGAGATTGCTGCTGCTTGTGCAGCGTTAGCCTTTGTAGTTGCATCTGATGCTGCTGCTGCTTGTGCAGCGTTAGCCTTTGAAGTAGCATCTGCTGATGCAGTTGATACTGATGCTGAATCTCCTGATACTCTAAGTGCTGCTTCTGCAGCAACCTTTGTAGTTGCATCTGACGATGCTGCTGAAATAGCGTCTGCTTCTGCTGTGTCAGCCTTTGTAGTAGCATCTGCTGCTGCTGTAGCCTCTGCTGCTGCTTGGGCTGCGTCAGCCTCTGCCTTAGCAAATGCTGTTGTAGCAATCTGAGTTGTGCTTGTGTCTGCTGCTGCAGTTGGGGCTGTAGGTACACCAGTTAATGCTGGTGATGCTAACGGAGCCTTTGTTCCAACAAGAGTTGAAAGGTTTGAAACTGTGTCTGGTGAATCGGCAAGTGCTTCAGCCAACTCATTAAGAGTGTTTAGAAGTGCTGGTGCTCCATCTACAAGGTTTGATACTGCTGTACCAATTGCTGTGTTACGATCTCCAACTTCAGTTGAAATTGCAGATGCAATAGCAGAGTTACGACCTGAAACCTCTGTTGATATTGCAGCAGTAAGTGCTGATGCTGCAGTTGCTTCTGCTGCTGCTTGTGCAGCATTGGCCTTTGTAGTTGCATCTCCTGCTGCTGTCGCAACTGATGCTGAATCTCCTGAAACTCTAAGTGCTGCTTCTGCTGCTACCTTAGTGGTTGCATCTGATGCTGCTGCTGTAGTTGCTGCAGATTGTGCAGCATTAGCCTTTGAAGTAGCGTCTGCTGATGCAGTTGATACTGCTGCAGCCTGTGCAGCGTTAGCCTTTGTAGTTGCATCTGCTGCTGCTGATGAAATTGCTTCGCCTTTAGCGGTAGCAACTTCTGCCTCTGTTGCAAAAGATCCATTTAGAGTTGTAGAAATTTGAACATTTTGTGAACCACTAAAACCTATAGCGCCTGTTACATCTCCAATAAGTTCAATTGTACGAGAAGTTTCAAGAGTTGTTGCTGTTGAAGCGTTACCAGTTAAATTACCTGTTACGTTTCCTGTTACGTTTCCTGTAACTGTTGCTGTAATTGTTCCTGCAGCAAAGTTACCTGAGCCATCACGCTTTACAACTGTGTTTGCAGTGTTAGCAGATGTTGCTGTACCACCAATAAGACTGACTACATAATCTTGATCTGCTTGCTTCTTTGTAAGAACGTCATATCCGCCAACGGTTGCTGATGAACCTTCAACGACTAAACCACTCTTAATTTTAAAATCTTTATTTACTGTTGCCATTTTTTATATCTCCTTTTATTACGCCTTAAGTCCCAAACGAGCATATCGTACGGTGACTGGCTTTATCGCAGAATCTGGAGTGACTGTAATAGCCACGGTATTTCCAGTGCGAGAGACATTAATGGTGCCAATATTCCCATCATTGTCGATTGTTCCATACTCACTAACAGATACATTTGTACCGTCAGCAAGAATTGTTAACTCGGTTGCATAGAACTTATTGTCCCCTGCAGTGGTCTTTGATATTGAAATAATATACTTGACCATACGCCACACAGTGGCATCAAAAGAATCAATAACTGTTAAGTTCTCAATTCCACTTATTGTGTTTTCATTGTTACCGTATGAACCCAAATCTGTTGCTTGGGCTGCAGCGGTGTCAATTAGATCTACGTAATTTTCTTGAGTAGGTCTATCACCTGTTTGGAATAAAGCCTTAACGCTTGAAATTGATATTTTCGCCATACTGGTATTATAGCACCTGTTTAATAAGACTATTAAAGGATATAGTTGCTGTAGCCAATAACCTGTAGTGGGATTCCTGGCGTGTTTCCCAAACCAATAGCCTGTATCTGAATGGCTGAAAACTTAACTCTGAAAGGAAGTATGTCTGTGATTAAAGTGTTTCTTGTAAAGTCTTCTACCTGAATTAAAGGGTAGTCAATGGGAAAAATTCGTTTTGTTTTATTGTTTAGTTTATCAAGTATTAATGCTGTGGCCATTAATCTGTTACATCTTCAAGAATCTTTAGGCTACCCTGAGCAACCGTCCAAACTCTTGTAGGGTCTGACACTTGAATGTCAAAGATGTCTCCTGTTTGAAGTTGTACTGACTGTGCTGCCGTTAGCCAAACTGTAAACTCTCCAACTAGGTCATCTTCATCTGCAACTGGGTATAAATTTAAAACTAGTGTTGCAGCATCTGTAATAATTCCAGGGGTTGAAGTAGGTCTCTTAATTTTCATAGCAATAACCCACTGAGATCCAGCACCTTTTAAAACTAATGGAACCTTTGCATCATCTGTTACATAAACTTTAAAACCAGAAGTATCTCCACGAACCACAGTCCAAATAACTGTTGGTGGTGCATTGCCTATGTCGTATGATGTCTTAGATCCTCTTGAAGTTGCCATAGTTTATTATATCACGACAAGCCGTCTTTGAGAGCGCCCCAAGTGCCGTTTCCTTTAGTTTGAACTATTAACATTCCAGTAACTGACTGAATAGCCACAACCGCTATATATCTTGCTGGGCCTGTGGCTGGGCGAGATGAAACTAAACTACCATTTGCATCAACATAAACTTTTGTTCCTGCTACACCCAAAGAAGAAGTATTCATCTCTAAAACACCAGAAACAATTACAAGACCGTTTGTATTATTTAAAATATTGCTTTTTACCAAACCAAGAATTGGAACATCTGGATTATGAGACACACTTGATGGATTGTATTTTTCTATTAATGATTTTCCGCTTAGACTACCGCTAATAAAAACGGGGGTACCAATACTAATTGTTAATCCAGTGGTATTTCTAACGTTTAGGTATGCTGCGCCATATCCCAATGGAGGCAGAATATCATTTAAAGCATCAACAAGTACTTTAATGTCTCCGTGTACGTTCACGGGATCAGAAGCAAGTGGATACTTCATAGTAGGATAATTAGATGATACGCCTGTAGCCATAATCTTTATTATACCACCCTCTAAAGTTGACTTTTGACAAAATTTTGTGTTATACTTGGTAGTAACACCTATCAAGGTGTTGTTGTTTTCTAAGGAGGAAACTATGATTAAATTTATCGAAAGAAACAAAGAGATCATTAGCACACTCAGTATCGTAGCACTAGTAACAGTTATGTCGAACTATGCTAATGCCTCAACAGATCTTGATACTAAAAACAATCTTAGCCTGAAACAGGCTCAGACACTGGAAACCGCCTCGCAAGAGGTTTTTTTGGTTTCTAAAGCAAAGAAGTTGGAGAGTTTTGAGAATAAGGTTTCTCTGACTGATTTGGAACTAAAGGAACTGCTCTCACTGGTTGGCTTTAAGGGCAAAGACCTTATAGTTGCTTGGGCGGTTGCTAAAAAGGAGTCTAATGGGCGACCACTGGCTTTTAACGGCAATCACAAGACTGGGGACTCGTCTTATGGTATGTTCCAAATTAATATGATTGATACACTTGGTCCTGATCGTAGAGACAAGTTTGATATTAATTCTAATGCTGAATTATTCAATCCCGTCAAAAATGCAGAGATTGTATTTTATATGACAAAGGGTGGAGACGACTGGTCTTCTTGGAAGGGCATTACCCCCAAGACCAGAATGTGGATGAATAAATTTCCTAAGTAGCGTATAACTAAAGATACCCCTTTGGAGAAATCCTTGGGGGTATTTTATTATCTAAAATTAATTTCTGACTTAACGCCATCTGAGAAGGTGTAAGAAGGGAACCAGCCAAGAAGGTCTCTGTTATCTATTTCTGGTAGAACCGTTAGGTCTGGCAAATTTAAAACGGTATAACTAATAGTAAAACCGTTAGCCCTGTACTCATTTACCAGATCAATCATGGTAAACTGGTTTCCAGTAAAAATATCTGTAAGCAAAAAGTCGTTATCTTTAAGATACTCAATAGATAAAACATTGGCTTTTGCTATATCAAGTACATGAACATAGTCCCTAGTAGACTGTATGTTGTTTATCTTTATGTTTGGATTCTTGTTTATTATTGAGAATATGTTTCCTCCTTGCTTATCTTCTACCCCTTTAGATTTTCCCACAATATTAAAATATCTTAATATAACAACTTTTTTACAAAAAACTCTTAAAATCTTTTCTTCTATTAGTTTTGAATTAGCATATGGGTTGTATGGATTGTATACTGCAGCGGAGGATGCAAACACAACTGGGATATTTAAAACCTTAGAAACTAAAGCAACAGACAAGGTAGATCCTATATTATTTAAATAATAAAGAATAGGGTTTTTTACAGACTCTGTAATTGATTTTTTAGCAGACAGGTGAATTATTGCTTTTGGTTTTTTTAAAGACAAACAAAATAATTTAAATATGTTTCTTGTGTCATTGTTATTTTTTTTATCAAACTCTATAACGTTATATCCATTTTTTATTAAAAGTTGTTTTGTTGCTGATCCAACATATCCAAACGAACCAGTTAAAACTATATTAGCAGTTTTCAACTATTTCACCATTTATAAAATCAAGTCCAGCAAATGTTCCGTATTCTAGTAAAGTTCTTTCATTTCCAAGTAACATTTCTCCAACTGTTCCTTCTGTTAAAGTTTTATAAATTAGTTCTTTAGAAATCAAATCTAAACGATTAAATTCATCAGGGTAATCTGTCCAAAGAATCTTGCGCTTGTTTATTTCACTAGCAATGTTATGATTATAGTAAAGATGATACATGTACTGTTCGTCAGGAACCACTATGTCATATCCATGTGTATATGCTCTTGCTGCCAACCAGATTTCTTCTCCGTAAAAAGCAATGTCTGTGTTGAATGGTAAAAATCCTCCAACAGTAAATATTGATCCTCCAGATACTGATTTTACAAATTTATTTTCATTATCAATTGGCATTGCTGTTTGTTGTGGAATTCTTGTTGTCCTAAACTGTTCTGGCTTTTCATGAAATGAAATATTGGATAAATGACCAGGAGTAAGGACATCCTTTTCTACAAAATTAGCAGTTACTGATGGATACCAGTAGTTTGCTGGATACATAGTAAGAAGTGGTTTGTGAATTCCTTGAATTTGATAATTTAAAACTGAGTGTATTACAACTTCATCCCAGCCTTTAATAAATCTTGAGTGAGAGTCACATTGTAGGTAATAGTCTTCACCATCATAGAATTGATGAGCCAAGGCTCTACCTATTCCTAAACCAATGTTCTCTGGTGCCTTGCTTTCAGCATGTTTAACATTAGGTAAGTCAGGAACATTAATCTCTGACTCTTCTACATAAACTGTGTGGACACCAAAGTTAATTGTGTGATTTCCAGACGATTGCTTAATTGCATCTAAAATTGTTGGGGTTACTTCTAAGTCTCTGTATGCTGCTATTTGTACAAATATACTAGCCATTAGTCACCCCAAATCGCATGTACGCAAGATCTACAGAAGTTTTCAAATGATTTAACTGTCATACTCTTATGTTCAATGCTCATCCATATATCGCTAATTGGTTTGTCGTTTGTATTTCCAAATACCGTTTCAAAATCGTAGTCATTACAGCAAATAAAAGTATCTCCGTTAGCAGCAATATGTAGCCATCCGTTTGGTCTTCCGCCAACTTCTATGCCATTACCACAACCAATTACTCTTTCTTTGCCTTTTTTTTCTTTGCTCTCAATAGCAGCCTTGTTTGTAATAATCTGATGAGTGTCTAAGTGACCATTTCTATCAACAAGGTATGGCATTTCATATACCTGTAGACCTGGAAACATATCCTTCCAGCCATTCGTCATTCTTGCAAGTGTTCCAGTTAATGGATCTAAGTCCATCTCTGGAGCATTCTTTAGTTGCTGAATCCAGCCACCATATTCTACAAGAGAGTTCTTATTAATTCCATTTACCTGAATTGACATTGCTTTGCTTGCAACCATATCTGGTAGTTGCTCAACAGCATAAGTAAGTTGCTCAATTAATTTATCAAACATCTTTACTGGTTTTCCAGTTGCATTTGCCCACTCTTCTGGTTCTGATGCTGGTATATTAAAGCAGATGCCATATACAACATCTTGGTATTCTCTAATTAAATCTGTCTTTGCTTTTGTAAGAGGTGTCCCGTTAGTCAGAATAATGGTTCTTATCTTATTCTTTCTTAGTACCTCCAGCATTTCTGGGAAATACTTATAAAGAAGAACTTCGTTATAATGAGCGGTATATATAAAATCAAAATTATCAGCAACAAAGGTTCCCTTGCCAGCAATAAGTTGATTAATGATGTTTTCAAATGCTTCAATTGGCATGTTAGTTCTTTGAGCCAAGGGATTCTCAGCATATCTTACTGGACAAAACCAACAGCCAACATTACAAAGACCATTTGGATCAATTTGTGCCATTGATATTTTATATTGATATTTCATTTTACCATTTCCCTATTGGACACTTTGCTGCTTCTAGTTTTGTTTTTGCTGGCATAAAGCATCCACACTTCTTACATTGTGATGTAAGTTTAATTAATTCTGGGCAACCTTGACATATTGACATTCTAGATGTTGATAATTCTTCACTTGATCTTTTAGTCATTGGGTTAAGCAAGTCTAATGGTGTTACTCCATTTTTTTCTTTATATTCTTCCCACTTTGATTTTGACATTTTTGCCCCTTTAAATAGTTGTTACTCTATTATACCTGATCGTTTTCAGAAGCCCTAGGGTGCATAGGATGCCAAGGAAGTAACTGTGCCATTTCTCTATCGGTTATAATAAATTTTTGCCCATCAAAGGTTGCATTTGGAGATTGAACATATCTTCCGTATGGATAATCATTTAGATTAAGAATTACTGGATTGCTTAACAATATGCTTCCAAAATATTCGCTAGTCTGTAATTCGTTTATCATTGATCCATCTTTAATAAATCTAACTGTTATTCCGTCGTGATTTGGATAACTTTGAGATACGTCAATAACAACATTGCTTAACATGAACATATCTTTATGTATTTCCCATGTTGGGATATCATAGACACATTGTCCATCAATTACCCATACTAGCGGTACTCCATCTATACCGTCATTTCCTCTGGTGTATTGAATACTTAAATCTGTTAACAATTTGTACCTCCTTGGTAGCATCGATCAAATGGTGGGTTAGAGCATGACGCTCCAGATCCACATCCTGTAGAACATCCTTGAGAAGCACAACATCCATAAGAAACATCAGTACTTGTACATGTTACTCCACTTGCAGGGGCTGCAGTTGTAGTGGTTGTTGTAGGCGCTGGTGTTGTGGTTGCTGCAGTTGTTGTTGCTGCAGTTGTTGTTGTAGTTGTTGGTGCTGCAGTTGTTGTTGTAGTTGTTGGTGCAGCAGTTGTTGTAGTTGTGGTTGTTGTAGTTGTTGGTGCTGCAGTTGTTGTTGTAGTTGTTGGTACAGCAGTTGTTGTTGTAGTTGTTGGTGCAGCAGTTGTTGTTGTAGTTGTTGGTGCAGCAGTTGTGGTTGTTGCAACGGTTGTTGTTACATTTTCAATACACTCACCATAAACCGCTGACCATGTATATCCTGGAGGGCATGTAGTAAAGTATGGGAAGAATGGTGGTGCTACAGTTGTTGTAGTTGTTGTTGTTGTTACAGGTGTTGTTACAGGTGTTGTTACAGGTGTTGTTGTTGTAGTTGTTGGTGCAGCAGTTGTTGTTGTTGTTACAGGTGTTGTTACAGGTGTTGTTACAGGTGTTGTTGTTGTAGTAGTTGTAGTGGTACATGATGGTGCTGCAGGATATGAAGTTCCAAATGCACAAGTCCAGTTTGTTATTGTTGTAAAGTTACCGCTTGCTTGAGTAAGTGCATCAGCACAAGATATACTGCTCATCCATTGTTGTGGTGCTCCGTCTCCACAGAATGAAGCATAATATCTAGAAACTATAGGTGCTACAGTTGTAGTGGTTGTAGTGGTTGCTGGTGCTGGTGTTGAAGATGTAGTTCCTGGTGCTACTGTTGTTGTGGTTGTTCCAGCACATCCAGTTGGTAGTGCAGGAGCAGATCCTTGCTGGTAAGTAATATTGCTTACAGCAACATAGTTAGCATTTATCCATGCTTCAAGTGCTCCAACGGATGTATACTGAGATCCTCCGTCTGTCATTGCAATTCCATTAGAACAGAATGAGGCAAAATATCCACTTGTTGGTGCTGCTGTTGTAGTAGTTGATGTTGTAACTGGTGCTGGTGTTGAAGATGTAGTTCCTGGTGCTACTGTTGTTGTGGTTGTAGTAGTAGTTGTAGTTCCACCTGAAGGAACAGTGTAACTTATTGTTGAAGAAGCAGATGCTCCTTGTTGATTGTCAGAAGCATAAACGGTCAATGTTAAAGTATAAGTTGTTCCCTTATTTGCCATTCCAAGATATTTATCAGTATCTGAGTTAGCATTGCTTGTATAAGTGCTTCCATTAGCAGTTGAAGGAGACGCAGTTATTTGATAAGATGATGCATTTGAATAGTTAAATATTGTCCATATAGACTGCTGTGTTGCCCCGTCTGTACAACCTCCTACATCAGGGTTTTCACACTGAGCAGAGAAAGAACTAATTGTTGGTGTAATTACTGGCGCTACGGTAGTAGTTGTAGTTGTTGTTGGTGTAGTACCTGGCGCCCAGGTAGTAGTTGTAGTTGTACTTGTAGTGGCTGGTGCTGGTGTTGAAGATGTAGTTCCTGGCGCTGCTGTAGTAGTTGTAGTTCCTGGCGCTGCTGTAGTAGTTGTAGTGGCTGGCGCTGCTGTAGTAGTTGTAGTAGTTGGCGCTGCTGTAGTAGTTGTAGTGGCTGGCGCTGCTGTAGTAGTTGTAGTAGTTGGCGCTGCTGTAGTAGTTGTAGTGGTTGGTGCAGCAGTTGTGGTAGTCGCTATAGCAACACCTTCATATATATCTCCATACAAAACCCAACTATCTGTTGCAACTTTTACAAGAGTTCCTTTACTATATCTTCCATCTAAAAATAATTGTGAGTTTTTACTATTAACAGTTACTCCAGAAGCAGGCGTAAATGTTGTTGTACCCGTTCCCATTTCAATAAAATGATATTGGTATCCAACTGGAATTGCAACTGAAGAATTTAGCGGGACAGTTAAAGTCATTGGTGATGATGTTGATAAAAGAATAGTCTTTGCAACATCTGCTTCTTCTAATGTAAACCCAGAAGTTTTTGTAATAACTGTTGACACATTTGAAATTCTTGGCTCAACATCAAATCTTTCATTGCCTGAGTTCCAATCAAGTCCTGTTCCAGCAAGAAGTGATTGATCAACTTCTGCGCTATTAATTCCACTATCTACATAAGCCTGACTTGCTAAAGCAATCCATGATCCAGCATGAGCAAGATAAAGTTTTCCTGTATCATGAGCATGAGCAATGTATCCATGGTTATCGGCTGCTAGTGGGAAAGATGCAAGAGTGGCGTATAAAAAAGAAATATTTCCAGTTTTTAGATTTTGAAGATGTTTTGCTATTGATGGGTTTGGAAGGTTTGCAACATTTGTGTTGGCACCATCATATGTATAAGTTCCATAGTGATATAGTCTGAGCGCTGCCTGAATATCGGCTGCATCTCCAAGACCTGGGATTTTTGTGTTAAAGAGTCCACTACCAGCAACGGTATTATCAATGTTTTCTGCTGCCACTATAGATCACCCTTTTTCATTATACCACCGTAATAAATAGGTGGACAAGTTTAGGCCCAGTCATATTTGACCAGACTCCATCTACATATTCTACTCCCTTTATTTCAAGTGGTAATGCCAAGAAGCCTTGTGTTGTTATTAAGTCTTTTACTATAAGGTTTGTTGCTAGAGGACCAGAAGATTCGGGGGAAGAAATAGAATATTGAATACTAAACCTAGAAGAACTTACAGTGCCATCAGATAAAGCATAGATGTCTGTAACATTGATTGGTGGTATTGTTATTTTTCCATTTACTGGGCTAAAGGGACCCTTTACATCTGAATAAAAATCTGTTTTTAAACTAACAAGTGGTGTCCATTGTGGAGTTCCTGATGGAGTTGAAATATATTGAAATACTGTTCTGTATGTATCTGAACTTGGGCTATAGTCAACAGCAAGGTCTAGTGCTTGCAAATCTTGAGCAATTGCTGACGACACACTAGCATTTCTTGGATCTCCTTGAACACCAATTATAATACTTCCACGATCACCTGTTGGCCCAAAATCTAAATCAAGGTTTATTGTTTCTGGTCCACCAAAAACGGTAAGGTCATCATTTGATAATAGTATGTCTGCCATTATTAAGCACCTGTTACAGTAAATTCTGCAGTAACTATTCCTGAATCAGAAGAATTTGCATAACTTAAAGCCCCTGTAACAGAGAAGAAGTTTGCAGCAATGCCACAAAGAGTATATCCAGTTTTTGGTGTTATAGTAATAAATGCTTTATATGTTTTAGATGCTTTAAAGTTTCCAGTAAAATCTGAGTAGGTCGCTGGGTCGGTTGTTGATTTTTCTTTCCAAGAAATAGCAGAAGTATACTGATCTGTTGCAGTAATTGTTGTAATAGGTGTTGCATCTTTTACTGGAGCAGTTACTCCAGCAATTGCTGACAAAGAAATCACTTTTGATGTTTTTGGAAAAACTGCAGTAACTGTTCCTGAATTAGCACTATTTGTAACAGTTGTTGCGCCCCCTACTATAAATGTATTAGCAGGTGTTCCAGCAATTTGGTATGGAAGTTTTGGAGTTATAGTTATAGTTGCTGTATAAGAAGTGTCTGCAGCAAAAGTTGTTGGGGATCCCGACCAAGAGACTGTTCCAGAATGTTCTGCTGTTTCAAAAACCGATGTAACTGGTATTGCACATGTAACTGGAATTGCAACTCCTCTAATAACATAAGACGATAATGAAGGATTTGTGCTTGGCTGCGCTCCAGTAACCTGGTCTGTAATAGTTATCTTGCCTGTCATTAATGTATAAACTTTTTCATAAAATGGGTTTTCGTAATTTCCTTCTGCTGCTCTTACTTCAACATCATAAACGTATTCTGTTCCAGCAATTAATAACCGTGAGTCTTGAGGTCTAATTGCACATTGAACAAATGTTCCGTCATCTGATATTCTAGCAAAACACTTAATTGGTGATCCTGCAGATCCACGAACTGTTGATATGGTGAATTGAGCACTGTCGTATGGGGCTGAAGTATCTAGGGCATAGTCTGGGTTGTTTGCAAAGTTGGTTGGCATACTAAAAGCACCCAAAAGATGTGCTGTTCCATCATTCTTTTTCGGGTAGATACGAAACTCAAAGGTATCACCCTTGTAGTAATTAAAGTCATAGGTTGCTGGAAATGCCATGTTTTTATTATACCACGCTGACGTAGACAGAATTGAAAATTATGGATGCATCAAAGTCTGTTCTAATCTGTGGAACAGCGCCATTGCCCCACATTGCTTGATTTTCAATAAAAATTTGCTGGGTGACTGAAAGATTATAAGTGTTCTGATATTTAAATGATCCTACTAATTGTACAAACTCCTGATCATTGGTTGCAAAATAGGTTCTTAGCCAAACCTCTGTATTAGCACTATATGTTGTTAGTTCAAAGTTGTATGTTACGAATATTTGGGATCCTTGTTTGATACCGTGAAAGTTTAAGGCTCTTTGGTGGCTATTCCACAAACTGGTACACCCTTTAGGAAGATATGTTTCATCTTGGGTCTTATCTTTTGTATCTAACATAAGAGTTACCCATCCATCATCTCCTTCTGAGATTCCCAGTTTTGTTGGTTTGGTAATTGTGTTAGTGTAAGATGCCCATCCTGCTTGTTGGCCTGAAGAAGATAAATTGCTGAGTCCGTCTGCTCCTTTTAGCCCTCTATCACCTTGTGGTCCAATGTTTCCCGTGAAACCTTGTTCTCCCTTTTCTCCATCTCGTCCATCTCTACCTGGTGGGCCTGGTTGTCCTTGTGGGCCAGGAACTGGAAGAAAGGATAGTGTATTTTCTTGATATGGAGAGGCTTGGCTTTGCTCTACTTGTGCAGCGTAGGAAGATTTTTTTGCACCTGGAAAATCCATAGATTTAGAAGCAGCCATATTGGTATTATCTCACTATTATTTGTTTACTCTAAAGGTTTGATCGTTAATTTTAACTACCGCAGGAAGTTCAGGTCTTGTAGTAGATACTTTGATTAATGTCATTATTTTATACCAGTTTTTAAAATGCCCTTACTGGACGAACGTAGCGGGTGAAGAACTTATCGAAGTTGCCGTAGTCGCCAGCACCGAAGTTCTTGAGCCATGCGCTGTTCGCATTGGTCTCAAACGAGGACCAGTAGAGTTCAGTCTTAAAACCTCCAACAGTTGCACTCTGTGAACGAAGTTGAATGAGTTCATTTTTAGATGGCAGATGCCAATCAGATTTTCCGCCACCGTTGTAGGCTGTTGCTGCTTGTGCTGCACCGAATGTTCCACCACAAAGCATTTTTTGTGTATTAGAATAACCAGCACCAATATCTTCAAATGTATTAATTGCTGTTGTATTACCTGTGATCAGGTCAGGTACAAAATAATTAATATTGCTGGACCAAACCATTATTGGATCTTCGGTGCCACCACTCCATGTGTTAGGGGCTGCTTCCATATATTTCCAGGGAGCAGAAACAGTTGGGGTTTGAACATAAAAAACAATTCCACCACCAGGGCCTGTATCTCCAATAGCACATACTCCACCTTGGGCACATGTTAATGTTCCACCAGAACCATCTGTACCCTTTGCTGCTAATAAGTTCCAAAATCCTGGGGAAGGAGTATCTCCAACATTTCCTCCGTTAGCACCGTAACGATACCAAAGTTGTCCGTCATATGTTGCTATATCTCCAACGGCATATGATGCTCCGCCACTGTATTCTCCTGTGTAATTCCAAAGTGCATCTGCACCATTTGTACCATTTGTCCCGTTTGTACCTGGAACACCTTGCAAACCATTAGTTCCGTTTGTACCTGCAGTACCTGGTGAACCATTTGTTCCGTTTGTACCATTAGTTCCATTAGTTCCATTTGTACCGTTATTTCCTGCGGGACCAGTAGGACCAACTACTGCCACTCCAGGCATTGGAACAATTTTAATAACTGCCATTATAGACTCCCCGTAATATCACCAAGGACTGATATAGTTCCAATCAAAGGTGTCCAAATTGTTTCTCCGTCAATAGTTACTTGAAGGTCAAAAGTTAATTCTGTTACAACTGATTTATAACCAGTACCCCATAGTTCAGTAATAGATGCTGGAGCCATAATGTCTACATATCCACTTCCTGCCGTAACTTCCAGGGTATCAAGAGCATCAGACTGAGGATCATAAGTGGTAGCCTCAAAGGTCCAACCAGATGTATCAAAATATGTTACTTCGTCATCTTCTAAAAATTGAACACGAAGGGGTGAGGTATCGCCTCTAACAATTTGCCATTTAATTCTGGCTGGATCTGCTCCAAAAACTTCTGGTCCATGCATAGTCATAATGTGATTATACCATAAAAAAGACTAATACCTTGATTGGTGGGTATAGGACAAACCAAGGTATTAGCCAGTAATAAAAGTATACCATAATAGGCAAAACGGACATAACATTTAAAGTTATAAGATTGTTATAATATACAATGTCCGATTTGTTACCATATGTCTTTTATGCCAGGTATTGAATAGTGTATACTAAATATATATAAGAAGAAAGAACTATCTTTAAGTTTTAAAAACTATCTTTATATATAGTATATAGCAAATTAAGGTTTATTAACTTTAGCAATATGGTCAATTAAAATTTGATACATTTCATCAAGTTTATGCTCTTGACGATTTCTAGAATTTATAGAGTCAACTCTTTGTTCGTCTAAAGCGCTTTCAAGTCTTGAAATTTGATCCTTCATCGATGATCCAGAATTCGGCTTAAGTTCGACGAGATAATGTTTAACAAGCCATTTGATTCCAAAGGCGATTGATGATACAATTGTAAGTATGGCTACGATTAAAGAAGCCCAGTCTTGGATTGTCATAACTATATTATTATAAGGGGTATATTCAACAAATGAAAACAGAGATACTTAATACACTGGAGCATTCGACGAATCTTATTATATCCCCCGATATGGATGGCTTTATGACCGCATTGTTATTAGAGCGTTTTAACGGTTCGCAAATAGTGGGCTCTTATGATAAAAATATTTTATGTCTCGCCGACAACATAGATCCAGAGAAATGCTTGTTCGTCGACTGTGATATGAATCGACAAGAGTATGTATCTCTCGGAAATCACATGCGCTTATTAGAGGATGGTATGTCAGTCGAGTCGTTTAATCCAAATGTACACTTTGGCGTGACGACATATAGCGACAAGTTTCCCTTCGCAACAGCGTTTTTGATAAGTTTTGCAACAGAGGTACAAACCTCCGACTTTGACCTTATACGCATGGCTTTCGCTGACTCAACTCTAAAGAACATGGAGAAATACAGCGACAACATGCGAAATTGGTCTACACGGATGAATCATCCTGCAGTACAGTACATAATGGACAATTCAGACATTGCAAAAAGAGATGATGCACAGGCAAGGTTTGATTATGTTGATCAATCATTTACTTCTAAAAGATATGGCAAGGGACGTTATTTGACTACCCTTAATAGGGCCCTAGAAGACCACGGGATGAAGTTTAAACCACTAACTAGGGGTAGCAAGTACATATGCGACAAAGTTGGCAAAGAAACCGTTATACGGTATAATAGAGATATCATCTCTTATGCAGAGATATTTACAGGGGAGTACTCTGTAACCTACGAAGAAGAAAAGGAATGGGTATGACAAAAGAACAAGCAGTGCAATTAATGCTAAAAAGTATTAACGATGATAATAGAGAACTGTGCTTAAAAGGTGGAATGAATGAGGCAGATATGGAGTCGCAAATTTCACAAAGCCAGCCAAGCCTACATTTTATTATTGAGAATATGTATAATCGTATGAAAGATGGTGGAATAATTGTCTAAATATTATTACAAACCGATTCTTGATAAGATCAAAGAAGCATATTTGGCAAATGCCCAAAAAGAATACGAGCCAGGATTTGACATTGAGTCAAATGTAAGGATTGTAGTTGAGGCAGAGACTGAAGAGTTGGCAGATAAGGCTAGATGGGGTTTTGTTGATGTTAATATGTGGGAGTTGGAAAAAGTAGAAGATGAAGGTCAATAGACTATCCCCCGACATTTATGAAATTGAAAATTTTGTAACTATAGAAAAAGCAAACCAGGTTTTAGAATATTCTAAATCTTTAGAAGAATCTGATTGGTGGCATGAAGAACAAAAAGAAACCTTTTTTTATGGAAAACAAAAATGGGGTAAGTTGCCAGAAATTTTTGATGAGATAGATCAAAATGCAAAAAACCTTTTTTCCAGTGCTTTAGATATAGGTAATATTGCTTTACAGAGATATCTTGATAACGAACCAATGCGCCTGCACAGGGATTATTGGCTTAAAGATTTAGATTATTATATCCGCTATGGGATTGTTATATATTATAATGATGACTACGAAGGCGGAGAGATTGAATACCCCGAACTTGGCATCGTTCACAAACCAAAAGCCAGATCGTTACTCTTACACGGTGGGAATATCCTACATGGACCAAAAAGGCTTATTGGGGATGGTTCTAGGTATTTTTCTACATCGTTTGTTAGGGGTTCTGCTGACTCCCCCGTTTTATTAAACCATAGTATCTTTGGTGATGTAGAACTACACGATGGATCTAATTACTAAAATTATAAAATTAAGATTATCTATCTTTTCTAGGAAATAAGAATGCAAAAGACGTTGCTACATACTTTGTTCCGCTTATAATTGGAGTTGTGCCATGAGCAAATTCTTCACTCGCGCCATGAATTACCAAG
>Ga0208942_1000382_pt1 | contig 18275 bp, 41 predicted proteins | sample GreLakmeSU08MSRF_FD_187704 | JGI IMG/M metagenome (GOLD analysis project Ga0208942, IMG submission 187704) | Freshwater lentic microbial communities from great Laurentian Lakes, MI, USA - Great Lakes metaG SU08MSRF (SPAdes) | ecosystem: Environmental > Aquatic > Freshwater > Lake | place: Great... | reverse complement strand
GCAAGTTCAGAAGATAGATGCCCTGTCAGAAGTGCGGGTCGTTATCATAGAGTCAGTCTTACCCCTACAGGTGCTAACTGGTTCTCAGCGATTGGATTAGACTTGGATTACTCTACACAAGGTAACAGATAATGGCTCGTAGTGATATGTACCGTAAACTTGCTTGGACAGGTGGTGACCCAAGACAGGTAGCAGAAATAGTAAACAACCTAGTGGAAGGCAAGTCTAATAATACAGGCTCATTCTCTACGACTACATTCACTACAAGTTCTACGCTAACTGATGAACGTATAGGTGTTAATTCAGTCATTGTCATTATGCCACTAGACAGTAACTCTGCTGCTGAATTAGCAAGCATTTACTTTGACAGCTTCACACAAGGCTCTTGCACAGTTCATTATGGGAATCATGCAGCCGCAAGGAATTATCGTTATATAATAGTAGGATGATTTTACACTATATACCTAAAGACCAGTTACGAGAACATTGGGACTATGTTAAACATGGTCTTGAATTAGTAAGGCAACGTGGTCATACACAATGGATAATAGAAGATGTCTATTGTGATTGTTACGAAAATAGGTCTATGTTGTTTGTAGGTCTAGTGGATAACAAAGCAGTAGGTTTTGTAGTACTTCAACCTATAGGTGACACACTTCATATCTGGGCTACATGGTCTACACTTAATGATGAAACATTATTCTATCAAGCATGGCAAGAAATACAAGCAATAGCAAAACAAGGCGGTAAGTCTAGGGTTACCTTTTCATCTCAACGTAAAGGTTGGGAACGTAAAGCTAGGGCATTAGGATTTAAACCTCAAACATGGGAATTTATACTTTAAGGAAAGCAATATGAAATTATTAAATATATCAAACTGGCTCACAGGATTAGTTGAGTCATTTACATTTTATGGTGGAGGTTCGGGTGGCGGTGGTCAAACATCTAAAACTACTAATGAATTAGACCCTACTGTAAGACCATTTGTAGAGTACGGTTTACAAGAAGCTAAAGGTCTTTACCAAACAGATACACCTAATTACTATGCTGGTCAAACTTATGTAAGTCCATCTGAACAAACTACTCAAGCATTAGGTTTAGCTGGGCAAAGAGCATTAGCTGGTAGCCCATTACTTCCTGCTGCACAACAACAACAATTAAGTTCTATTCAAGGCGACTATCTAAGTGCTGGTAATCCATACTTTACACAAGCTCTTGCTGGTCCTACTCAACAAGCTACACAAGCATACAATGACGCTATTATGGCTGCACAATCTGGTGCATCAAGAGCTGGTCGTTATGGCTCAGGTGTATCTGCTGATATTCAAAATAGAGCAGCTAATACATTAGCAACAACTTTAGCAAATAAATACGGTGACCTTGCTTATGCTAATTATGCAGGTGAACGTGGTATGCAAAATCAAGCTGTGATGAACGCACCAACATTAGCACAAGCTGACTATGGCGATATTTCACAATTAGCTAACGTAGGTAAAACTACTGAAGATTATGCTAAAACTGCATTACAAGCTGACCTTGACCGCTTTAACTTTGAGCAAAATAAACCATATCAAAAACTCAGTTCTTACTTGGGTGCTGCCTATGGTGCTCCTATGGGTAATGTATCTACTACTACTCAATCAGGTGGTGGCAAGATTGTATGTACCGCTATGAATCAGGCTTATGGCTTTGGTAGCTTTAGACAAGCTATCTGGTTACAACATTCAGCTACAATGCCTAACGCTAAACAAATTGAGAAGGGTTATCATAGACTATGCCTTCCAATAGTAAACTTTGCGTTTAATGCAAAACAAACATGGACTCGCAAAATTGTACGCAAAATTGCAGAGCATATCGCTAGGCACAGAACAGCAGACTTATGGAAAGAAATGCGTGGTAAACGTAGAGATACTTTAGGTCGTATCTATAGAGCCATTATAGAACCATTATGTTACTTAGCTGGAAAGGTCTAACATGGGACAACTATTAGTTCCTGCAATGATAGGTGCAGGTGTAGGTGCTGTAGGTGGTGCTGCAACAGGTAAAAACCCATTTAAAACTGCATTACTAGGTGCTGCTGTAGGTGCAGGTGGTGCTGGAGCTGGTCTATTTGGTGGTGGTGCTGCTGCTGGAACTGCTGGTACTGGTGCAGGTGCAGGTTTAATTGGTGGAGCTAATCTTTCTACTGCTGGTGGTTTAGGTAGTGGTGCTGCTGGTGGATTAGGTGGATTATTTTCTGGATTACAAGGTGTTGCTACTACTCCAGTAAGTATGGGTACAGGTGGTTTTGCTTCAGGCATTGGTGGTCAAGTTATTCCAAACGTAACAGCTAATGTAGCTCCAGTCATTGAAACAGCAGCACAAACAGCTAGTCAAAACTTTATTCCACAAAATTTAGTAGGTAACGCTACAGGTAGCAATGTATCCAATTTTGTTGAAAATACTCCTTTTATGCCAAATACATCAAGAGCTGTTGCATCTGCACCTGACTTTACTCCTGTATTAGGTAAGTCAGCAGAAGCTACAGGCGGTGGTTATAACCCATCATTTTTTGGCAGAATAGATGATGCTTTTGGCAATCCTTTATCAAGTTTAACTGGGCGTGATAAATTAAATTTAGGATTGCAAGGTATTGGTATGTTAAACCAACCACAACAAATGATACAACCACAAGTCATGCCTATTACAAGAGGCAACCCTGATATGGTGTCTAGTCCTTTATATAATGTAGCACCCAATGTAGGCAGACAAGAAGGCAATGAAGTTGGTTTACCTAACTTATTTTCTCAGATGCCTTTAACAGAAGAAGAAAAAATAAGATTACAACAGATGGCTCAACAAAGATACAGAGGATAATAATATGGCACTTTTTGACACAAACGGTGGATTAGGTGGGTTATTAGGGGACTTTAGCGACTACGGTTTTGGTGTTCCTAAAAATACAGGTCTTATTGCTGACCCTGAAAGAGATGCTATTAACAAAAGGGCATTATTATCTGGTCTTATTAGTGCAGGTTTAACATACGCAGCTACACCTAAAAACTTAAATACAGGAAGTGCAATACCTTATTTAGGTAAAGCAGGTTTAGCAGGTTTTAATACATCTCAAGACGTAGTAGATAGAGCATTAAATACAGCTTATAGAAATCAAATATTATCAGCTAGAGATGATAAATTGTATAACGTAGACGGTGCTTTAATAGATAAAACAGGTAATGTTGTTTATCAAGGTGCTGCTAAAGAAAAAGAAAGAAAAACAGCAGTTGTTGGTGGTGTATTAGTAGATGCAAATACAGGTGAAAAAATATTTGAAGCTCCAAAAGAAAGAAAAACTATTACTGTAAATGGTGCTGTTTTAGATGCAGAAACAATGAAACCGTTGTATCAATCTCCAAAAGAACCTAAAGAAATAGATACATTTAAACAAACAAATGAATTACGCAATACATTCCAAAATTTACCTGAAGTAAAGTCATGGAACATTACACAACCTATTTTAGTATCCGCTAGAGAAGCAACTAAAGATACATCAGGAGCTAGTGACCTTAATTTGATTTACGCATTAGGTAAAGCATTAGACCCAAACTCTGTAGTTCGTGAAGGTGAATTAGAACTTGCTGCTGGCACAGGTTCTTTAGGAGAAAAACTTAAAGGATATTACAAATCAACTGCTGTTGGTGGAAAACTTACACCAGAAGTTAAACAAGATTTGTTACGTCAAATTGAAAGCAGAACTTATGCTCAGAAAAAACAATATGATTCAGCTAAAAAACAATACACTAATATTGCTAACAAATATAAACTTGACCCTAGTGAATTATTTATTGAACCTATTGTTGAGCCATTAGATACATCTCAACCAGCAAAAGCAAAAACAGTTGTAAGAACAGGTAAAGATAAATCAGGTAAAGTAGTTATTGAATATTCTGATGGGAGTCTAGGTTATGGCAATTAATCCAAATGACATTACTTGGGATGAATCACCTGCAATTAATCTACAAGATATTACATGGGATAAGCCAAGTCCTAAAGCTACGTTACCACCTATTACTGATAGATTGCAAAGACAAGCAGGATTAACTGGTCGTTATCTAACGGAAGCTACTGATGTATTAGCTTCGCCTGTTCGTGGTGCTTTAAACCTTATATTACCTGAAAGTTTACAAGCAAAACCACTTACAGAAACTTACGCTAAAAACTTACCTATGCCATCAACAGGTTTAGAAAGAATGGTAGCAGGTCCATCAAGAGCATTAGCAAGCACATTAGGCGCAGCAGGACTTGGCACATTAGCAAGACCTACATCACAACTAGGTCAAACTATTCAACAAGCATTTACTGCAAATGCACCTACACAAGCAGCAGCATCTACAGTTGGCGGATTAGGACAGTCAGGAGTACAAGAATTAGGTGGCGGTCAAATTGCACAAACTGTAGCTGGGTTAGGTGGTAGTTTAGTAGGTGCAGGACTTGTAAGACCTAAAGCTATTGGACTATCTACTCAACAATTACAAAATGCTAATAGAGATGAAACATTAAGGCTAGGTAAAGATGCTGGTTATGTAGCATTACCTAGTGATGTAGGCGGAAGTAAAATAGGTCGTTTCCTAGAAGGTGTTTCTGGTAAATTTAAAACAGAAGAATTAGCTAGTGCTAAAAATCAACAAGTTACAAATAGCTTAACTAAAAAATATTTAGACTTACCTGAAGATACACCATTAACAGCCGAAGTTTTAGAAAATGCTAGAACATCTGTATATCCTGCTTATGAAGCAGTTGCTGGAACAGGTACTATTAATTTAGGTAATAATAATCCATTTTCTAGTATTGTAACAGGTGTTAATAAAGTAACAGGTGGTAAAAATGCTCTTATGCAAGATGTATCTGATACTTATAGTATAGATGCTGCAACAGCTATTCAAAGGTTAAAAGAGTTGCGTAGTGATGGTAGTGCTTACTTAAGGTCAGGCACTAATATTATGAAACCTAATCCTAAAGAAGTAGTGCGTGGTAATAGATATTTAGCTGAAGCAAATAAGCTAGAAAAAGCAATTGAGAGCCATGTTGTTAAGTTAGGTCAACCTGAACTTATCACTCAATTTAGAGATGCAAGAAGATATATTGCCAAAACATTTACAGTAGAAAAAGCATTAAATCCACAAACAGGTACTGTAGACGCTAAAAAGATAGCTAAACAATTAGACCAAAATGTTCCTATTACTGATGAATTAGCTTTAGTGGGTAAATATGCCAAAGCATTTCCTAAGACAATGAAGGTAGTTGCAGAGGCTCCACCACCATTTTCAGCATTAGATTTGTATGGTGCTGGTGCAGGAGCTTTAGGTGATTTGATGACTGGCTTCCCTGCATTATCTCTTTTAGCTCCTGCAAGAATTGCATCAAGATATGGGTTAATGACACCACAGGCTCAAAAAATGCTTGCTACTCCACAATACACTCCTAGAACAGCACCTTTTGTGCCATATCAAGGCTTACTAAACAACCAAGAATAAGGACAACAATGAGTGATATAGACCCATTTGAATACGGAAAACTGACAGCCCAAGTGTCAGCTTTGCAAGACAAGGTAGACTCTATGGAAACAGACATTAAGTCGCTTTTAGAGCTTGCAAATAAATCTCGTGGAGGCTTCTGGGCTGGAATGTGTATCGCTTCTGCCATAGGTGGAATCCTTACATTTATCACTAGCAATTTTATTGGAAAATAAAATGAAACAATTACTCATGGCAATTACTTTATTATTGCTGTGGGTGTTTCTGTATGATTACGCAGAAGCTAAAGAGCTTCCAAAAGAAATGAGTATGGCTACAGAAGCAGGTGAAATAGTATTAACCACAAAAGAATGTATTTTTACAAAACAAGGTTTACAAGGTTATGAATACGCTGCTTATGCAACTGACAGAGGTCATCCTAATCATGAAGGTTGTTGGAAGTCTGACCGCTATGAAGGCAAGCAAGCAGTCTACATCTATTTTCCAGAGATTGACCAAACAGCAGTATTTGACGCTAAACTATTTAAGCCTAAAGCCACGATATGACATTTATTACAGAGAACAACATAGCCAATCTTTATTCGGCTTTAATAGAGTTCCCTGTCTTTGACGAGTATAAACTTCCACCTGCATCTAAAGTAGACTTCGTTATAGTGCATGATGATAGTATGTGTGGGCAATACGAACCACCAGAGAAAGGTGAGCCACATATCATTACCATTAGCACAGCACGTCATTCTTATTTGTATCCTGTCATGATGACACTTGCACACGAAATCATTCACATGTGTGTATATTTAGAAACCCCCAAGACTGATAGATACACTAGCCATAAAGGTTTATTTTTAAAATTACAAAAGCGTGTAGCCAATCATCTTGGCTTTGACCCGAAGGAGCTTTAATGTTTAATTTAATTAGTTTAATCTTACCAGCTTTAGTCCCAGCATTTGCTGACGGAGCTAGAGGTCTTATAGCAAAGTTTACAGGTGGTGCAGGTGGACAACCACAAAACATTACAGAACGTATAGAGCTTATGAAAGCAGAAGCAGAAAAGCTACAGGCTTTAGCTGCACTAGATAGTCCTACTGGTGAACCTTCTAAATGGATAGTAGACCTTCGTGCTTCATTCAGATACATTATTATTAGTGCTATCATGGTGTTTACTGCTATTGTAGTATTTAACCCTGATATTGTAGGTGCTGCTGTAGTCGCAGTATTTCTTGACATGACAGGTGCTTGTATGTCTTTTGTCATTGGTGAAAGAATGTACCTTACACTTAAAAAATGATAGTTTTAAACATACTTAACTGGGTAGGCTTAACTATCCTTAAATTATTAATAGTAGCTTTGTTATTTAGTGCTATGGGCTTCTCTTTAGTATTTATGTATGCTATGCAATATTTAACACAAGCCCTACATTATGTGGACAAAAATGTTCATTGAAGTAAAAAGGTTTGAATTTAAAGATACGCATACTGTGGGAAAGTTATACATCAATGGTTCGTATGAATGCTTTACACTAGAGGATGCAGTTAGAAATGGCACTAAAGTATTAGGTAAGACTGCTATTCCTATTGGCACATATAAACTTATCATAGACGCTTCTCAACGCTTTAAACAGGATATGCCACATATACTAGACGTTCCTGACTTTACTGGTGTTCGTATCCATGCAGGTAATACTTCAGCAGATACAGATGGATGTATATTAGTTGGTTCTAATTGGACAGGCAAGGACTTCATAGGTAACTCTAAAATAGCCTATAAGAAATTCTTTGATAAACTTAAAGAAAACAAAACAGTATCCATAACCATTTCGTAGTATATGATTAAGTCATTATGAAAATATTACTTATTGATATAGAGGTCGCACCTAATACAGCTCACGTCTGGGGTATCTTTGACCAGAACATTTCAATCAATCAATTACTAGAATCATCTTACACTCTCTGCTATGCAGCCAAGTGGTATGGTGAGTCTAAAATTATGTTTGACTCTGTATATAAGTCAGATAAAAAAACTATGCTTAATTCAGTTCACAAGTTACTAGATGAAGCTGATGCCATAGTCCACTACAATGGCTCTAGGTTTGACATACCTATCTTACACAAAGAATTTTTATTAGCGGGTATGAACCCTCCAGCACCTTCTAAACAGATAGACTTACTTCAGGTAGCTCGTAGGCAGTTTAGGTTTGTATCTAACAAACTTGACTATGTAGCACAGGCATTAGGGTTAGGTAAAAAGACAGCACATGAAGGTCATGAGCTTTGGCTTAAATGTATGAACAATGACCGCAAGGCATGGAAAACAATGGAAGAATATAATAAGAATGACGTTATTCTTTTAGAGAAAGTTTATAACCGCTTTAAAGGATGGATAAAGTCACATCCTAATCACAATGCTTATTCTAAAAGCATGGTATGTCCAAGTTGCAATTCTGTTAAATTACATAAGCGTGGGTTTGCAATTACAGCTACACGACAATATCAACGATACCAATGTTCGGAGTGTGGGTCATGGAGCAAGTCTGTGAAGTCAGAAAAGAATTACAACGAGTCGGTTACCAGCATATAAGGAAGATAATGGATATTCAAGCATTATGTCAGCACATTGTAGGTAAGACCATTGTAGAAGCAGAAGCCTACTATGAGAATAGCCAACTGAACATAACCCTTAATGATGGCACTTATATAGAGATTACTTGCGACTCTGTTTATTCAGAAGTTCCTGAATTGGATGACTGATATAACCCTGATAGATGGTACAGTAGTTGACAATTATAGTCGGGAATATATGCTTTATTGTGAAGCTAAATGGCTTTTAAATAAAGAATTAAGTTACCGCAGAGAATGGCTAGATAAAATTTTGGTGAAGCGTGGGAATGACGTTCCTATTATAAAAGGGTATATGGTATTACTTAACGCTAAAGCTCCTGCTGGGCTACCTTAAAATGCGTTTAAATGGCATTATTTGATAGTTTATACCAAGTATTAATATAACTCTTTAAAGCATCTACGCCACTATCAATATAAATAAGACTGCTTTGTCCAGCTTGGTAAAATTTATCTATTTCTATACCTTCGCTGTCACTATACCCATTAATAATTAATACTGTGAAATTAGGCAATATTGCTAATTGTTTTAATAGTATTTTTTGACCTACAGATATTTCCTCATGAGTGCGTTTCCATTCACCTACAAGAAATTTACCTTTTCTTTCAAAAACCATATCTAAATTAGATGGCATAGCTTTAGGATTATCTTGAATTATTCCATTTAAAAATCCAAAGTCTGTATGACTAGCATACGCATTACGCATTGCATTAGACACAAATAATAATACCATTAGAACCCACTTGGCAGATAGTGACACTACCATCAGGCGCTAATATGGTTGTCGTATGACCCAAAGCCTTTTCTGTTGAATAAATAGCTAACGCAGCTAATACCACAATAAATACCCAATATATTTTTTTATTCATCATCATTCCTCACTAATTGAGCTTCAATTTCAGGCGGGTTTACTGCTTCTTCATTTCTTAAAGTTTCAATCAACTTATGCCTAAACCATTCTGACTTGGCTAAATCACCTTCAATATCACCCTTAAACGGATAACGTAAGTCATACTTCATCTTTGTGCCTTTCAAGTAACCCACAAATTCTTCTTTAGTAAGTCTACTTTGAATGACATCTATTGTTTCTATACCGCCTTGTACATAGTGCGGTGGTCTATTTACCATATCCATTATAACTATCCCCTTATAAAAAATAAATTAATTAATGCGTAACATCCATAAGCAAGCCAACCCATAGTACCAAGAACTAACAACCATACTGTAACATCTAATATCTTTTGCATTTATAAGCCAATCACAAAACGACTACTATCATATTTCTTAACATTAGTTACTTTAATAATATTAGCGGTGTCTGGAATAAGTGGGGTAATAGTAACATTGTGCATCTTGGACTTTAAGTCTTTAAACCAAGACATCTCTCTAGGCTCTGATGCCATAAGCATAGACCTTACAAGTTTGCCTGTGCTATCAAATTCTTCCACTAGGTAAGCTAATGGCTTCATGTAAAATGTCTATTCCAACCACTATTACATCCACTACGCAAAGGTGTAGGTAGTGTAACCTTACCTTCTTTAATAAGTTTCCTAATTCTTTCTTGCTGACATTTAGCATTAATAATAATTTTAGTCCTATTAGCGTCTGGGTGAATACGCATATATTCATTTATGGCTGCAATAATTTCTTCGTCTGTTATTTTTTTCATTAGTAAAATACCATCCTGCCTATGTGTGTTTTTTTCCTTTTACCAAACCATTCTTTCTTTGGCGGTATCGAGTCATCATGGAAATATAAAGCATCTGCAACTGGGTTTGCATATTTATGAAACATAAGCGTATCAAGTACCAATAGTTTAGTTTCCAAATACGCCCTCGTATTAACTTTAAAATGACGTGCATCCGTAACCCCAATAAATTGACCACGAGCATAAACAACAGAGCATACATCACGACCCCAACGACCACTATGCAACCTATTGCGTATAACATTTAGCACCCCTACCTTTTCTTCTAGTGTTCTTGTATTAACTTCATGATACACCGCTTGGGCGTAGCAATTAACATTCATTTCTAATTGATTAATGTCCATATATTAGCTTTGTTAGTTCGTGATAGCCTTGATGACCCACTTTAGCCTTTACCTTTTTTATAATATATGTTTCATCTACCTCTGCAAGTAGTAATGCAAAGTCACGCATAGGGTTATCTTTTCTCAATAGCCACTCAAGAGCTGCACGTTGTATGTGAAACCCACTCCTACTATGAAATACATCATTTAAAACTTGTGTCAGTATAGCCATGTAAAGCCTTCCCTCTGGCATATTAACTAATTCAGTTCTTAATGCTGCACTTGCTTCTATTCGTAGCATATTAGAACTAGACATTAATGGTTTTCTCTATTTCTTTTTTATGTTCCCATGAGATAATATAAGCTCATATTAACTATTAAGGATAAATATTATGTGGACAACTCCAGCAGCTACAGAAATGCGTTTTGGCTTTGAAGTAACTATGTATGTAATGAACAAGTAATGGATAACGACATCCCCCTAAAAAGGGATGTCACCATCAACAGCTTTAGGCGTATCTGTTTTAACTCCAACAGGTCCTGAATATTGCGGTCTTTTAGAACCAACTTCAATATCATTTTTATACAATGCACCACTAATTTCAATACCATCTACATTACCTGATATAGAAATATATTTTTTACCATCTTTTTCCTTTATCCAGCCTGCCATCTTGTTTGTATTGTCATACTCTGCCATATATTACTCCTTAAGTTTTAAAATTGTTGCTTCCACTTCTTCCAATAACTGCTTTACTTCCATCTCTAAACTAGCTATGTACTCATCATCTCTCTCAACTCTAATTACAAAAAGCTGCAAGTCCTCTGAGAAATTTGGGTTAAAAGAAATAAAATCTACCCATTTAACATTAGGACTTACAGAAGCCATTTGCCATTGTATTTGAGGTTTATACTTATTGGGTAAGGTTTTAGAAATTAACGTATTAGTATGAGTAGTTTCAATAGGGCATTTGACTTCAATCAACCCTGCAAATTTACCTTCTATTTCAGCATTTACAGCACCGTCTGGACTAGCTCCGCTATTGGCTATAGTAGGATGGTCAAAAAATCCTACATCCGTTACAGTGACATTGTGTAGCTTTTCGTATAATGCTTTTGCTATTGGCTCACGTTCAATACCATCTAACATATATTGATTAACAAAACTGTCCCCTTTTTTACCAGTAAGACGTTCTGATACAAGCTGAATAAGGTAGTTCTGACGAGATGTAGATACACCTGTTTTTGTTTTAGCAATCACATCCGATATTCTGGATGCGGTTACCTTCCCAAGCCTAGACTGAAACCACGCTTCTGTACGCTGCTCAATCATAGAAAGTCCTTATTAGATACAGCTTTTAATACTGGCTGTTCTGACTCTGGCAAATCTTCACCAGCATAGATATAAAGACCAATCCCATGTAACGCAATAGCTTTAGCAAGGCAACGCTGCATAGCTGTATTAACTGCCATAGCATCAGGGTTAGGTATAGCTTTGTTTGAGTAGTTAATTACTGGGAGCTGTGCAGTCATGTTTTTACCAAACGCATTGACTGTACAAAACACCATAAGCGTTTCTCCAAATTGCATAGGGGTACCATACTCCCATGTAGCATTAGGGTCTTGCTGCAATAATGTGTCTACAGCATAAGACCAAGAAAGGTATGATAGTCCGTTTTTCTTGTCTACATGGTCTGATACATTAATTTTTCGTAAATCATTATAGTTTTTCTTTTCCATTGCCTTCTCCTCCTGTTGGTGTTGTTCCATCATCACTTGGTCGTAAAATTGTTGTTGGCTCATTTGCTTTCTCCCATTTATCGTTAGACTCTTTAAGTTCTGCTGTACATCTGCGTAATTCTTTTAACACATCTACTAAAGTAATCGGCATATAAAATACCCATAAAATATGATTAAAAACCACTTTACCAAATAATAGAACCTTTGTGTAAACTTTCTTTGTAATCTTTCATTGGTGATAATTCTAAAGAACCTGTCCATTATATTGCTAAAGCTAACTGAACCATAATGTAAAGACATAGTGCTACATAACACCAAAAAGCTATTGCAGTTACTATCATTGTTTTAATTTTCATTGCAATCTCCTTAATATTGGTCGTTTAAAAGAGCATCTGGCTCTATATCATTGCCTGCATAACATTGTTCATACATGATAGCATCATCAACAGCTTGCATATCCAGCTCACTTAAAATACACATGACATCATTAGTCCATAAATTAACATTTTCTTCGCTAAGAACAGTCCAGTTAAAATTTTGTGGCAAATTAATTACATAATCTTCAATAATATCTTTGAGGGTTGGAAGCCCATAAACTGCAATAGCCTCTTGGTCAATGTTATTTAAAATTTCTTGCTGTATTACTTGGTTATGTTCGTTATTCATTTTAATCTCCTTAATAATTAATGTCTATATACACACTATACTCTGTTAAAAAAGAAAGGCAAGAAAAATCTTGCCTATTTTTAGTGACCATAACCAGCTTGTGTTTCGTACTTTGGCTGACCATCCCAGAGGTAAGCATTGGCATAACTTGTAATTCTCACGCTATTTTGCTTGCCATTTACAACCTTTAACATTTCGCCACCAATTTCTACATTAGGAGCAACGTAGTCAGTAGCTAAACTTTGGCTGACAATCTGGCTATTCATTGCAACAATTTTGACTCTGTTCTTACCTAGTACTTGTTTAACCTTGTAGAAATCTACGTTAGTTTGGTCATATCCCCAGCTACAGTAAAGAATGTCACCTTCTTTTATATCTGTAGGAGCAAGTCTTTCGGCTTTGTATTTTGCAACTTCCGCAGCTCTAGTAATTCTGTTATTAACAGTTTTAGCAACTTGAGCCAACATAGCTTCTTCATTTTTGAAAAGATAGTACCAAGTAGCATTAACAGCCTTGCCAGCAAAACAAATGGCAGAAAACTTACCGTCAGCACCATTGTTTGTGTAAACAACCACGTCTGCTGGATTGTCAATAGCTAAAGGGACATATCCTGCTGGAATGTATCTTTCTTTGTTTCTTCCCATTTTAATCTCCTTGTTATTTAATTACTATATACACAGTATATACACTTTAAAAACAAATACAATACTTTTTTAAACTTTTTTTACTGATGCTAAATACCATAATGTTTCAAGGTCTTTTTGGTCATTTCTGTTAAATTTATTAATTTCACTTGGTTTACCAACATAAGTCATGTAAGCATTATTTTTTAACATAATCACAGACATAAATTTACCAAAAAATCTTTCTTGTAATACTTCAATTTTTTCCATTATGCAACCTCACTTTCTGCCCAAGTATTGCCATTAGAGATACATTTAACACCAGAGCCGCCAGTAAGTGCGTATTGCTTAAATGGCTCTGGTTTATCTTTTGGTTTGCCCTTAAGTACTATTTTTGCAGCTTTAAGTCTTAAGTCATCTTCTGCAGTATTAAAAAAAGAACAGGTTGATAAAGCAATAACCATATTTTTAAGCGCCCAAGTGGGCTGACTGCCCACTATTTTTTTAGCTTCTGCGTAGTTCATACATTCTCCTTAAGTTTATTTTCTTCTTGTAAGATTGTTAAAAACATCATAATCAGTTTGGTTTTGTCAAGACCCACTTCATTTGCTATTACTTGAAATGCCTTGTCCATCTTTTCAAAGTTTGGTTTTTTAATCATTAGTCCATCACTCCATCATAGTATGTACCAACAATGCCATTGTCTGCTAAAAATTGCAATACTGGCTGTGCTGTTTGGTACTTGGTTACGTTGCCCTGTACAGGCGGAGCATCAACTTTACCGTATTGTGTTTTAATGCAATTGCCTAAAGTACAAGTACCCTCATCTTTTTTACCTTCATTAATCCATGTTGTGTACCACAAGTTTTCTGCTTGATTTAAAATGTCTTTCATTATGCGTTCTCCTTCATTACACCACGACGTGATGGGTCTTTAACATCAAAAATAATTGCTTTGGCACAGTTAATAAATTGTCTAGCTTCGTTAGCTTGTTGAGGTGAAACCCATCCATCATTACCTGTATTAAGGTCAGTACCAATAACTTCTTGAGCATCACTTAATAAACCTGCGGCAAACATTAGTTCCTGACCATAAGGAGCCTGTTGTTTTACCATAGTATTAAGTTGAGCTTTAGTCATACCGTATGCTTGTATTTCCCATACTAACTTTTCTTGTTCTGTTTTCATTTTTATCTCCTGTTGATTAATTACCACACATGAACTATAGCAAGCCTAAAAAAAATATACAATACTTATATACAAAATATATTTATAATTATATTAAATAAATGTATTGCTTTTTATTTTTAGCCATGATAGTCTTTTTTGAAATATTTTAACTACAGGGAGTAATGTATGAAAGTCCGCAACTGGAGCAAGTTTCAGCACTTTAAGAACAAATCTTCTATGGTCTGGTTTAAGGTTTATGGTCGTGATATTCTATCTGACCCTGACTGGCATCAACTAACTTCTGACCAAAAAGCTACTCTTTTTGAGCTTTGGTGTTTGGCATCTGAACGTAACGGTGAACTGCCAGATTTAAGAAAAATATGCTTTAGGCTGCATAAAGAGCCAGAGTATGTTACTACTATGCTAAATGGTCTTAAGGACTGGTTTGACGGTGACATAGGCGGAATTATGCACAAAGTATATAAGGACAGTGCTAGAGAGGATAAGAGAGAAAATGATAAGAGAGAAAATGAAAAGATAGGAAATGAGAAGTATAGGTTTATTAAAGGAGTCTTTTAATGAACGTACATGAACTTATTGGTTATTTTGAAAATGCTTATAAATCTGGAGAAAGTGAATATCAATGTTTATGTCCAGCTCATGATGACAGACAAGCTAGTTTAGGCTTGAAGGAAATGCCAGATGGTCGTATACTTATTCATTGCTTTGCAGGATGTGGTGCAGTAGATGTTCTTGGAGCTGTGGGTTTAACTTTAGATGCTGTTAATCCTAAACGTATTGGAGATTTTAAACCTGTTAGAAAAGCATTTAATCCTTATTCAGTTTTAAAAACTATTTCTAATGAAACATTGCTTGTTGCTTTAGCAGCTCTGGAATTAAGTAGAGGAAAACCACTACTAGAAAATGATAAAAATAGACTTATGATTGCAGCAGAAAGATTAAGAGAGGCATATCATTTATGTCATTAGAAGAAAAGTTACAGAGCCTTGTAGTAAATGAGGATAAGATTAAGAATTATTTTTTTGTTAGGGATAGTGATGAATACCGTAAAATCAAAAGTCCAGATTTGTTTATTGATGACACAATTAAATATTTTACTGGTGAAATACAAAGTGGTGCGTATCTTCCGTTTGATAAAGCAGAAAATTTTAGACTACGTTTAGGGGAAACGAGTATTTGGTCGGGGTACTCAGGACATGGCAAGAGTATGCTTTTGAGCTATATAACGCTTAAACTTATTGAGAACTACAAGACTATGATATGCTCTTTTGAAATGAGTTGTCGTAGTACTTTGGCACGCTATATCCGTCAATCAGTAGGCACTAGCGAACCAACTAATCAAGCTATTACTGACTTTTGTAATTCTGTAGTAGGCAAGTTGTTTTTGTATGACCAGTTAGGCAGCACAAATCCTACAGCAGTATTATCTGTTATCTATTATGGTGCAGAGCAATTAGGCATAAAGCACTTTGTTGTAGACTCATTAATGAAGTGTTCTATTAATGAAGATGACTATAACGGTCAGAAGAAATTTGTTGACCAACTGTGTATAGCTGCACGAGATTTGAATATTCATATTCATCTTATTGCACACAGCAGAAAAACAATAGATGAAACTACACACACGCCAAGTAAGTTTGACGTGGCAGGTTCTGCGACCATTACAAACCTTGCAGACAATTGTATAAGTATCTACAGAAATAAAAAAAAAGAAAAAGATATTTTAGATGGTAAATTAAATGAAGATGATGCTAAATTAGTTCCAGATGGATTTATGGCTGTAAATAAGCAAAGGCACTTTGAGTGGGAAGGTTCTGTACCATTATGGTTTCAACCTAAATCTTTACGCTATAGGGATAAGCCAATATGAAATTTGAAGATAGTAATTGGTTTAAGTTATTTGGAAATTGTGAATATAAAGTTACTCTCAACGATGGTAAGATAATTAAGTCTAAAGGATGGCATGATGATAAAATGGTCACTAACACAAGCAAACTTACCCAACCTCATAGAGAAGTTAAAAAACCTTGACTGGACAAAGCATTGGCGTGTAACAGTTACAGATACAAAACTTAACAGAAGTCTTGAGCAAAATTTACGCCTCTGGGAATTATATACAAGCGTAGGTAATCATCTAGGTGTAGAGAAAGATAAGATACATGAGCTTTGCGGTTTTAAGTTCTTACGCTTTCAAACAGAAATAGCAGGCAACCCTGTAGAGCTTATAAAGTCTACAACAAAACTTACCACTAGCGAGATGGCAGCTTACCAACAAGAAATAGAAATATGGGCGCAAGGTTATGGATGGGGATGGGATGAATGATAGCAATATTATTTGCTAGAGATGACAGTCGCTATAAAGAACTTGATGGATATGATGTGTATGATATTAATAAAGACGCTAGGACATTTTGTAAAAAAATACCTGTCATAGCACATCCACCATGTAGAGCTTGGGGTATGTTATCTCACATGGCTAATCCAAGAGAAGGCGAAAAGCAATTAGCTTATTTAGCATTAGCTCAAGTAAGACTGAATGGTGGCATATTAGAACATCCTGCTGGTAGTCGTTTGTGGAAAGAAGCACCTTTACCTTTGGCGGGGGGGGGGGAAGATGAATTTGGTGGGTATACAATTGAGATTGACCAATTTGACTTTGGTCATGTTGCACACAAAAATACTAAACTTTATATTTGTGGAATAGCTAAAGATAATTTACCACCATTACCACCTAAAAATTTGTCATCTACTGATAGGTCAATTTGTGGTAATGTAAAAGGAACAAAACGCTGCACTCAATATCAACGTGAATATACACCTGATAATTTAATTGAATGGATGACAAAAGTTTGTAATGAACTATCGTAACCCTAAACTACTTAAACTAGCTAAAGATGCACCATGTATGAATTGCGGTATTATGGATGATACTATAGTGGCAGCACATTCTAATCAGTTAAGAGATGCCAAAGGGGTTGGCATCAAGTCCCACGACTATCGCATAAGTTACTTATGTAGTATGTGCCACGCAAGAATAGATAATGGTAAAGAGTTAAGCAGAGAAGAACGCATAGAGCTATGGGAAGATGCACACAGAAAAACTATAGGATATTTATTTACTAGCGGACACTTGAAGGTAGACAATGGCAAGTAAATCACCTACTCAATTGTCTTTAGCTAAATTACGAGAAGAAGGTTATACAGTAGCAGTAGTTGAACATTGGAATAGTTTTGCAAGGATACGCCAAGACCTATTTGGATTTATAGATTTACTAGCTTTAAAAGGTAAAGAAGTTCTTGCTGTCCAGACCACAACTGCAAGTAATATGGCGGCACGCTGCCGAAAGATAGCTGACCATGAGAATGTAGGTTCAGTTCGTGATGCAGGTTGGACTATTCATGTGCATGGATGGCATCAAGACGAAAAGAAAAAATGGCATTGTAAAGTTAAGGATGTCAGTTGATAACAACAGATAGGTTACTTGCAATACTAGATGACTGGTCTTTATGGATGCACACATCTAACCATAAACTATCTTATCCTAGTAAGTCATTAGGCATGGTATCAGGTGGCGAGTCTACTACAGATGCGTTTGAAGATATGTGTTCAGCTCAAGACATGACTAACGTCAGAACACTAGATGCTATCATACATAGTCTGCCTAAAGAACAACAAGACGCACTTTACTGTAGATACTTAAAAGCTAGGAAGCCACTAGCGTATGAGTATAAATTAGAGATGGCAATGGATAACCTGCTCACGATAGCGTCAAAAAGAATAAATGCTTAAATTATTGCATGGTGATTGTTTAGAGTTAATGAAGGATATACCTGACGCTAGTATAGATGCCATCATTACAGACCCACCTTATGGAACTACAGCTTGTAAATGGGAT
>Ga0208942_1000380_pt1 | contig 18424 bp, 9 predicted proteins | sample GreLakmeSU08MSRF_FD_187704 | JGI IMG/M metagenome (GOLD analysis project Ga0208942, IMG submission 187704) | Freshwater lentic microbial communities from great Laurentian Lakes, MI, USA - Great Lakes metaG SU08MSRF (SPAdes) | ecosystem: Environmental > Aquatic > Freshwater > Lake | place: Great... | reverse complement strand
GCAATAGTGCATCGCAACACTTTGGCTGCTGCATACAAGAACTATATGGGGCGGCACGATCAGGCGATGCACACCACTTTATTTAATCTAGCCAATCCATCGAGTGGCGAGAGACGTGTGAGTGGTGCTGGTGATGTGCGGGCAAAAGATGCTGGCACAGGGGCTGGTGACAAACCTCTTTTGCCGCGTGGTGAGGGGTACGGGAAGCGCGGAGAATCGACGGTGACTTTCAATCAAATTGACATAAAAAATCTTTCTGCGGCGCAAAAAGCTGATCTCATGCAAAAGTTGAATGCGCATACTGAGATAGAGGTGGCTAAAGCGTACAACGGCATATCCTACAGGGACCTAGATGAAAAGAATGAAAATTACGAACTAATACAAAGCTACGCCCAAGGTGTGAAACAAGACTATTTGAAAGTGCTAGGAGAAGTTAAGGACTCGGGTAAACAAAAGGGAGAATTTCGGGATGTATATGAAAAGCGGGTTACAAAAGCTGCGGCAGACAAAGAGGCTCTTGCAAGTTCCCTTAGGAGTGCAGACCCATCTATTCGTGCCGATGCTGCAATTAAATCAGCGGCAATTGATGATCGGATGCGAGTTGTAGATGGTCTATACACAAAGTTTAGGATAAGGGAACTAAAAGAAGAATCCGTTGCTGCAAGGGTGGCGCTTACTGCGGAAAAATATGCGCTAGTAAAACTTCAGCGGGGAATTGACTTTGGGAAACGAGTCGATTTAAAAGGCGTTGATAGAGAAGAGGTTGGGGAGGGTGGGTCGCAAGGGTTTACGAACCTGCCATACACTCGGGGGGCTCAATCAAGTATGCTTCCTCCTCAACAAGCAAAAATCGCTGCGGCGCAGCAGAGATTTGATACGGCCGGCGCCACGTTGAAATCGCAGACGAAAGCCTTTGAAAGAGCCGAAACACAATCAAATCCGATGGGAGGTGCTGGTGGAAAGGTATTGCCGCGAACGCGAGCCGACTCCCCCGAGGGAAACATAAAGGGAGTGCTGGCAATGCGCCCAATGATTGTCTCAGATTTAGTGGCACGAACGCAATCTGAATTGAAGCGTTCCGAAGAAAAAACTGGAAAAGCAAATCATTACTTTACACAATTCGATAGAATTTTGATAGCTGCGCGCGCTGGTTCACCGGAAGCGCTCGGAACTAACTTTCTGAAGGTCTGGTCTCGCGATATAGGTGGAACAATACGGCCGGGGAATTATGCGGATAGTCCAAAAACTGTCGCGCAATCAAAATATCCAAAGTCTGCCCAAGACACACAAGCCAAAATGGACAGATTACACCGCATGCTTGTGACTGCGCAAAAGGAAACAGTCAATGGGGTAGCGGACGCGGACCGAACTGTTACCAGAGCAACGGTGTCTGATTTCCTGAAAACTGAAATGGGCCTTACGGACAAAGACATGGTGAATTTTAAGGAACTGAGTGATTTCCAATTCACCTTTAAAATGTTGCGGGAAATAAATAGAGCTTTGGGTGCTATTGCGACTTATAAAAGCCGGCAGCACAACAAACACGTCGGGGATGTGGTAAAACAGAATATGGCGCGCTACTTTCAGTTTTGATTATTGGAGAGTGAATTATGGCTTCCTCATTTATAAATTTCCTAGTTAAACTAGCAGAGGCTACTGAAGACAAAATAGTCACGAGTGTAAAGGAATTAAATGGTTACACTCTAAAGCATTGGGCTGGCAGGCAGCCGCAAGAGCCGCATGGCTGGCGCTACGGCGCTAACATTTTGCGCCCAAATGGTATGGGGGCACCATCTATTGCGCGCGGCAAAAAATATTTGGGGCGCATCACGGATCGGGACTTGCAGGATGGTCTTACCGGCAAGCGGATTGCGGGTGGCAACGCAAATAATCGCGGCATCAAGAATGTGCATATGGAGTATCAGCGCCGCTCGCGTGGCGGCGACTCGAAGCTGCGCAGGTGGGATAAGGGTGAAAGGGATCGGGAGTATGGTCGCAGTCTTGATGACCAACGAGGATTAGGTACTGGCAAGGGCGGCAAGACAAGCGCTGCTGGAAAAAACACCCCGTCTAACGAGAGTAAGAATCAGAAATGGTCGCTGCAGGGCGGCCCCAAAATGAAACCGCCGAAGGATGGCATCGCGCGCTCCCCTAGCATTCGCGGAGATCGCGTGCACGGCGGCAAGGGAACCGGTAATCCTTGGCAAAAGCAAAAGCTCTTAGTCGGTGTGAATCGGGCTGCGGCGCGCAAGTTAATCAGGGGTGTTCGCAAGTCGCCGGTACCACAGGCGAAAACAGGAGAGGGTCGTGCCCGAGAAATAAGTATGGTGGGAGGAAGAGGCCGCACCATAGGAAGAAGGGTCGGAGAAGGACGGTCGGATAAAAGGCGAACCCAACAAGCTTACGATATCAAAGGTGCACGCGCCGATAAAAGGGGAACCAAAGCTCCGCGCGTGAAAACCGATGCACAAAAAAAGCGAGATGCAGCCGCTAAAGTAAAAGCGCGCGCGGCTGCAACTGAGGCCGGCGCATCATTAACAAGAGCACAGTGGCGTCGATCGGCGGGAAGGAGAAGAAAGGAGCTAACCCTTGTAAATCCAATTCTTGGTAAAGTTATGGAAGCCACCCATGAGCGTGTTGCGTCTAGTTTGTTAACAAAGCACAAGGAGCTGTTTGTTGCCAATCAAGCCGCAAGTGCTTATGCGGAATTGGTTGCTTACAAAGCCGAAAAGCAGGCAGCCGTGGCGCAGCCCGATAAGGGCGAGTACGACGAGGAAGGTGGTATGGCTAAGTCGCAGCTTAAGAGCGTTATTCGTAATGCCAAATCAATACATGATAAATTGCAGGACGACACCAATATTGCCGAGTGGGTGCAATCTAAAATTACTGTTGCGGAAGATTACATATCTACCGTTGCAAATTACATGCAGGGTGAAGTTGAGAAAACCGCAAGCAAGGAGGCGGGTGTACCCTACGTCAAACACACAGATAAAGCGAAGCGCGCAGACCAATCTGCGCAGAAACCCCCTGCGGAAAGTAAATCAATCTCCGCATCCGTGCGCGTTGGTCTCCAGAGAAAGGTTGTTGAACACAACGAAAAGTTTAAAGATGAACCGAACAAACGCGTAACATTCTCGATGTTAGAGCGGGTGTTTCGGCGCGGAGTAGGCGCTTATCAGACCAATCCGGGAAGTGTCAGACCTAATGTTACGGGGCCTGACCAATGGGCGTACGCGCGAGTAAACGCTTTCCTATCTGCAATTCGCTCTGGTAAATACAAGAGCGGCAAATTTGATGTTGATATTCTTCCAAAGAAACACCCATTGTCATCACGCAAAACTACAAAAGAATCGGATGATATTGAATTGCGCAAATCATTGGGAAACATTTCGCACTCTTTTAGGTTTGCATTTCAAAAATTTGCTTCTACAGAAAAGGAACGCCGTGGTTCATTTGGGATTCATATTGACCCTGAAAATATTGGGAAGTTCACTGCGACCAAAAAAAGAACCGGTAAAACAACAGAGGAGCTTACACACTCCAAAAATCCGTTGACTAAAAAACGCGCCGTGTTCGCCGAAAATGCAGCTAGGTGGTCTAAATAATGGCGATTGCTTGGTACGAGCGCATTCAATTAGCGCAAACACTTAAATATAATAAGCTGCACGATCCCAAGACTGGTAAATTTGCGACTTCGGCCGTAGGTTCCTCTGCAGGTAGTAAGCGTAAAAAAGGCGGTCAGGTTGGCCGCCCCAAGGGTAGCGGTTCGGGGACTTCTTCCGCTTCGTCTAGTCGCGACCCGAAGCCAAAGGTTCTACCTATGGATATTAGAACTTCAACGCTTATGTCAAAATTGCCGCTTGGTCGATTTGTTGATATGCGTGATCCGGCCCGTAACGACAACCTAAAAGCTAAACTAAGTACTCTTGCAAATGGAACTGTTATCAGTGGGTGGACAAAAATAGAAAAGGATGGGCAATCGTACTGGAAAAGCGGTAAACAAATAAGTACAACCATACCTGATTCTGTATTGAACAAAACAATTCACCAATCAATTATTGTAAAAGCTCTAAAGGACGGTGTGTTGCCGCCAATGCAGGCACTTTCTTTGCACAGTAAGGATTACCCGCAAATGGCTAATTGGCCGATAATGCAAAAATTACTAAACTTTAGTTCCAAAGAGGAAACTTTGCTGCCGAAGTTTGCAAGCAATGGCAATAATCTGTTTTATTTAGATGATTCGACTTACGAAAACATTAAGGGCATTGTGGCGCACAACCTAAAAAACGGGGTGAGGCACTGGTTTAGCGAGCGTTCCGAGATAAAAAAAAATGATGAGTTAAACTCGGGAATAAATTACAAGGCTTTTGCGCCCAAAAAACGCAAACTTAAGAAGTATTTGGAGAGCATAGACGGAAAGGCTATGCCGGTAGAGCAAAAGAAATTTAGTGTACAAAAGAAACAGCCGGCAGCAATGGTGCTGGCACAAAACGCGGGCTGGACAAGATTAGGCGGGTTTGAGAATCCGAAATGGATAAACACAAGAGAACCTGACGAATCTAAAAGGGCAGAGGTGATGGATTTCCTTCCAGCTGCGGTATTAATTTCAAAAATTTACAAGCCCGAAAATACAAGCGTGGGGAAGGTAAAACGCAAAAATGTATTTGGCCCGCAGGTCATTCAAAATGCGCACCCGTTAGAGAATACATCCCCTTTCTACTATAATAAGCGCGGAGCAAACCGCACTATCTCAAAAACAAAGCGGAGAAAGAAAGAGATGGGGGGTGGTACCGTTTCCGTGGCGGAGAGCGTCAAATCACGTAAACCTCGCGATTATCGCAAGGAGTACGATAATTTTCACAGCAAACCTGAGCAGGTAAAAATGCGCGGGTTACGCAATATAGCGCGTCGCCAGAGTGGACTGAGCGTTGGCGATCCGCGTGAAGTAGATCATATAGTTCCGTTGTCTAAGGGTGGCTCGCACAAGAAGTCAAATCTAAGGATTGTCTCTAGGCACACTAACCGTAGTAAAATGGCAAAGACCACAAAGGAATACATTGCTTTTATTATCAATCGTTGTTTTAGAAGTCGCGGTTTAAAAATATAAATATGGCTAATTTACTTTCTTTAGAAGAATTTAGGCGTGAGATGGGATTCCACCCTTGGCATTTCTGGGGGCTGGCTAACGCAACTGTTCCTGTTAACAGCGCGTGCGACGATACCGTAAAACAATATTCGTGGCAGAACTCAGATGCTGTTGGGCGCGATGACATTATAAAAGCAATCGGGGAAGCAGAGCAAAAGCTGCACGATTACCTTGGCTATTGGCCTTCTCCAAAATTTGGTTCTAAACAACTTAGGTATCCAAAATACTTAGACACAAGGCTGCGATATTACGGGTACACAGATGCAGACACACGCTGGATTTCTGTTCCTACTGGAGAAAATTACCTGCAAGCAATTGGGGTAGAGGCGCGCACGCTCCTTGCTACCTGCAATGTCACCTACTCCGACCCTGATGGGGATGGTCTGAATGAGCTATTTACCTTTACAGTCACAACAACCAAAACCGATGTATCTAAGCTGGCTTTTTATTTTGCTGCTGCAGACCGCCTAGATGGAGAGGCGGTAGACGATAAATACAGAATTCAGCCCGTTAATGTTGTTATTTCTGGCGGGGTAGCAACTGTGAAGGGGTCGCGCTGGCTTTTGGTGCGTCCGATACTTTACGAGGGGGCAACGGTTGGGGACATAAATCCGGCAACCGCCGGTAATTTTGTCACTACTGTGGAAGCGTACACGCGCGTTACAGACCCGCAAGGCATTACAATTGCTGATTGTCAGGTGCGTTTAGAGTGGGAGACAATGCCATATCCGTTGTATCGCTTTAGTGGGTCAAATTCTTCCACTTCATCTCTTGTAGACGGCGGAAACCCAAGCACAGACTATAATCCCCTAAATCTGGAGAATAACTCCGATCCGGCGGCTGTAGGAATGGCAGTGGGGCGGGCGGGGATAAGAGATTCCAGATTAGGGTCTATAATTCCAGCAGAGGCTGTTTGGGATGCTGGTGCACAAGTTTGGGTGTCGATAGAGTGGAGTAGGGAGATGGCACCTGATACAATAACGGTAAGGTATCAGGCGGGTATTCCCCTTGATGCCAAAGGGCATATGACATCGGAGATGCGCACGTTGGTTGCTAGAATGGCTTCGGCTGAGCTGGCTAGACCAATTTGCGCTTGCGACACTGCAAACAGGGAACTGTACCGTTGGCAGTTTGATTTAGGGAGAATTGGTGGCGCAGACGATGAGCGCTACTCAATTTCCCAAAGGGATTTGGAGAACCCTTATGGGACACGGAGGGGGCATGTTTGGAGCTGGAAATATGTTAAGCAAAAGCAGGTTGCGGAAGCGTTTTTGGCGTAGGTTTAGTGTAGAATATAGGCAGACTTAGCGGAGGCTATTATGGCAAAAGTATCAGCAGACGAAATTCTTACTCAGGGAAACAAGCGATTGTTTATCCAGTTTGGTGGACCAACACCAAACAACGCAGTGAAATACAGCGGTAAGGATACACAGTATCTTTCGCTGACTGGTATTTCAAAGCCAATTAGCGGTGGTATCACAGCAATCAACGTTCCAGACCCCAACCGCTTTGGGCGCTTCAAGCAGATTGGGCGTACGCGCTCTGCTGCCGACATGCCCTCTGGTTCATTGGAGGTTATGGCGAAGAAGGGAACATTACCTTTCACACTCGGAGACTTGAACTGCCCATTCAATGTTTATGAAGTGGCTGGTCAGTGCAAGACCCCATCCGACTGGACAGCGGGCTGGACTGATTTCGTTCAAGTCTACAGTTTTGCGGAAGCAACGGATGTGGATATGGGCGACCGAACTTCCTTTGATGGCGATGAGGGAGAAAAAGAAACCCTCTCTTTGTCAATCGACAAAATCTATGCAGTTGCACCAGTTGCGTTTGGTGTTGTTGCGGCTGCTGAAGTTATTCACAAGGTAATGGATGCAACATATGGCACAGCAGTGCAATGCGGTAACTGCGGGCCGGCAAATGATGGCACAAAGCGCATTTACTCAGTTTTGTCTGGTGCTGGCGGAGTATCTTCTCCCGGCCTTCCGGCTAGCATTGTCTATTCGTTGGACAGTGGCTCAACTTGGACTTCACAAGCAATCGACGGGATTGGGGCTTCGGAAGTTCCGATTCAGATTGAGGTTGTGGGGATTTACCTCGTAGTGCTACTTCCAAGTTCTACCAGCACCAAGAGCGCGATTTTCTATTCGGAACTAAATAGCGACACGGGTACGCCGGGAGCGTTCACGAAAGTGCAAACCGGATTTGTTGCATCAAAATTAGCGAACGACATGTATATTGCCAACGCACGTGAAATTTATTTCGCAGCGGACGGCGGATACGTATACAAGTCCCAAGACATCACCGCTGGTGTTGACCGCACATTGAGTGCTGGCGATGCCACCACATCCAATCTTAAGCGTATCCACGGTGTCGAAAGCGTCATTGTGGCAGTGGGAGCTAGTGGCGCAATCGTAAAGTCTACGACCCGCGGCGAAACTTGGGCCACAACTGGCTCGACTCCGTTGGGCGCAGCCAACGGAACGGCAGTGCAGGTCATGACTGCCAACGACTACCACGTTGGCGGAGATACCGGTTACATGTATTACACACTGAATGGTGGTGCTACTTGGAACACCACATCAATTGCCGGAAGCGGCACAGGCGCAATTACCGACATCATCTTTGCAACAGATGAGGTTGGTTATGTGTCACGCACGCTTTCGTCCGTGTCTTATCTTTACTCAACATGGAATGGGGGAGCTAACTGGGTAAGTTCCGGTGCGCCGCGCTTGTTGAGTTGGCCAAGTTTCGTGTCGACGCAGCGCATCGCAATTCCTGTTGACTCGGATGCGACTGTTGGTGCAAATAACGTTCTCATTGCCGGGTTAGCGACCGGCGGGGTTGATGGGCTGTTGCTCATTGGCAAGGCTTCAACGCTGTGAGTAGCAAACTTTTTAATCACACTACGAAAGATGGCGGGGTTACTTTGCAAATTCGCAAAGTTTCCCCGCTTGTTGCGACAGAAATCCGTAAGAAGTTTCCATCACCGCGCCCGCCGATGACAAAGGTGGACTACGGTGATGGAAACTTTGAAATGGAGCCAAATCCAGACCACCCCAGCCACAAAATGGCTCTCGAAGACTACCAATTACTGCTTGAGGAAAAGGTGCGGCGAGCCTACTTGAAATTAGGTTGCGTTGTTGTTCCTGATTTGGAACTAGTTAACAATACGCGCGCAGCTATGATGGATGTTGGTATTGACATCTCCTCCGAGAGCGATGATTTTGTGTTCATAAACTATGTGGCAGTGGCAAGTGCAGACGACTATAGTGAGCTAATTCAGGCAATCATCAACAGGAGTGTACCCTCCGAGGTGGATATCAAAGCCGCCTCGGACACCTTTCAACCCAACGTATAAGGGTAAAGATGTTTTCCGAATGCACACCGGCCCCAGCAGCGGCATCGCTTACGACCCGCTGCTGGAGTGGATGTATGCGGCTAAATGGGGTGGGTATACAATCGATAAGTTTCAAGCCCAGAGCAGTGCAATTCAAGCTTTTGTTATAGCTGCCTACAGATGTTCCAACCAAATAGAAGCTGTAAATCAGTGGGAAACACAGAAGGCTCAGAAAAAGGCAGGTGGCCGGGGCCGCAGGAGGTAGTAGTCCATTATGATTGCAAATTACCAATTGCGCCTTAAGGATGACACAGGAAATTTAGTTGCAATCGTTGATGATTGGAGGTCTCTTAGTTTTTCCAAAATAGTCAATGAGGTAGGCTCTTTGACACTTACCATGAACGGTATGGATGCCAAGGTATCCCTATTCGCTTTGGATGGGCAACTAGAGGTTTGGCGGCGAGATATAGGCACTGGTGTAGATTGGTACATTGAGTGGGAGGGGTTTCTTAGAACATTCTCGCACTCTTACGATGATGATGGCAACTATGAGTTCAGTGCTGCAGCGGTTACATATAATCACCTTCTTAAAAGGCGCATTGTAGGTTATCAGGCAGGCTCTACACAATCCGTTTCAAGTGGAGCAGCGGATGATGCCATGAAGCAAATAGTGCGCGAAAATCTAGGCTCGCTTTCCACTGTCATAAATGGCCGTGTTCTGGAGGGCGCAATCTCGGGTTTTAGCGTGCAAGCGGACAGTACTTCCGCGCCTGCGTTTGATGGGCAAAACTCATTTAAAAACGTCTTTGAGTTATTGCTAGAAATATCAAAAGCTACCAGCGTAGACTTTGATGTTGTAGGCGTAGGGGATGGCTTGTATGAGTTTATGACATTCTATCCCACGCGCGGAAACAATCTTACTACGGTAGGGCTAGATGTTACAACTGGATTAAACTCATCTGGAAACTACCCTGTGGTTTTCAACCCCCTTTTAGGGAATATGGGCCTCCCTACATACGAGGAAAACCGAAGTGATGAGGTAACTTTCGCGATTATTGGCGGACAAGGAACTGAAACAGACCGAAATATACTTGTCCTTCCCTCCCCTGCTGCCAACGATAGTGTTCTAAATCAGATAGAAGTTTATAGTGACTCGAAGAGTTCAGAAGGAAACGACGACTTAGATTCTGATGCAGATACTATTTTGGCTGACAAACAACAAAAACAGACATTTGAGTTTACTCCGCTTATGACCCCTACATCAGCGTACGCTAATCAGTACTACTGGGGGGATTTTGTTACGGCTCAATTTGGAAATTTAGCTGGTGTAAACAAAAGGGTACTGCAGGTTGATATCACGGTAGGGGACGACGGCAAAGAAGATATTAAGTTTACTCTGGCGGAGTATATTTAATGGACGCACTAAACAACGTTTTACTTGCTTTGGTAAAGAACGACAAGGCTAGTAGCAAAAGGTTGAATAATCTGGAAACCGCTATTCAGCTTCAATTGTCCTTCAAGACAACTACCGGAAATCCGGCAACCCCCTTTGAGGGAATGTTTGTGATTAACTCGTTTGACAACAACATTAAGGTGTACGCCGATAGCGGGTGGCGTACATTGGCTAGTTGGTAAAAAACCAGAAAACAAAAGGAAATATGACTAAAAAATCCGCTACTCTAAAGCAAAATAAAGTTGCAACCACAAAACGAAAGTTTGAAAGCCTTGTTAGCGAAAAAAGACCAGAAGGGGAGTTTAAGGCACTTCGCAAAAAGAAATTTTTGCTGACGAATCGGGTGAAAAGCAACAAGCTGGACGTAATATCGGAATCTAGAAATGTACACTCAATTCGGTTTGGCAAAGTTACGGCGGGCTGGAAGCAGTGGATTATGGTTGCGTCCGATATTCATATTGACAACAAGAAATGTAACCGCGCTCTGCTGAAGCAGCACCTTGAGCTGGCTAAGGAGCGGAAAGCATTAATTTTCGTGTTTGGGGATTTGTTTTGCGCTATGCAGGGCAAGTATGACCCCCGCAAAAATATGGAGGATATTCGCCCAGAAGATGTGCATGCTAACTACCTAGATAAAATTATAGAACATGCTGCCGAGTTCCTTGCTCCGTATGCGTCCCAATTCGTTGTTCTTGGGTACGGAAATCACGAAACCAGCATTTTAGACCGGCACAATATCTCTTTACTTGACCGGTTGGTTACACTTCTCAATCAGAGCGGTGGTGATGTAAGGGTAGGCGGTTTCGGGGGCTGGATTAGATTTATGGCCTCCCCGCGCGGTACGGCAGGCGAAAGTATCAAGTTGCGCTACTTTCATGGGTCTGGCGGCGGTTCAGCGCCTGTTACGAGGGGCGTAATTGATACCTCCCGACAGGCAGTGTATTTAGATGGTGCCAATATTGTGTGCAATGGGCATAACCACGAGGCATATCATGTCCCAATTACAACCGAGGGGCTCTCTAACCACGGGCAGCAGAAACGGGGGCTAATGCATTTTCTCCGCACACCGGGCTATAAAGATGACTGGAATAAGGGTGCTGGCGGTTGGTCGGTAGAGAAGGGGCATCCACCAAAACCAATGGGGTGCGCTTGGATATTGCTTGCTTGCGAAAGGACGCAAATGCGCAGGGACGGCGTTGGGCTTGCGTTAGGCAATGAATTGACCGTAAGGATTGAACTACACATAGAGTAAAAAGCACTTTTCCCCGCATCGCAAATGCGGGCAGGTATAATTGACGGGTAAGTGGATTCTATTATGCAATCAGAAAACCTGCCTATTATATTGAACAACCTCCGCGAGCTGGCCGCAACAAAAATTGGCTGGCTTGCCATCACCCGAAAAAACCATCCGGGAAGCCACGACGAGCAAACGCATACAACTCTCTTGAATCTTGCCAATCCATCGCAAGGCAGGGCAAGAGCTAAACCCAACTCGGAAAGAAGAAATGCAGATACAGGAAGCGAATCAAATCCGAGTAATTTGCCTGCGTTTATGTCCGGTGAAAACAGCCTACAAGCTTTGGCTAATTGGTCGCGCATTCAGGAAGTTTCCATGGGTCTTACATTGCAGACAGCGGAAGCCCGCGCAGATATTCAAGACAACTTTACGAGGACTGCTTTTACCGAAGCTAGTGCGTCAAAGAAAATAAAGCCAGATAGTGAACATCTCATACCCGATGCAGGGGGGGCGAGTCATTTTGAAGCTACCTTCAAAAAAGTGGTCAGTTCCGAAATGGGTGCATTTTTAGCCAGAGAGGGGTTCAATCTAAACGAAGCAGAAAGAGACATGAAAAACGATTTCGGAAACATAAGGGCTTTTAGCAGATTCTTGATGGAGCGTCTTGCTGTATCTAAGGATATGTTTGATTCTAGAGATTTCGTTACGAGTTTGGGCAAGGAAACTAAAAGTCCCGAAGTAACTCACTTAGCTATACAGTTTGCGAGAATTATTAGGTGGCGTGATGATTTGGATAACAGAGTGGCTATGAGAACTGACGCATATTTAAGCGCAAACGTTGGTGCGTGGAAGTCGCGATCGAACCAGTTGCGCGGAGTTTCTTACGATGGAGTTTTAGACCACGTTACCAAGCGGTCACTACCGGAATTTCAATCGGATTTCCTTTCACCTGCGATTGATGGTGGCAAAGCGTCTATTACAGAAATTACGCGCATCGTAGGAAAAATGGGTTTTCCATTAGAAAGACTTGAGTTTGCCACAGGAGCAACCAAAAGTGACAAAGGAGATATTTTAGCTTCTTTTGTACCAAATACAAAAAAAATGACGATATACCCAAGTCTATATGATAAAACAGACAACACACGAAACTCTTTACGGGCTGTTATAAATCACGAATTAATACATTATAAATATACTGAATTAGAGCAGCGCATGTTCGGTGGCCCTGAACGCCCGTCTAAAGGGGGCGCAGCACCTATTGCGGGGACAGCAAACACGTCTAGTCCGGCTAGTGATCCGTTAGTAAAATTGCTCTTATCGCCTGAAACGATTTATAAAAGCGGAGAAACTCGGTTGTCAATGAAGGGAAAAACAGATGTTGAGAAAGAATTCATTTCTATGATTAAAACCGATGGAATTACTAAGTATAGCCAAAAGTTCTGGAGGGACTTTGCTGTGTTTCCATCGAAGCAAACATTACGGTTGGCGATAGAGGAGACGCTTGCGGAAGTGTCGTGGGCACGCACGGGACGCACAAGAACAGAGCAACAATACATAAATTCATCGTGGTTAAAAGCGTCTAAAGCTTTTGACGCTGCGTATGTCGGTATTACTGCAAGTGTGCAACGAGCCACCGCTTTTAAACGAGATACGAATAGACAAGTGGACGAGATAGTTGCAGAGATGCAGGCGATAGCAAAAGCAGGGAAGGGCCCTATTAGCTCCGGTGTAACAGATGGAACCTAGCGGCTAGTTCGATATGACTGATGATTTAAGTAATTTGTTTGTCGCGCTAAACAAGCGAGCCGCATTAAAAATTGCGGGGGTTTCGCGCAAAAACAAACGGGAAGATGCCAAGCATGTCCCCGCGACACACTCCGAAATGTTCGATGTAAAATTTAAGAACCACCCCGGCAGCCACGACGAGCAAACGCATACAACTCTTTTTAATCTTGCTAATCCATCACAAGGCAGGGAAGGGCGTAAACGGGACAAAACTGACGAAGTAAGGGCAAGCGCAACGGACGCGCCCCGTAAAAGTTTAGGGGAAATTCCGGCTTTTTCGGAGCTGTCGCCTGCTAAAACTTATCTAGGCGGTTCAACGGGTGCATCTTTGATGATTGATAAAGATGGCAACCAATATGTTGTAAAGACTGGCAATTCTCCAGAACATGTTATGTCGGAGTCTATAGCATACGACCTTTATAGAGCTGCTGGTGTTCCAGTCCCGCAAACAAAATTAGAAATCACAGAAGCTGGCCCTGTATTAATTTCCAGATTTGTGGAGGGCAAATTGCTGAGGGATTTGGAGGGCAAAGAATTAGATAGCGCAATCACAAAAATCAACAAACATTTCGCTGTCGATGCATTGTTAGGCAATTGGGATGCTATCGGCTCTGGGCGCGACAATATTATTATAGGCAAAGATGGAGTTCCATACCGGATTGATGTAGGCGGTTCATTAACTTTTAAGGCGGAAGGTGCAGCAAAGACGTTTGGGGGCAAAGTGCCAGAAGTAACCCTGCTTCGCAAACGCTCTGATGGCGACGAGGAAATGTATCAAGAAATAAAATATGAGGGACATCGTGACGCGACTCAAATATTTGGTCAGCTTTCAGATAAACAGGTAGCACAACAGATTCTGGATTTAGGAACACCACCGCAAGTACGTCTCAAGTTAAACGATTTGCCGGGCAATTCTGAAACGCCCGCACTAAGAATACTTCAGGCCGCTCGAACTATTCCGTATGCGCTTCGCGAACAACTCTATTCATCTGATAATTTGTACCAAACCTTATCCGATCGTGTACGGGACATGACTGCACAGGCGCACGGTAAAACTTTGGTTAATTCGTTGAAAGAATATGATGCAAGTGGTGGCTGGATTCCTGTGAATACGCCTCCGAATGCCCCTCCAAGTCCAAGAGGTGCCCTAAACGAATATGTCGATATGGGTTTTAAACAAGTTAACGCTGACATTAGGAACAGGATAGCCGATAAAGATATGACGCCAAAGGACTTGCAGATAAAAACTGGGCTGGATACGTTGATGGCATCCAAAGTGGCCATACCGATACCCGGTATTTTATTTCGTGGCGTAAAAGATACTACGGCTGCTGCAATGGGTTACAGGGTAGGTAAGGTAGAAACCGATAGAGCTTTTGTTAGCACGACTAAAGACAGTGGTTTAGCAAAATCGTGGGCTTTTATGAACCAGCAACCGGATGGCGGTAAACAAGGTGTAGTTTTTGTAATTGTTGCAAATCCAAAACTCGGTATAAAAGGTTTGGATGTGAGCCTCCTCCAAGGTATTAATCCGGAGAATGGACGTGAGCAAGAAATTATTTTGCCGCGCGGATTATCTGCTGTGGTAACAAAAATAAAGGTAGGTGCTCTTGGTAAAAAGGGGGCCGAAAATCCGTATAATGAGCCTGACCGCGTTTACCTGAGAATAATAAGCACCCCAGACACTTCCGCAGCGGGCGACAGCACCACGACAAAAAACTACAAGGGGAGAAAAACGCTTATTGTGGCGTTCAAGAACCACCCCGGAAGTCACGACGAGCAAACGCATACAACCCTGTTTAACCTTGCCAATCCATCACAGGGCAGGGAAGGTGGTAAGGGGAAGGGGAACAAAACAGAACTAGCATCGGTTGCGCCCATCATGCCCGATATGGGCCCAAAGAATTCCATCTACGCGAAGGCGGCAATGGCGGACATGGGCTATCCAGACTGGGGTGACCTGAGCGCGCCAGATTCAGCAGCGCCGGTTACACCAGCTGCGTCAAGCGCAATCCCTAGTATCAGTGAGCTGACCGAAACTGGCACTACTCTTGGCGGTTCAACTGGCGCAAAATTGATGGTTGATAAAGATGGAAATCGTTATGTTGTAAAACGCGGTGCTTCGCCCGAACATATTGCTTCAGAGGCTATGACCTACGACCTTTATAGAGCTGCTGGTGTTCCAGTTCCACAAACATCCTTCCAAGAAACGAATTCTGGCCCCGTATTAGTCTCTAGATTTATTGAGGGGCGGACACTTGGTTCTTTGAGTGGCAAAGAATTAGATAGCGCAATCACAAAAATCAACAAACATTTCGTTGTTGATGCATTGCTGGGTAACTGGGATGCTATTGGCATGGGGCGTGACAATATCATTATAGGCAAAAATGGAGTTCCATACCGGATTGATGTAGGCGGGTCATTAGTTTTTAGAGCGCAAGGTGCTTTAAAGCCTTTTACGACACAAGCGGGTGAAATAGACACTCTGCGCACGTCCAAAGATGGCGCGCCAATATTCGGTAAGCTTTCCGACAAGCAGGTCGCAGACCAAATTATGGCTCTGCATCAACGCGCATCTGCGCGCCTTAAGGCGCATGAGGATCCGCCCGCAAATGCAGACGAAAGCACAAAAGCAGAGAAAATGTTTAGCGTCGCCGACCGCCTACGGCTTAATTATATTGAGAGAATGGATAAAATAAAAGATGCGATTGATAAGACCAATCCAGAAGGTGAGCGCAGAACTCTGGACAATCTCATAGCAAACCGTTTAAATAATCTAACCTTATGGGCGCATCAAATAAAAAATAAGGATGACGATTTTGGTGCGGCATATAAGGATTATCTAAGGGAAGGGCGATCAGACCGCAAGGCAGGTTTTGGTGAATACATTGCTGACAGATACGCGGATGTAAACGACGCACTTAGGGAAAGAACTACACGTGATTTGTCGGATTCGGGAAAGAAAGTACTGCGGGGAATGGAAGATATGATGGCATCTCAATTAACTACAGCATTGCCCCCTGTCTTGTATCGTGGCATAGGCGGCAGGTCGGCCGATAGTTTAGGGTTAAAAGTAGGCCAGACTAATACTGACCTAGGCTATGGCAGCACGAGTACAAGACGTGCTTTTACAAAAGAGTGGGCGTTTCGCACAACCAAAGGTTATGAAGACCAAGAAGATAGAATACCCAAGGACTCCCATGGTGTACATTTCATAATTGTTGCAGATCCAAGACGTGGTTTTAGGGGGTTAGACGTCCAATTTATTAAAGAAAGAAAAGTCCAGAATATGAATGAGGGTGAATTTATTTTGCCGCGCGGTACGGTTACCAAAGTAATGAAAATTGTTAAGGGTGGTTGGGGAGATCCGAAAATACACGATAAGACTGAGCCAGACCGCGTTTACCTGAGAATAATAAGCACCCCACTCCCTTCCGAAGATGGCGACAGCACCACGGCAAAAAACTACAGAGGGGAAAACACGCTTATTATGGCGTTCAAGAACTACCCCGGCAGCCACATGGAGGAAACGCATACAACCCTCTATAACCTCGCTCATCCATCACAAGGCAGAGACGGGGGTAAAACACGGGAAACCTTTGCGAAAGAAGGTGGCGGTGAAGCGAACTACGCCGCATTAATTGCAAAGATAGACCCAATTACTGCCGGAGCATGGATGGCAGCACACACCGCAAGCATTTCTGCACAACAACTTTGGCAACAAGACATTTCCAAAATGGTTGTAGAGATATCCAAAGAGATAAGTGCAAAAGGTATAACTGCCGTTGAGCACGGCTCCAATTTATGGGTACTGCACAATAAACTTAATTACTCAACTCAGCCCGCCGGTAATTTGGCTGCGTTTGGCGCTACTGCAAGTGACCAACTCGCAAACTGGAACCGGGCACAAGCGGAAATAAAAACGGGTTTGGAGGCAGTAAAAAAACTATTAAAGCAATTCCCAAACGATGCTTCTATAAAAGCTTTGTATTCCCAAATACAAAATAGATATGTCACATTTCGTGCAACGCAACTATTAATGTTGAGGGAAAGCTGGGAACATTCAGATGCCGCAAACAAATATTCTCAATTTGCAAGCCATGCTGTTTTACCCGGCTATACAAGAACCGGTTTGGAGCGTATAAATTGGGATGGGGCAACTGACGCGCCCGCAAGCCGGGACGGAGTTGTTGCTGCAAAAGGCATTAAAGAAAAAAGCGTTGCCGAGGGCGCAAGTACTGTAAGAGAAATTAGTCGTATCGCAATAGAAATGGGCATACCATCAGGATTTCTCAAATTTGCCGCAAGCCAAACTGGCGTTAACAGAACAACAGTGGCACAATACGCACCAAGCACAAATGAGATAACAATTTTTCCGCATCTTGTAAATGGAAAGACCAATACTAATGTGCAACTAAGAGCAGTTATGGCGCACGAGGTAACACATCATCAGTACGAGGTAATTTCTCTTGCCGCAAAATACAGTAATGCGCCAACTTCACCAAATAGTACGCAAACGGCGCAGGTGAGTGTAACGTTTGGGAGCAAGGTACAGAAAGATTTACAAACCAGAGACTTTATAGGCACTCCTTACGAACGAAAATTATTACAAGCACTTACAAACCCCAAGTCAGTCATGAATATAGACGCGAAAACAGGATTTGTAACCCCTAAAAGGGGATTTGAGACATTTGTGGAGCTTTTTAAAGCTGATGGAGTATCAGCGTACAGTGCAAAGTACTGGCGGGATTTTAGTATTTATCCATCGCAACAAGCCCTTCGCAGAGCAATTAACGAAACATTATCAGAGGCAGCTTATTTAAGAACTGCGGGGCAAGCAAAAACTATTCAGAAAGGTTGGCTTGAGGCATCACAGTTGTTTGAAAGTCTATACGGCAAACTCGGATCACCATACGTGGGATTTGATTTAGATGCTGGTTACAAAGAATTAGGCAGCGCAAAACTGGTACACTACAATAAAACACAGGTCTTTGAGGCACTCAAAAAGGTGTCCGCGACATACACGCTGCCAGCACCGCCCAAATACACAAGTAAATCCATGAAAAAACTTGTCGGGAACGGTGCACTGTTTGCAACCGAGTACGTAATTCAGTCTTTAAAAGCCAAAAGGAGTAAGGAAATGTCAATGATTATTTTGGGTCAAACTGGCGACAGTCTATTGGTGGCAGAGAAAGGTCAAGACTTTAATTCGGGGAATGCAAAAGGTTTTTATCTTGATTTGAGCGCTGAAATTGCTTACGATGTTGGTGTAGCTGAAAGTTACAAATTTGTGCCTTGGCAGGATGCAGACGGAACCCTCAAAATCCCCAAGTGGTTTAATGGAAAAGCCACACCGAAACCCGAGTTAAGCGCACAAGAGGTGGGGCTTATCAGGTCTTACTTGGAGGATGGTCACATAGACCTTAATGAGCTGTTGCGCAACAATTCCACAATAGAACAAGA
>Ga0208942_1000378_pt1 | contig 18518 bp, 17 predicted proteins | sample GreLakmeSU08MSRF_FD_187704 | JGI IMG/M metagenome (GOLD analysis project Ga0208942, IMG submission 187704) | Freshwater lentic microbial communities from great Laurentian Lakes, MI, USA - Great Lakes metaG SU08MSRF (SPAdes) | ecosystem: Environmental > Aquatic > Freshwater > Lake | place: Great... | reverse complement strand
GGCACCGGCGACAATGCTTACGAATACTTGAAGTAGAAGGTTTGTAATTTGTATTAACATCTGCCCAGTTTAACCATTTCCTAGGCCGACTGTTCTATCTAGAGCAAATTTATTAAGCGTCTATTTAGTAGACGCTTTTCTCAATACATCGCATCATGATCGCCAACATTGATAAGAACAATTTCATTTTCAGTAGTGAGGGCTCATTGTGCGACTCGACACATAGTTAACACTTTATACCGGACACATACTTTACAGTTTTAGGCATAGGAGGGACCACTCTATGCCGTGGAATGAAATATTTATTGATCACAAAGGTGGTTTAAGTGCCCCTTAATGGCTATGATGGGTCAACTAAGAAGCCTACTTCTCGGGCTTAAAAGAGCTATCTAAAAATTCTTGTACGCCTGTAAACATAAGCATGCGATTTTTTTCCATGATGATTGAGTGCGTTCCTTCGCTAATCTGCAGCATGATCTTATACGGCGCATTTTCAAGTTTTGTGAAGTACTCGTACAGCATGTAGCTAGGCAGGTCAGCATCCCACTCGGCATGAACTAGCATGACGGGCACGCGAATATCTTTAGGCTCGTAAACAGGCTTGCCAGCCGTCCAGTATTCACGTGAGTCTTGAACTGTTCCATTAGGGGCCCTCAGCTTTTTAGGACTTTGTGTTTTACCCCATGGGTCTGTCTCAAAAGTAGCATCGGCCCATTTTTCAAACCAACCTGGAGGAATTAAATTGGCTTTTGCATTCTCAGGCACGCCAGTAAGCCAACGATTTTTTGCATCAGCGATTGATACCACTCGATAAGCGGGCAATGCCCCCCCTTTATCAGTCAAGGGCGCTCCGCCTTGACGTAACCATTGAGGAGCATACAAAACCAACTTATTTACCTTTTCATTATTTTCGGTTGTGTACTTACCCATAATGGTAGTTCCCCAAGACCAGCCGAGTAAATTCGTCTTATTAATGTTACGTTTTTTTAAGATGTAATTCACTGCACTTGAAACATCCCTGACTGCAACATCGGTCCGGACAATGGGGGGATTTTGTTCAGCGGGCTGTTCCAGTTCAGGGGGGCGAGTTGATTTGCCATAACCCCGTAAGTCAACCAGCCAAACATCGTAACCCTTTGAGGCTATATATTCCATCCAAGAAGTCCCGCCAAGCGATAAATCAAAAGCAGTTTCTGCTGGATAGGTTGATCCATGCACATAAAGCAAGGTTTTTTCAGGGGAGAATTTTTTCATCCCAGTTAGGTGCTTATTGCGCACATAGAGGGAAATTCCTGGGGTATCGCTCGGAACCATGTACTCTGTCATTTCAATCTTGCCAGCCGCAAATACTGGGCTAAGGCCAAAGTAGGTAATTAGCACCAATAATAATTTTGTTGTGATTTTCATTTTGCCCCGATCAGTTTTTATAACTACTTTTTAATTTAGTTAATCTTACTCTTAACTTGTGACGACCACTTTAAGGTCAAAAGAAAATGCCTTGCATTTTCGTGGTACTAAATTGACAGCAGTTCAGGAGGGTCTCTGTTGAATTAGCCATGAATATGATTTAATTGAATTTGATTATGATGAAGTGATATAAATATTAAAGAACCATAGATCAACTCGAAGCCCAAGATCTATATGGGTCTAATGGGAAAAACAGCGGATTAAAAGAATATTGTTCCACCTAAAAGCCTAATTAATTCAATAGCTTACAAGCGTCAAAATAGGGTGTGCAATGAAGTGTGTAATGACTTTTTAGGTCAAATTGGTGATGGGTTCGGGATTCGAATTTTTTTAAAAAGGTCAGAAAAACTACCGATAAAACTTGGATTTGGTGCGTTCCTTTGCATCAAATCTCAGTCTAATTAAGGCCTTAATTTTCATCTAATTTTAGCCCAACATCTGTTTAATATGGTCTGCTAGTGAAAAATTACCTCATCACTTAGGTGGATCTGATTTCAATGCAACTGGCGGGTTAGGATTTGATGTAAATTAACATGCTAGCGATGCAGACTTTAATTATGCAGCATCATGACTAATCAAAATTTTAATAGTTAAAATTAGCATAAAGGGTTTTATGAAAATCGTATATCAGTTAGTTCGCTTCCTATGCTTATTATTTGTTTGTACCTCTATCGCTCATTCTCAGACATATCCGAATAAACCGATTAAGTTAATCGTACCATTTCCACCTGGTGGAACAGCTGATATTCTTGGCAGAATGCTTGGAGATAAGCTTGCTGTGGTTACATCTCAATTAGTGATTATCGAAAATCGTGCTGGCGCAGCTGGCGGGATTGCCGCACAATTAGTAGCAAAGTCTCCACCGGACGGATATACATTATTACTTGGAACCACTGGTACTCAAACCATGAATCCAGCGATTAACTCTAAATTGCCATATGACCCATTAAAAGATTTCGCCAGTGTCAGTAATTTTGCTGCATCACCATTTGTCTTAGTTGTAAATCCAAATGTGCCAGCGCAAAACTTAAAAGAACTCATTGACCTAGCAAATAAAAAACCTGGGTCTTTGCGTTACGCTTCGTTTGGTTCTGGAAGCTCTGCTCATATGACTGGCGAGATGTTCAAGTTACGCGCTGGTGTCGATATCGTCCATGTCCCTTACAAAGGAGCTGCTCCGGCATTGGTTGATGTCATTGGTGGTCACGTTGATATGATGTTTACATTAGCTCCTAGCATAGTCCAGCACTTACGTTCTGGGGCTTTACGAGCAATTGCTGTCGCTGCTCCACAAAGAGACCAGGCAATTGCTTCAGTTCCAACCTTTACTGAAGCGGGCCTTAGTAATTTTTCTTCTGATTCTTGGTATGGAGTATTCGCCCCTGCCGGAACACCTCAACCTATTGTTGCTAAGTTAAATGCGGATATCCAAAAAATATTGGCCATGCCGGATGTGAAGCAAAAATTAGCCAGTGAAGGTGCGATCCCCGTTGGAAATTCGCCTGAGCAATTTACCGAACAAGTTCGCAAAGAGCTTGAACATTGGACCAAGATCGCCAAAGAAGCAAAAATCAGTGAGTAACTTTATGTCTGCAATCACATGCTGATAAGCATAAAGAATAAATCCCTCTTTCGCGAGCAGGGGGTGATCGATGGCATCTGGTGTGGATCTGATTCTAATCAGACTCTCAATGTACTTAATCCCGCATCGGGAGAAGTGCTTGGCACAATCCCAAATATGGGAACTTCGGAAACCAGGCGGGCAATATTGGCCGCAAAGAACGCGTGGCGAGGATGGCGAGAAAAAACCGCCCGTGAGCGCGGGGTCATTTTGCGTCGCTGGTATGACTTAGTACTTGAACATAAAGATGACCTGGCAACCATAATGACTCTAGAGCAAGGGCGTCCGTTGATTGACGCTAAAAATGAGGTCGCCTACGCAGCTAGCTTTATTGATTGGTATGCGGAAGAGGGTAAAAGGATTTATGGGGATGTCATTCCTCAGCCGCAACGGGATTCCAGAACAATTGTTCTAAAGGAACCCATCGGTGTTTGTGGGGCCATTACTCCGTGGAATATGCCGAGCGCAATGGTCTCCAGAAAGGTTGCTACTGCCTTAGCTGCTGGATGTACCGTAGTGTTAAAGCCAGCAGAACAAACACCGTATTCGGCCATTGCGCTTGCTGTGCTTGCACAGCAAGCGGGGGTTCCCAACGGTGTTTTTAATCTAGTCACTGGTGACCCTGCAACTATTGGAATGGAGTTAACCACCAATCGGATCGTTCGTAAAATAACGTTTACGGGCTCGACTGAGGTCGGAAAGATATTGATGCGACAAAGTAGCGACTCCATTAAAAAACTTTCCCTAGAGCTTGGTGGTAATTCACCATTCATAGTCTTTGATGATGCCGATATTAAAAAAGCAGTAAAAGATGCTGTTTCATGTAAGTTTCGTAATTCTGGGCAAACTTGTGTTTGTGCCAATCGTATTTATGTACAAGAATCCGTTCATGACCAATTTGTGGAGTATTTCTTGGAAGCAGTTCAGGCATTAAAAGTAGGTAATGGCTTCGAGGATGGGGTTACTCAAGGGCCGCTGATTGATCAGCATGCAGTCGATAAGATGGAGACCCATGTAAAAGATGCTTTAACTCATGGCGCTCAATTGCTTACCGGGGGTAAACGTCACGCCCTAGGTGCAAATTTCTTTGAACCTACCATCTTATTAAATCTCACCAATAAGATGCGACTGTACTCGGAAGAGACCTTTGGCCCCATAGCGGCCATTGCTAAATTCAGAACTGAGGAAGAGGTCATTGAAATGGCCAACGACACGGACTACGGTCTTGCCGCCTATGTGCATACAACAAATATTGGACGAATGTTTAGAGTGTCAGAGCAATTAGAGGTTGGGGGAGTGGGTATCAATAAGGGGGTATTTGCAACTGAAGTAGCTCCATTTGGAGGCACTAAACAATCTGGGATTGGCACAGAGGGATCCAAGTACGGCATTGAGGAGTATCTCCACCTTAAGCGCCTATCTATTGGCGGGGTGGATGATTAGTTTTGAATAATATTGGCAGGTAATTAGTCCTCTTGGGCCCACCATAAAAAACCCTCACTAGCGATAGTGGGGGTTTTGAGTTTTGAGCGTTACTTTAAGTAACGCTTGTACGGGGGGGTTGGTGGCTTCTAATTTGCTTTCAGTCGTTCAAAATCAACCCATTTAGCTGTAATGACTTGCTGTAGAAGAACTCTCTTTGGTCGTGGGCCTAAATTGACAGCAGTTCACATTCGGGCTGTTTTTTCATTTAGGGCAACTAATTTGTCAAATGCTACTTTTTATATTTTGCTTGACATTGGTCTTAAAAAGAGGATATAAATACCCCATAAGCCTTGCTTTGCTTATCGACTGGGGCCGGAAGCTCCAAAATACATAATAGGAGACCTTATGAAATTGCATCATCATTTAAATGATTCACCATTTTCTTGTAGTTGTTGCATGGATTTGCTGGATCCTAAAAAGTCAAGACGAGATTTTTTACGATTAGCCGGTGGAATTGCTGGTATGGGTAGTCTTGGAATGCTTATGGGCCCAGGAATCGCCATTGCTGGATCTGGAAAGTATGATGCCATGCTGCTTTCTTGTATTGACCCTCGCTTTCAAAATCCAGTAAACAAAAGGGAAAATGATAGGGGTCTTGGGGGAAAGTACAGCGCATTTACAATAGCTGGAGGATCTATTGGGGTTGTTGCACCAGCTTTTAAGGCTTGGCACGAAACCTTTTGGCAAAATTTAGATGCTTCAAAAAGTCTGCATAGCATTAATAAAGTAATCGTGATTAATCATCGTGATTGTGGCGCAGCTAAAATTGCATATGGTGAGGCAGCAGTAGCGACTCCCGCAAAAGAAACTGAAACTCACAAGGCAGCGTTGCTGGAATTTAAGAAGCAATTAAAGGTTCGGCAACCCACGTTAACTGCAGAGCTGGGGCTTATGTCTTTGGATGGAAAAGTAGAGTCCTTCTCTTAGTCCCGTCATTTTGGCCCCGAGCCACCAAGATTTACGATAGCCCACTTGTTGGGCTATTTTCTTTTATGGCTTGGCAGGGTTGAACGCCATTGGCCTCGGATATCTCCATCAACGAGCGTCCTTTTAAACGACGCTTAATACCTAAGCTTCATCTTTGACGGCTATGCGCCCGTAAGGATCTAAATCAGCTTCGTCTAATATTAAATAGTCATCCTCAATCACAGATGCTCCTTCTAACTGTTCGATATATTCCCGAATAGCGTAGTAAGAGGGTATTTGAGCCTGGTTATCATTTTGTGGATCCCAAACTTTATAGCGATAGACTGATAATTTCATATGGTTTGGGTTAATCATCTCCCCAGTCTGCTTGCGCTTGATTCGGAATATGGCTCATTTCATTAATTTTGCGCCTAGTTAAATGCTGCCAGATGAGACGTTCTTGAACGAGCTGATTACTCTGCAGCTCTGAGAACTTTTCTGGCAGACTATCTTCTTCAATTTCTAATTGGCGAGTATTCATGATGTGCGCCCCTATTCATACAGTCAATTTGGTTGCCAATGAATTAGTTGAAATATGCTGTATCGAAACGAGAACTAGGGCATGCTCAGCCAATCCATTAGCATGTCTCTATGCTGAACCTATCTTGCTCTTTTGTCTAATTAATTTCGTAGTTTTTTAGCAGATGAAATATTATTGCGCAGCATCAAAATATGGCTCTAGATGAGTGATTACTTCCTTAAAAAGGATTGATGTAGCCAGATATACATATAAAAGCATGACGGGGTTACCGCCATGCTTTACTACTCTTATGAAGTAGCTTTTTAAGAAGCTGAAAGTTTGATGTTTCAACCCTTTTGAATGCCTATACAGATATAGGCACAGTAGTTGGCATAAAGCCAGCGCAGAGCATACGATTTCTGAACCCTGCACTTTCATCCTATGCTTACTTTTTAGATACGTCAAGACTAAATAGGGTAAATCTGCCAAGAAAGTCATGTGGCGTAGGCGGGCGATCTTTGGGGTTCTGTAGGGTGGTAGTGGCGGTCAAAGGGCTTCGACACTGTTTTGTCGGGTAAACCGACAAACTTCCTATGGCTTGCAATCCAATCTTAGGCTATAGACCACCAACACCCCAAACCCAAGTACCCCAAATGATCCAAAATCAACCCATGTTGCTGCAATGATTTACTATAGAAAAACTCTCTTTGGTAGTGGACCTAAATTGACAGCAGTTCAATAAATCAGACGATTAACATTAAAGCTATAGAAAATATATAAGGCTTATATCCATGTCCAAAATTAAGATGCAAGTATTTGTTAATGGAAAAATCAACGGGCGCAAAGACACCTGAAGGCAAGAAAAGGTCATCGCAGAATGCCTACAAAACCGGCAAAAGCCTAGAGGTGCGAGAGGTAATCAAACGTCTTAATCGATTATTACGGGAGGAGAAAGAGTGAATCGCTACTGCTTTATATGACTGCTAAAAGGGTTAAAGCAGCCATTTACTTTGATTGAGCTTTGGAGGCTCCTTTCGACCTATAAGAGACAATCGTTGACAACAAAAAACCCACTCGAAAGTGGGTCTGTATTTAAAAGCAGCAATCTTTTAAGGCTTGGGATTCATGCGATACAGTAAAACCAAGTCATTGCGATGATATGGTTCAGCTAAATCATTAGCAACATCTGCCATAAAGGCTGCAAAATCTTGAGTGTCTTCTAAGGACGCAGCATGAGCTGCGTTTTCCCATATACCAAAACCTTCAATGGTATTTTGTGCTTGATTGCCAACAATAATGACATCATGAAGATCTGCATTATGAGCCAAAACCTCTGAAGCAAATTGATGATAACGATCACATACTTTCTGGTAACTTCCAGGATTAGTTTTTAACCAACTATGTCCAACATGTGCCATTTGGTATTCCTTCATAGTGAAAGCTATTACACAATTGTAATTAGCTATATTGATACTACTTCAGGTTCATATCAATCAAATGACAATACTGACGTAATCATTAACTTAGGGCATACAATTAGTGAACTGCTGTCAATTTAGGTCCAAGCCTGTTAATTTCCATCTAAAACTGACCCACCATTTGCATCTAACTTTAATCCAGCCAAGTGATGGAGTTATCTTTGACTAGCGGCATATTTTGAATAGATGCTGGGCTGAAATTGGTTGCAAATTAGGGCACTAATTGGATTAGTTTTGCATGCAAGGCAACATATTGAGCTTAAGGAAAGCTACTGCAGGCCTAATTTGGCGCCCAAGGCTTCTAAATAGGGCGGTTTTGTAGTAATTGCCCCCATACCACCCCTCCATCACTTAACAAAGAGGAGGACTAAAAAATTGAGGGCCTTCTATCCCTTATTCTTAAGGGATAGAAAAGCTGGTAGGATGATATCTAAGCTGATTACAACTGAAAAAAAAGAGGAAGCTCATGGGATTAGCGATTTATTGCTTCTTTAATCAGTGACTTACTATAATTAGTATTTAGCAGAAATGAGATAGAGCCAAATCATTCAATGAATATTCCAGATCCAATTAAGCTAACCCAAGATTTAATTTGCTTTAATACGATTAATCCTCCGGGGAACGAGGATGAGCTGTGTAATTACTTAACTGAATTATTGAAGTCGGCTCAGTTTGAATGTATGAATGTTGACTTTGCCCCGAGGAGGCGTAGCGTCGTGGCTCGCATTCAAGGAACTCCAGGTAAATCTAATATTTGCTTTACGGGCCATGTGGATGTTGTTCCCTTAGGTGACCGTCAATGGGACTATGATCCCTTTGCGGGTGAAATTCATGATGGTAAGCTCTTTGGACGTGGCTCAAGCGATATGAAAAGTGGAATCGCGGCTTTTGTAGTCGCCTCCATGCGTACTGCCGAACTATCCAAAAACGGTAATGGAGTCAGTTTAATCATTACTGCAGGCGAAGAGACGGGCTGTGAAGGCGCTTTTTATATAGCCGCTCAGAAGCAGGTAATTGATTTTATTGGCAATGTGGGTTGCTTCATTGTTGCCGAGCCTACTGCGAATGAGCCCATCATTGGCCATAAAGGAGCCTTTTGGTTACGAGCAAAAGCAGAAGGGATTACAGCTCATGGCTCTATGCCAGAACGAGGAGATAACGCATTCTTTAAAATCGCTAAGGGTGCGCTCCTGATGGAAAAATTTCAGTTCGATACCCCACCTCATGACCTAATGGGACAAGGGACAATGAATGTTGGAACTGCCAAGGCCGGTCTGAATATCAACTCGGTACCCGATGCAGCAGAAATGACTTTAGATATTCGCACCGTACCTGGACAAAGTCACAAACACATCTATGGCTGCTTATGCAAAGTACTTGGGCCCAATATAAAATTAGAGACCATCATGGATGTCGAAGGAATATATACCCCGCCAGATCACCCTTGGATTAAAACCGTATTTGCTCAATGCCAAGAAATCAATGGGTTAAAAGCAAGTCCTAAATCAGTTTCTTACTTTTCAGATGCATCAGCCTTGAAGGGGCTCATTGGTGACCCTCCAACGGTAGTCTTGGGGCCAGGGCAACCAGAAATGGCACATCAAACCAACGAGTTTTGCTATAGCGAAAAAATAAACCAATGCACTATTCTATTTGAGCGGCTCATCATAGATTGGCATAATCATTAAAAATATCGAGGTAAGTACAACATGAAAATTGAGACAACACAATTTAAAGAATCAAGTCCATCTGCCAATACTATCAATATGGATGCCTATTGGATGCCATATACTCCGAATCGTTACTTTAAGAGTAAACCCAAGATTATGGTGGCCGCGAAAGGGGTTTACTATACCGATGACCATGGTCGTCAATTATTTGACGGTGCCTCTGGCCTTTGGACTTCACCTCTAGGGCATGGCGATCCACGTATTATCGAAGCCATCCAAAAGCAGTACCAAAAAATGGATTACGTTCCTGCATTTCAAATGGCTGGTCCAGAAACATTTCGCCTGGCTGAAAGAATTACTCAGTACGCGCCTCCAGGCTTAAATAAAGTATTTTTTGTGAACTCTGGTTCTGAGGCTGTTGACACCTCACTCAAAATTGCTCTTTCATATCATCGTGCCAAGGGCGATGCTAGTCGCATTCGCTTTATAGGACGTGAACGCGCATATCATGGCGGCTGTGTTGGTGGCATCTCTGTTGGCGGTATTCCCACTAATCGAAAATCGTTTGGCGCAATGATGGTTCCTGGAGTTGATCATCTTCCTCATACTCTGAATCTTTCTCAAATGGCGTTTTCAAGAGGGATGCCTACGTGGGGTGCGCACTTAGCTGATGATTTGGAGCGCATCGTGATGCTTCATGATGCTAGTAATATTGCTGCTGTGATCTTGGAACCTGTTCAAGGCTCTACCGGCGTGATCGTTCCACCTGTCGGCTACTTACAAAAAATTCGTGAAATCTGTGACAAACACGGCATTCTTTTGATTTTTGATGAAGTCATTACTGGCTTTGGGCGCCTAGCCGCTAATTTTGGAGCCGACCGTTTTGGTGTGAAACCCGACATAATCACTTTTGCCAAAGCCATTACTAATGGCGTTATTCCCATGGGTGGTGTTATCGTGCGTGAAGATATTTATGAAGCTATCGTCAATGCTGGAGGTCAAGAGCAATTGGTTGAGTTTTTCCATGGGTTCACTTACTCTGGTCATCCTATTGCCACTGCAGCTGCTCATGCGGCACTCGATATTTTTGAGTCTGATGGCATTATCGAAAAAACTAAAGTATTAGATACGGTATTAGAGCAGGGAGCCCACTCTTTGAAGGGCATACCTGGAGTACTAGATATTCGTAACTGTGGGGTTTCTGCTGGATTTGATCTAGAGCCCATTGCAGGTAATCCAGGTTTACGGGGTATGCAAGTCTTAGAGAGTTGTATTGAGAATGGAATTTTAGTACGTATCACTGGAGATACTGTTGCACTTGCCCCACCTTTTGTTGCTAAGCCAACTGAAGTGGAGTCTTTTATTGAAACCTTTGGTAAGGTTTTAAAGAAAGCCTTTTAGTTTTGACGAGCGCAAGTCTATTACGTGATCTTCGAGTCCGTGGTGATAGGTTATGTCAATCACTGCTTGAGCTCGCACAAATTGGAGGCACCTTAAAGGGAGGTGTTTGCCGACTTGCCCTCACTGACCTAGATAAACAAGGTCGTCTGTGGGTTGTAGAAAAAGCGCGCCGCTTAGGTCTTGAGATCACTATTGATCAAATCGGCAATACCTTTATGCGTCGCTTAGGGAAAAATTTGCAGCTTGCCCCAATCATGACTGGCAGCCACATCGATACACAACCTACTGGTGGTAAATACGATGGTAATTATGGTGTACTCGCTGGTTTAGAAGTGATTGAAACACTTAATGAACATGGAATTCAAACCCAAGCTCCTATTGAAGTAGTTTTTTGGACGAATGAAGAAGGTTCGCGCTTCACTCCAGTGATGATGGGCTCAGGTGTTTTCGCTGGAGAGGTGAGCCTAGATCATGCTTATGGGGCATCAGATATTGAGGGAAAAAAAGTCAAAGATGAATTGCAGCGCATTGGTTTTCTGGGAGAGCAAATACCGGGCGAACATCCTTGTGGCGCATACTTTGAGGTACACATTGAACAAGGCCCAGTTCTTGAAAACAAAGAAAAGGTAATTGGTGTGGTACCCGCAGTCATGGGCTTACGTTGGTTTGATTGCATAGTGCATGGCTTTGAAGCACATGCGGGCCCAACACCAATGGATATTAGAGTTGACGCTCTACAAAATGCGATAAGTATTATGCAAAAGGTGGTGGGCATTGCCAATGAATTTAAGCCGCATGGTAGAGGTACCGTTGGCATGGTTCAAGTATTTCCAAACAGTAGAAATGTAATCCCAGGACAAGTTCAATTTTCAATTGATATACGACATCCTGACTCTGCAATACTTGAAAAGATGACATCTCTGCTTAGAAAATATATTTTGCAAATATCTTCTGAAAAATCGATTGTGATTGATTTAAAAGAAGTATCGTACTTTCCACCATGCAATTTTGATAGTGATTGTGTTGATACTATAAGGCGGGCAGCCATTGAGTTAGGCTATTCTCAGATGGATGTGGTATCTGGTGCTGGCCATGATGCAATTTACATGAATCGTTTAGCTCCGACAGGAATGATTTTTATACCCTGTAAAGATGGCGTTAGCCATAATGAGATTGAAGATGCAAAAGCAGAACATATCGAGGCTGGAGCCAATGTTCTACTTCACTCTATGCTTGCATTTGCCAAGCCAGTTAATCACTAATTTATACGGCAAGACTGATGCAAGAGAAAAAAAGCTTAGGTAAATGGGTCATTGCGCGCTTTCAGCATGAAACCAACACATTCTCTCCCATCCCCACGCCACTAGAGGCATTTAATCCACTCTGGAATGAGCATGCTTTTAAAAATCAAGAGAGCGCAAGAACAGCAATGGGCGCTTTTATTGAGATTGCGAAAAAAGAGCAGGTAAAAATTGTGACACCTGTCTGCGCCTTTTCAAATCCCAGCGGGACAGTTGACGGGGAAGCGTATGAATCTATTTGTAATAGCATTTTGGAGGCTGTTGAACAAGGTTGCGATGCCGTTTTACTAGATCTACATGGGGCTATGGTTTCAGAGTTCTCAGTTGACGGTGAAGGAGATTTACTGAAAAAAATTAAAACAATTGCTCCAAATGTCCCCATTGCAGTAGCACTCGATCTCCATGCTAATGTCACTCCTGCGATGGTTATAAATAGTGACCTGATAGTAAGTTTTAAAACCTATCCTCATGTTGATATGTATGAGACAGGCTTGCATGTTGGCCAACTCTTACGAGATTTACTCAAAGAGAAAATAAAGCCCTCAATGGCATATCGTCAAATCCCTTTACTATCTCATACTCTCAGAAGCAATACTAATGAAGGCGCTATGCAAGTAGTAGTGCAAGCGGCTATCGAAATGGAAAAAAAGCCGGGTATTTTAGGAATCTCGATCTTGGCTGGCTTTAGCCTAGCGGACTTTCATGATGCCGGTATGTCCGTGATTGTGATTGCAGATCAAAACTATCCTGCTTCTGCCAAACTCGGAAACGAGATTGCCGATGAGTTACAAGAGATGATTCTGTCTCAAGCAGATGGGTTTATTTATAAAAGTATTCCCATTGCACAGGCACTTAATAAGGCGCGTGAACTGACGCTATCAGCAGCATCGGAACCTGTTTTATTGTTAGATCACAGTGATAATGTCATGTCTGGTGGACCATGTGATACGACTGATATTTTGGAGGCTGCCCTCCAAGCTGGACTGAGTAATATTGCAGCTGGGCCCATCGCCGATCCAGATCTCGTTCAACAATTGATTCTGCTTGGGCCAAACAAGTCAGTAGAGATTGAGCTTGGAAATAAATCAGGCTGGACTTATCGTGGTGTCCGTAAACATCCCTTAAAGCTTAAGGGCGTTGTTAAAGCTATTAGCGATGGCAAGATTAAAGTCACTGGCCCAATATTTACGGGTTCGATCTTGAACATGGGGTCCAGCGTTCTGTTTGAAACGGCCCATGCTCAAATTGTCATTAGCTCGGAAAGAGTAGAGCCTTATGACATTGCCGTCATGACTAGTCTAGGTATTGAAATAGAATCCAAAACCTATATACTACTTAAATCGAGAATGTATTGCCGCCCTGTTTTTTTTCCATTAAGTAAAGGCTTTGTTGAGTGCGACTCCGATCAGGGCGGGCCTACAAGTTCAAACTACGATTGGTTTGACATTAAGCATATTAGGCGTCCGATATATCCCTTAGATAAATTAAGCTAGCCTTGTCATATTGAATATGCTCTCTATCTTTAGCTTCAACGAATTTATTGCATTAATCTTTTTTTGTGCAATCATGACATTCTCCCCTGGTCCTAATACGATGCTCACGACAGCAATTGCAACGAATGAAGGATTCCGCCGCACGATTCCTTTTGCTTTAGCTGTGCCAATAGGGTGGCTTGTTATTATGCTTGCTAGTGTCTTTGGTATTGGCGCTTTAGTTACTGAAATACCAAGTATTCGTCTTGGTATCAAAATACTGGGTTGCACCTATTTAATCTGGTTAGCTCTAAAGCTTTGCAAAAGCAAACTACTTCATGAGGTTAATCCCGCCCGACTGAATATGGGTTTTGCCAAAGGTGTCGCGATTCAATTGCTTAATATTAAAGTCTGGTTATTGGCTATTACAATTATGGGTTCTTGGATTATTTATGCGGAAGGCCAACCAAGCCCAAACCCAGATGAACGATTGATGATGGCTTGTGCAGTAGTAATGTTCTTTGCGTTTATTAGCAATATGACTTATGCCCTCGCTGGAGCTCTATTTAAGACTTGGCTGGCCACAGGTAAACGTCTTGTGATATTTAACTACATATTAGCTGCATTATTAATTGCAACTGCTATTTGGACATTAAGTATTTAACTTAAAGTGGCAGGCAACAAAATGCCCACTGGATAGCTCCTCTAACAAGGGAGCTTCTACTTTGCAGCGTTCTTGAGCATAAATACAACGGGTATGAAAATGACAACCACTTGGACGATTAATTGGACTTGGTACATCATCTCTTAGTACAATTTGCTTGCGCTGATGTTTAGGGTCGGGAATAGGTATTGCTGAAAGTAAGGCCTCTGTATAGGGATGAGATGGGCGATTGAAGAGCTCTGCTGTTTCTGCTAATTCAACAATACGTCCTAAATACATCACTGCAATGCGATGGCTAATATACTTGACCACTGCTAAATCATGTGCAATAAATAAGTAGGACACAGCAAATTCTTGCTGCAAATCACCTAAGAGATTGATCACCTGAGCCTGCACTGAGACATCTAGTGCAGAAACTGGCTCATCACACATAATGAGCTTAGGCTTTACTGAGAGCGCTCTTGCTATACCCAAGCGTTGCCGCTGTCCACCTGAAAACTCATGGGGGTAACGTAACATTTGGTCGGGGCGCAAACCAACTAGGGCAAAAAGTTCACGCACTCTCTCACGTCCTTCAACTTGAGATAGTGGCTCAAAATTTCTTAAGGGCTCGGCAACTATATCGGCTGCTCGCATACGAGGATTTAAAGAAGAGTAGGGATCCTGAAAAACTGCCTGAATTTCTTTTCTATAGGGTCGAATTTGGGCCCTGGTTAGCTGATCAATTCTTTCGCCTCGCCAATAAATTTCCCCAGCACTCGGATCTATTAATCGAAGAATTGTGCGACCAACAGTAGACTTCCCGCAGCCACTTTCTCCAACTAGTCCAAGTGTTTCACCTTCATATATAGAAAAGCTGACTCCATCAACCGCATGAACATAGCCAGTAATGCGACTCAAAATTCCCTTATGGATAGGATAGTGTTTACATAAATTTTTAAGCTCTAAGAGCTTATTTTTGCTCTTATTCATACGCTGGTCTTAACAAAACTGGATTCCAGCAAGCCACCCAATGTGCATTCTCATAATCTTTGAGCGGGGGCGATTCTAGAGAGCATCGTTCAATAGCTGCTGAGCAACGTGGTGCAAATGCGCAACCAATGATTTCATTTCGCATTGACGGTACCATACCCGGAATTTCAACTAAGCGTTTGGAAGCAGAATCGTCAAGGCGGGGCATAGAATTTAAAAGACCTAGGGTGTATGGGTGCATCGGCTTTTCAAATAAATCATTTACGCTGGCTTCTTCTACTTTACGTCCGGCATACATCACCACCACACGCTGTGCCATTTCAGCAACAACACCCAAGTCATGAGTAATTAAAATAATAGCTGCTCGGGTTTTGTCTCTGAGTTCACGCATGAGATTTAAGATTTGTGCCTGAATAGTGACATCTAAAGCCGTGGTGGGCTCATCGGCAATCAAAATTTCAGGATCACAAGCTAAAGCCATAGCGATCATGATGCGCTGGCGCATGCCACCAGAAAGTTGATGAGGATATTCATTCATCCGGCTTTCTGGCTCAGGAATATTAACCATCTTTAGCAGTTCGAGGATTCGAATACGCGTCTCTTCCATGCTGCAATGGCGATGCAACTCTAAAACCTCTCCTATTTGCCTGCCAACAGTGAGCACTGGATTTAAAGAGGTCATCGGCTCTTGGAAAATCATAGAGATCTTGTCACCGCGAATATCGCGCATCTCTTCATCAGAGAAGTCTAATAGATCTTTGCCATGAAATCGAATCGATCCAGAAATAATTTTTCCTGGAGGTGAAGCAATTAAACGCAGAATTGATAAAGAGGTAACACTTTTACCGCATCCTGATTCACCTACAATTGCCAAAGTTTCTCCTTCAGATACAGAAAAAGATACGCCGTCAACAGAACGCACAACACCATCACGCGTGTAAAAATAGGTACGTAAATCTTCAACCTCTAAAATAGGTTTTCCAGTAGTTTGACTCATCGCTTACATTCTCCTGGATAAACGAGGGTCTAAAGCATCACGTAAGCCATCACCTAAATAGTTCACGGCCAAGACAGTTGCCGATAAAAAAATAGCAGGGAAAAAAATCAGATAGCCAGCAATCTGAAAGAGGCTTCGTGACTCGGCCATGATATTTCCCCAGCTAGGAATATTGGGTGGTGTTCCGGCACCAATAAAAGATAGTATTGCCTCAGTAATCATTGCAGATGCACAAATATAAGTCGCCTGAACCAGTAAAGGTGCTGCAATATTCGGCAAAATATGCCGTAATAAAGTTTTCAACAAGGGCGTACCCGCTGCAGCCGCCGCCTCAACATAGGGCTGTTCACGCAAGCTTAAGACCAGACTGCGTACTAAACGTACAACCCTAGGTATCTCTGCTAAGGTAATGGCGATAATCACATTCTCCATGCTTGCTTTGGTTAGCGCCATTAAGGCAATCGCCAATAAAATTGATGGAATTGACATCAAGCCATCCATAATGCGCATGACTATGGGGTCTAGCCACCTTATAAAGCCCGTAACTAAACCTATAGCCGTCCCAATGAAGGTACTTAGTAATGCCACTGCGATACCCACGGTCAGAGAAACACGCGTTCCATACATTACTCGGCTGTAAACATCTCGCCCTAGGGCATCTGTGCCAAACCAATCTTGCCAACTTGGTGGTTTCAAGCGATTCAAAGGTGTTACTGCCTGAGGGTCGACTGTAGCCAAATAGGGTGCAAATATTGCAATAAACCCCATGAAGAATAAAGTAGCAGCCCCAATGACAGCAAAGGGGTAGCGTTGATATAAGGCTGGTAATTGTGCTTTAAAAAAATGACTAAGCTTGAAGAGTTGTCCTGACCAATCAACATGTTTCACACTTGAGTTATTGATCATGGCATTTAATAACGTATACGTGGATCAAAAAAGATATAAGATAGATCGATTAACAGATTGACGATCACATAGGTGGCTGAAAAGATTAAAATGACTCCCTGAATAATGGGATAGTCACGACGCAAAATTGCATCAACAGTCAGTCTACCAATTCCGGGGATGGCAAAAACCGTTTCAGTTACCACAGCACCAGAGATCAACAAACCAATACCAATACCAATGATCGTAATAATAGGAACAGCCGCATTCTTAAGTGCGTGATGAATCATGATGTCTCGCTCTTTTAAGCCCTTTGCTTGAGCTGTACGAATATAGTCTTGTGACAAAACATCCAAAACGCTGGCACGAGTAATGCGAGCAATCAGAGCTGCATAAACTGTTCCCAAAGCCAAGCTAGGCAAAATTAAATGGCGGAACCAAGGCCAAATACCCTCACTGATCGGTCGATAACCTTGTACTGGCAACCACTGTAATTGCAATGAAAAAAGTAGGATCAATAGATAAGCAAGAACAAAGACTGGTAAAGAAAATCCAAGTACCGAAAATCCCATGATGGCATGGTCTAATTTGCTCTCTGCACGGGCTGCTGCGATAGCACCCAAAGGCACAGAAGTCACAATAGCCACAATTAGGGTGCAAATGGTTAAGGATAAAGTGGGCTCTACCCTCTGAGAAATTAACTTAGATACGGGCAGATTATTAAAAATAGAGGTGCCGAGATCGCCATGAAAAAGCGCCCAAACCCAATTTCCAAAGCGCACTAAAAAAGGCTGATCTAAACCTAAGGATTGGCGAATTCGTGCGATATCGTCAGCACTGGCAACATCTCCTGCAATCACTGCCGCAGGATCGCCAGGAGTGAGATAGAGCAGTGAAAAAACAAAGAACGCAACGACAGCCATTACGACTATCGTTGCGCCCAAACGCCTTACTATGTATGAAAGCAAAAAATAACTCCTAAACTCTTAAACAAAAAGGAAATTATTTTTTCTCCACATTCCAAAGAAATGCCATTGGCGCCACAATGATTCCAGAAAGATTCGTTCTATAGGCTGTTGGCAAGATAAATTGCGCAGTAGGCACATATGGCAAGAATTCAAATGCACGGCCCTGCACCGCTTCTGCTGCTTTTTTAGCTGCAGCAGCATTAGGGGCCTCAAAATACGCTTCACGCAATGTCTCTATCTTTGGATCAGATGGCCAACCAAACCAGGCTTTGTCACCATTACCACGAATGGCAAAGTTTACGCCTGGATTAAGAAGGTCAGGACCAACAAGCCATGTGTGGAAAATTGACCAACCACCCTTATCAACAGGTTCTTTAGAGGTACGGCGCGTAATCAAGCTACCCCAATCACCTGCTTGCAACTCTACATTCAAACCTAATTTACGCAAAAGCTCTGTAGTCAAAAGAGATTGAGACTGCACAATAGGTTGGTCAGCTGCGGAAATGATGACGATCTTCTCACCTTTGTAACCAGATTCTTTAATCAGCGCTTTAGCTGCTTCAAAGTCACGCTTACCGGTCAACAAAGTTGAGCCAACACTACTAGCTAATGGTGTGCCACAAGTGAAGAACGAAGCGCAAGGTTTGCCATTTTGTGGGTTACCAGCAATACCTAAAACATAGTCAGGCTGGTTTAGTACCATTGCAACAG